>Ga0075163_10002496_pt1 | contig 24703 bp, 20 predicted proteins | sample JI1023141ADNA_FD_71478 | JGI IMG/M metagenome (GOLD analysis project Ga0075163, IMG submission 71478) | Wastewater effluent complex algal communities from Wisconsin, to seasonally profile nutrient transformation and Carbon sequestration -... | ecosystem: Engineered > WWTP > Effluent > Algae... | reverse complement strand
GGCGGCGGCATGCGGAGGGGGAGAGGCCCGCCCAGCCCGCCTACTCTTCGACGAGCACGTCGTAGAGGTAGGTGGCGTTGAGCGGCGAGCGGAGCACGTAGACGCCGGGCGCGAGGGTGATGGGGTACTCGTAGACCTGCCCCGCCTCGATGTGCCCGCCCTGGGTGAGCGGCAGGCTCTTGTCGTGGGCGCCACGCAGCTCCAGGTCGAGGGCCCAGGGGACGTCCAGATTTCGTACGCGAAACACGTACTTACCGGTCTTGAGGCGCAGCCGCCGAATGCCCGACTCGCGGATGACGCGGGTGGCGCGGTTGAGGCGCTCGCAATCCGCGGCCTTGTCGGCCCGCAGCGGCAGCACCTCAGTGTCGAGCTCGGGGATCAGGCAGCGCTTGAGCTTGAGCTCCACCACCCAGGCCCCGTCGGCCGATTTTTCCATGGTGGGCAACCAGTCCTGGACGACCGGGGCGCTGGTGGGCGCCGCCACTGCCGGCAGGGCCAGCAGCAGTCCGAGCAGGACGCGGCCCATCACGGCTGCACCCGCTGGAACCGGTCACCCACCGGGGTGGCCTTGAGGGGCGCCACGAGGGCCTTGGGCTCGGCCAGCAGGCCGCGCACGATCTCCGACTTCTCCAGGCTGTGCAGGCGCGCGCGGGTGGCACGGGCCGCCTCACCGGGCATGGACGTCAGCGCCCGCGCGCAGGCCTCGCGCAGGGGCAGGTCGTCCCCGGCGTTGGCAAACACGCTGGCCACGAGGTCCACATAGGTGTCGCCGTGGTTGAGCGCCAGCACCTCCACGGCCTTGCGCCGCAGCACGCTCTCGGCAGCCTGCGCCTCAGCGATGGCCGCCAGCACGGGCTCGGTGTAGGGCCCCGGCGCGTGGATCATGGCCGAAACCGCCCGCGCGCGGGCAAACAGGTCGGCGTCGACGTCGAGGGCGATGGAGGCCAGCGCCGGGCCGAGCAGGGGCCCGACCTGCTTGAAGTGGGCCTCCGTCGGCACAAACTCGTAGCCCGCAAACCACCCCAGCACGGTGGTGCGGGCGTCGGTCACGGTGGGGGCGTCCGCCAGGGCTTGACCCAGGCTCGCGAGCAAAAACGCTTGGATGATCAGCAGCTTGCGCATCGTCTTCCTCACTTCACGCCCGGGTTGCGCAGCACCACGAAGCCCTGGTTCTCCGAGACCACCTCGGCGGCGTCACCGGCCGCCCAGAACATGAGGTTCTCCGAGCCCTTGCCGCTCAGGCACTCCTGGTAGTCCACGATGCCGTCCTGGTTGCGGTCCGCCGACGTCCGGCACTCGGGGGTGTCGGGCAGGGGGTCGAAGGCGTTGCCCTCGGCCTCGGTGGTGTGGAACAGGCCCAGGAAGTGGCCGCCTTCGTGGGCCATGGTCTGGGCGAGCTGCTTGGGCTTGCGGCGGAAGCCCGCCATGGTGACCGCCACCCCGCTGTGGGTGGTGCCGTGCAGGCCCGGCGGGCCGGGGATGCCCCCCGAGATGCCCAGGATGATGTAGCCGGCGCGACCGCCCACGATCTCCTGCACCATGAAAAAGTTGATGGCCTGGTTGGGGTTACAGCCCAGGTCGCCGGCGCGGCCGGACTCGGCAAACATCTGGCTGAGCTCGGAGGTGGGGCCGTCCACCGAGTCGATCACCGCGTAGCGATCGCCGTTGCTGCCGCCCAGGTCGCAGTAGTTGACGGTGCCCACGGCGATGCCCTGGGCCTGGTAGATGCTGCGGAACTCGGCGATGGCCGCCTGCAGATCCGCGTCGTTGCGGGCGCTGCTGGCGTTGAGGCCATCCACCTTGGCGAAGAACAGGTTGACGTCCAGCGTGCCGCCCTGGGGCTCGCCCTCGGCGATCTTGAGCACGGCCTTCACATCGATGTTCTTCTGGCCGCCGTCCTTGATGAGCTTGAAGCGGTAGGTGCCGGCCACCGGCGCCGAGCGCGGGTTGGAGGGCACCATCTGGGTGATGGAGTCGGCGCTGGGGAAGAAGCGCAGCTCGCCACCGAAGGGATCCTGGAAGTCGTAGATCGTGCGGCCGGAGGGGTCCTTCATCTCGCCGATGATCATGAGATCACTGCCATTTCCGTCCGCCTGGATGGCAAAACCCAGGGTGCCGCGGGGCACCTCCAGGGTCAGCTCACGGCTCAGGGCACCGGTCACGGGCACGTCGCTGGCGATGGAGATCTGCTCCACGCGGGCGCCGTTCTCGCTGGGCGCCACGCAGCGCCCGCTGGAGGTGTTGCAGAGCAAGTCCCCGCAATCGCTGTTGTTTTTGCACAGGGTCGAGCAGCCGCCCTCCACGCAGATGTAGCCCCCGCGGCAGTCGAGGTTGCCTTCGCAGGCGGCCAGGCACTTGTTGCCGTTGGGGGTGGTGCCACACACGCTGCCCGCCGGGCAGGCGGCGCAGTCGTCGGCGCAGTAGCCGTTGGGCCATCTATCGCCGGTGATGCACTCGCCGCTTTGGCACTCGGCGTTGGCGGCGCAGAACTCACCGATGGGGTTGGGGTCGCCGACGCCGGCCTCGCAGTCGCCGGTGCCCGCGTCGCAGTGGAAGCCATCCTCGCACTCGCTGTTGTTCTGGCAGCGGGGCACACAGACGCTCAGGGCGCGCACGTCGCCGTTTTGGTCCTTGCGGCTGCCCACCTGGCGGCACTTGTAGCCCTCGCCGCCGCGGCAATCGCCGTCGGCCTGGCAGCTCTCCAGGCACAGCGCCTCGCCGTTGAGGGTGGCGCACTGGCTGCCCGGCTCACACTCGGTGAACTGGCTGCCGCACTGGGCGGAGCAGTACCCGCCGCGGAAGCTGTCGTTCTTGATGCACAGGCCGCCGTTGCATTGGGTGTTGTTGGTGCACGACTCGCCGGTGGCCTTCTCGCCGCGGGGCACGCAGTCCCCGGAGCCGGTGTCGCAGCGCCGCCCGCCTTCGCAGTCCGCATCCACCTTGCACTGCGGCAGGCAGACGCCCACCTCGCGGCCGTCGAGGTTGACCACATCGGGGCGCGCTGTGCAGCGGTAGTCGGTGCGGCAGTCGTTATTGCCATTGTCGGTCAGGCAGCCGTCGAGGCAGAAGAAGGCCTGATCGCCCAGCTGCTCACACACCGACTGATCATCGCAGTCAAAGGCCCCGCCTGAGCAGGAGGACGAACAATAGCCCTCGGGCATCTTGAGGCAGGTGGGCGAGCTGACCTCCGTGCACTCGGCGGGCGCCTGGCACGGGGCCCCCACCTCGCCGGGTTGGGCCTGGCCCTCTGTGATGTTCTTACAGCCTGAACTTCCGCCCCACACCCACAGGGCGAGCAGAGGCCCGAAACCCACAATCCGGGTCTTCTTCATAACACCCCCTTCGGATACGGCGGTGGACCCGCCGCGATTGCCTGCACCATACACCACCCACCTGCGTGGGGCATCGCGCCGCGAAGCATCGCGCCGAAAAAGCGCTTTCAAGTCAGTAGCTTTCGCCAACGGTGGCCCCGCCTTTGCGGCGACCCATCCTCCAGGACGCAGCGGGAAGCCCGCGATTGCACATTGAAGCGGTGCGCCCGGCGGGTGCCGGGCCGGCCTGCCGACGCGGGTGGCCCAGGAATGTTTCGGCACAGGCCGCGAAAAGCTGCCCTCGCCCCGGTGCGGGTGTACTCTGCGTCCAGATGGCCCCCTCCGCGCTGCAACCCGGTGATCGTGTCGCTGGCCGCTACCTGCTCCTCGCCTCGGTGGGCGAAGGCGGCATGGCCGTGGTCTTCGAGGCCCTGGACGAACAACTCCAGCGCCGTGTCGCGCTTAAGGTACTGCGCCGCATCTCCGACATCAGCACCGCCCGCTTTGAGCGCGAGGCGCGGGCTGCCAGCGCCCTCAACCACCCCGCGGTGGTGCGCGTGTTTGGTTTTGGCACGCTCAACGATGGGCGACCCTACCTTGCATTGGAGCTCATCGAGGGCGAAGAGCTGGGTGATCTGCTGCGCCGCGAGGAGCGCCTCGGCCCCGAGCGGGCCCTGCACATGCTCCTGCCCGTGGTGGGCGCCCTGGCGGAGGCCCATGTCGCGGGCATCGTGCACCGCGATCTCAAGCCTTCCAATCTGTTGGTGCAGCGCGCATCGGGCCAGGCAGAGACGCTTCGGTTATTGGATTTTGGCATCGCCGCTTGGGATGAGCACGATGGCCGTCGGCTGACCCGCACCGGCGAGGTCTTTGGCACCCCCGAGTTCATGTCGCCCGAGCAGGCGCTGTCCCGCCCGGTGGGTCCGGCCACCGACGTGTGGGCCATCGGCGCGGTGCTCTACGAGCTGCTCACGGGGCGCGCGCCCTTCCAGGGCACCAGCCCGCCGTCGGTCCTCTACAAGGTGGTCAATGAGGCGCCGCCCGCGCTGCCGGACTCGGTGCCCGCCGAGGTGGCGGCCTTGGTGATGGCGTGTCTGAGCAAGGCCATCGCCGCGCGGCCCACCGACGGGGCCGATCTGCTGCGGCGCATGGAGGCGCTGCTGGTGCCCGCGCGGCGTGAGTTGGCCTCCAGCCGCCCGCCGGACTCGCCGGTGCCCCTGCGCCCCAGCGGGGGGTGGGCGGCCGGCCCGCCGCGCCCACTGGCCAGCCGATCGCTGGGGCTCGCCTCCACCGCACCCATCACCGGCGAGGCGTTGCAGGCCCAGCTCGGCGGGCGGGCGCCCGTCCCCACGCAGCCGTCGGTCCAGCCCGCAGCGGCGCCTGAAGCACCCCCAGCGCCTGCAACCACCCGATCCAACTCGGCTTTTTCCAAGCAGCGGATCGCCGAAGACCGCCTGGATGCGTCGGTGCCCCTCGATCGCGTGAGCACGCTGGACGATGCGGCGCCGCCCGGCCGCACCCACGAGACGCTGCCCCGTCCGCCGCGCGCGGGCTGGGCGGTGCTGGTGTCCTTGCTGACCACGCTGGTGGTTGCGGGGGGTGGTTTGGGGCTGTGGTGGGCGCTCCAGCCGCCGCCCGCGGTCTCCCAGGGGGGGCCCCCGGCCCCAGCCGATCCAGCCAGCCTCGCCATCGAGCGGGGTGGCGCTGCACCCATCGCCGATTCCGACCACCTGCCGCCCATCGGCAGCCGCCCGGCCCCGCCCACCGTGGCGCCGGCCACCGCGGCCCCGGCCACCGAGGCGCCGGCCACCGAGGCGCCGGCCACCGAGGCCCCACGCGACGCCGCGGTGCCGCCTGCGCCCGACGCTGGGCCCCCCAGCGCGGTGGCGGACGCGGGTTCGCCCCCTCCCGATGCCGCGCCCCCCAGTGCCGCGCCCCCCAGTGCCGCGCCCCCCAGCGCCGCCCCGCCCAGCGCACCCGACGAGGATGTGGCCGGCAGCCTGGAGCCCGCCCGCGCCCTCCTCGCTCGGGGCGACGCCGCCGGCGCGCTGACCTGGCTCGCCCGTCACCCCCGCAACGGCACCCCCACTGAGCGGCTGAAGCTGGAGTTTTTTGGGCGCATGGAGCGCCACGACATGGGGCGGGCCGGCAAGCTGGTGGTCACGTTGCTGAGCCAGGATCCCACCCTGGTGGATGGTCGCATCCAGGCGAGACTGCTGGCCGATCTGCCCGGGGAGCGCTACTGGCAGAGCCTGGTGCCCGGCATGGCCGACAAGCGCCTCTACCCGCGCCTGGCCGACCGCCTCATGGCCATGACGCGCCAGCCCACGGGCGCGGGGCGGTGGCGGGCGTTGGAGGTCATCACGCGGGCCAAGGGCGATTGGCGGTTGGCCAAGACCAACATCCTGCGCAGCGACTTGGAGCGGGCGGACGGCTGTTCGGATCGCAAGGTTATCGTGCAGGCCCTCGGCCGCGCCGCCCACCCCAGCGCGTTGTCGGTGCTGCAGGTCCAGCGCAAGAAGGGCGTCTTCGACAACCTGTGTATGGGCCACGCGATCGACGACGCCATGGAAGCCATCCGCAAGCGCAAGCAGTAGGCGTGGGCTGCTACTCGGGCTGATCCTCGGGATCGGCGGGCACCACGAGCTCGGCCGCGGGCGCGACCACCGCCGGCACAGCCACCGCAGGCACAGCCACCGCAGGCACAGCCACCGCAGGCGCACCCGCCGGCCCATCCACCACGCGCCACACCAAAACCCGCGCCTGCTTTGCCCGCGTAATCTTCAAAGAAACCGTGGGGTTGGGGCTCTGGAGCAGCGCAAACAGCGCCAGCATGTGCAGGGGGTTGCTGGGGCTGAGGCCGTTCACCGATTGCAGCACGTCCCCGCTGGCCAGGCCCAGCGCTCGGAAGGGCGACGTCGCCGGCAGGCCCACCACCTTGAAGCCCACGATGTGCCCACCAGCCCACTGATCCTCCAGCCGGGCCTGGCGCGCCAGCGCCCCCAGGCCCGAGCCCAGCACGACGTCCACCGCGGCCCGCGTGATGGCGTAGTGGTCGGCGCCCTCGGCCGTAACGGCGCCCGCGGGCAACGGCACCACCGGCGCGGCGCCCGTGCCCCGCGAGTAGGCCTGGAGGGCGGGCCACGTCCCACAGACGAGGGTGCCGTCGGCGGCGCGGTGGATGGGGAGGGTGCCGGGGGCACAGGCGAGCGCGATGAGCAGGGCCAACATGGGCTTGAGGATAGCCGATGGACGCCCCCGCGCGCCTCTGCTAGGTTCCGCGCGGTGTTGCCCCCAGGCACCAGCTTGCCCCCCCGCTCCGCCGCCTCGCCTGGAAGGGTCGCGCCGATACCCATCGAGTCGGGTGCGTCGGCGACTGCCGACCCGCCCCGAGCCCCTGCCCGCACCATCGCCGTCATCCCCGCTCGGGCCGCCTCCCAGCGCTTGCCCGAGAAGCCGCTGCGCCTCCTCGCCGGGGTGCCGATGATTGTGCGGGTGCTGGACGCCGTGCGAGGCACGGGCCTCTTTGACGCCGTGCATGTGGCCACCGACGACCCCCGCATCGCTGCGGTCGTGCGCGCCGCGGGCGGCCACGCCATCGAGGTCACCGAGCCTTGCGCCTCGGGCACCGAGCGGGTTGCCCGCGCCGTCGCCCGCCTGCCCGAGCCGCCGACCTACGTGCTCAATGTGCAGGGTGATGAGCCCTTTGTGGATGCCACCAGCCTCGCCGCCTTGATCCAGGCCCTGGCGGACGGTGCCCCCATTGCCACCTGTGCTGCGCCGCTGCCGCCCGAAAAACTGAATGAAATCAGTGCGGTGAAGGTGGTGTGTGACGCCTTTGGTCGGGCCCTGTATTTCTCTCGCGCGCCCATTCCGGGCCGCTTGCACCTGGGCCTCTACGGCTTCACCCCCGAGGCGCTGGCCGCCGTCGCCTTCTTGCCCCGTGGCCCGCTGGCCCGGGCGGAAGACCTCGAGCAGCTCGCCTGGCTGGAAGCCGGCTGGCCCATCGCCGTCGCGCCCGGTGCCACCCGGGGCCCCTCCATCGACACGCCGGCCGATCTCGCGGCCGCGGAAACCCTGCTGACCTCGGAGAACGCCCCATGAAGCAGCGTAACAACCGGACCACCAAGCACATTTTTGTCACCGGTGGCGTGGCCTCCTCCATCGGCAAGGGCATCGTCGCCGCCTCCATCGGCGCGCTCCTCGAAGCCCGCGGCCTCGCGGTGACCCACATCAAGCTCGACCCCTACATCAACGTGGATCCGGGCACGATGAACCCGTTCCAACACGGCGAGGTGTTTGTCACCGACGACGGCGCCGAGACCGACCTCGATCTGGGCCACTACGAGCGCTTCACCTCGGCCACCATGGGCCGCGCCAACAACGTCACCACTGGCCGTATCTACGCGAATGTCATCGAGAAAGAGCGCCGCGGTGACTACCTGGGCGGCACCGTCCAGGTCATCCCCCACATCACCGACGAGATCAAAGCCTTCGTGAAGCGCGGCGCCCAGGGTGTGGACGTCTGCATCACTGAGATCGGCGGCACCGTGGGCGACATCGAGTCGCTGCCCTTCCTCGAAGCCCTGCGCCAGCTCAAGGCCGAGTCGGGCCGCGGCAACGCCATCAACGTGCACGTCACCCTGGTGCCCTACATCCCGGCCGCCGGCGAGCTGAAGACCAAGCCCACCCAGCACTCGGTGAAGAGCATGCTGGAGCTGGGCATGCAGCCCGAGATCATCGTGGCGCGCTGCGACCGCGACCTCTCACCGGATTTGAAGAAGAAAATCGCGCTCTTCTGCAATGTGGACGCCGAGGCCGTCATCACCGGCCGCGACGTGGAGAGCATCTACTCGGTGCCCCTGGCCTTCCACCGCCAGGGCCTCGACGGCCTCGTCTGCGACTACCTCGATATCTGGACGCGCGACGCCCAGCTCGAGCGCTGGACCCGCATCGAGAGCCAGTTGGGCGCTGCCACCGGCCGCGTCACCATCGCCATCGTGGGCAAGTACGTCGACCACACCGACGCCTACAAGAGCCTGCACGAGGCCCTCACCCACGGCGGCTTCGTCAACCAGACCCGGGTGGATCTGCGCTACATCGACAGCGAGACGCTGGTGGATCGCGACCCCGCCTCATTGTTGGCCGGCGCCGACGCCATCCTCGTGCCGGGCGGCTTCGGCCAGCGGGGCATCGAGGGCAAGATCCAGGCGGTCCGGTATGCCCGCGAGCAGCGCCTGCCCTTCTTCGGCATCTGCCTCGGTCTGCAGATGGCGGTCATCGAATATGCCCGGAATCTTTGCGGAATCCGCAATGCCAACACCCACGAGATCACCCCAGACGGCGCCGACAACGTCGTGCACCTGATGGCCCACCAGCAGGGCATCACCGACAAGGGCGGCACCATGCGCCTGGGCCAGTGGCCCTGCACCCTCGCCGCCGACAGCCTCGCGGCGCGCATCTACGGCAGCACCCAAATCGAAGAGCGCCACCGCCACCGCTACGAGGTCAACAACCGCTACCGCGGCGTCCTCGCCGAGCATGGCATGAAGTTCTCCGGCCTCTCCCCCGACGGCGAGCTGGTGGAGATGATCGAGCTGCCCGACCACCCCTGGTTTGTGGGCTGCCAGTTCCACCCCGAGTTCAAGTCCCGCCCCTACGACCCGCACCCGCTGTTTGCGAGCTTCGTGGCCGCCGCGATCGCCCACAAGGGGTAGCGCGGCGCAGGGCTCCGTCGGTTCAGACCGAGGCCCTACAGCAGCGCCGACTGGCTGCCCCAGCGGGCGAGGTACTGCTTGATCTCCAGCTTGCGGACGGTGTTGTCGGAGCTCATGTAGCGGATGGTGCCGAAGATGGGGCGCTCGGGGCCCCAGGGGCGGTCGAAGCGGCCGAAGGTCCACATGATGCCGCTGGCGGAGTTGGGATCGCGGCCATCCACGGCGTACTTGTTGTTGAAGTGGAAGAGGATCTGCAGGGCCTCGGGCGGCGTGGGGCTCCACTCCAGCACCTTCTTGCCCCAGAGCATGCGCAGGTAGTTGTGCATGCGGCCCGTGCGCACCAGCTCGGTCTGGGCGGCGTTCCAGACGGGGTCGTGGGTGCGGGCGGCCTCCAGCTCGGCCAGGGTGTAGAGGACGGGGCGGCGGTCGGTGGCGTGCTTGCCCAGGGTGGCGAGGGCCCACTCGGGCAGGGCGTTGTAGCGCTCGGCGTCGTCGGGGCGGAAGTGGCTGAAGCCCTGGCCGAGCTCGCGCCAGGTGACCAGCTCATCCAAGAAGGACTCCACCGCCGCGGACAAGCCCCACCAGCCCGCGCGGCTGCCGGTGACCGGGCCCAGGCGGCCGGGGTGCCAGCTCTCGCGCTCCAGCAACGCGGCGACGATGCGGTGGGTGGAGATCTGGCCGAAGTGGAGCCACGGTGAGAGGCCGCTGGCCACGTGGCGGTCGGGGTGGCTGCGGTGCTCGCCGTAGAGCGGTAGTCGATTCTCCAGGAATTCCATGAGGTTGGCCTCGGCGAGCTCGGCGCCACCGCGGAAGGCCTCGCGGACGGTCTGGTCGATGGGCAGGCGGTCGAGGGTGGTGGGATCGAGGTCCGCCGCGGGCCACCGGGCGGTGATCTCGGCCGGCACCACCGCGTGCAGGTTGGGTGCGAGACGCAGCGGATCGGCCACCGGGAAGCGCTCGAGCCAGGGGCCGAGGACGCGGTGCAGGTGCCGCCGGAAGCTCGCCGCGGTGGGCCAGGCCCGCTCGCCCGCCCGCAGGGGCAAGAGCCCCACGCCGTCCACCACGGTCAACCGGACGGGCAGGCGCGGTGCGACGGCGGCCACCATGCGGGGCTGGAAGAAGCCCGGCTGCTCGTCGGTGATCACCTCGCAGGCGTGCTGGGCCAGGGCCTCCAGCAGGCCGGCGGCGGCCTTGGGGTGGGGCTCCACGTAGGGCAGGTAGCTGATGCCGGCGGCCGCGCAGGCGGCGGCGTTGTCGCGCATGCCATCGAGCACAAAGGCGTGCATGCGCCGGCTGGCCCAGGGGTAGTCCACCCGCAGCGGCTCGAAGACCAGGAGCGGGCGGCCGAGGGCGCGGGCCTGCAAGGCCGCGTACTGCAGGGCAAAATTCCAGGTGGTTCGCCGCTGGGCGATCATCCAATACAGCACATAGGCCCCGTCGGGGCGGACGGGCGCGTCGGTGGCGGTGCGGCGTAGCTCGGACACGGACATGGGCGACTCCTTCGGGCCCACCTGGACACACGACGCCGGGCATGCGTCGCACGGCCTGAAAAGTTCCTTGATTTTCCACGGGTTACAAAAAAACGACCGGCGGGCCTGCACTTTTCTGCGACACGGGCCTCGGCTGGCCGAAGTGATCAGGGTCCGTGGAGGCGCCTTTGACCCGACCCTGGCTCGCCATCGCACTCGCATTCTGGCTCGGCAGCCTCGCGCCCTGGCCCGCCTGGGCCCTGGGCCTGCTGGTGGCCTTGGGCAGCCTGCGGCGCCGCCCCGGGCTGGCGTTGGCGGGGGTGGCCGTGGCGGCCGGTGCCGGGGTGGGGTGGGCTGAGACACGGTTTGCCGAGGATGCGCCGCCGCTGCCCACCACGCCGGTGGCGGCCACGGTGCGGGCGGTGGAGCGGCGGGGTGAGGTCTTTCAGCTGGAGCTGGCGCCCGATCCCGCGCCGGCCTGGGGCCTGCGGGTGCCCATCCACCATCGGCCGCGGGGGCTGGCCGCCGGTGCCCGGGTGCTGGTGATGGGTGATCTGGCCCCGCTGGATCCCGCCGACAACCCGGGCGGCTTCGACGGGCAGGCCTGGGGTGCCCGGCGCCACCTCGCGGCGCGGGGCGGTGGTCCGGTGGCGCTGCTGGCGCCCGCGCCGGCCACGGCCGAGGCCCTGCAACACATGCGCGATGCCGCGATGACCCGCCTCCAGGCGCTGGATCGGCCCTACGGCGCCGGTGTCCTGGCGGGTCTGCTGCTGGGGGATCGCGCCAGCATGCCGCCGGGCGCGGAGGAGGCGTTTGTGGCCAGCGGCACCGCCCACCTGCTGGCGGTGAGCGGGCTGCATGTGGGCGGGCTGGCGGCGGTGCTGGTCCTGGGCCTGGGGTGGCTGGGGCGGCGCTTCCACGTGGTGCGCGCCGACCTGCCGGCCCTCCTCTTGGCGGTGCCGGTGGTGGTGCTCTTTGTGCTGCTCGCCCAGGCCCCGCTGGCAGCCACGCGGGCGGGGGTGATGACGGGGCTGTACCTGCTGGGGCGCGCGCTTGGGCGGCCGCCTGATCCGCTGAACCTGTTGGGTTTCGCGGCCTTATGGGCACTGGCCGAGTCGCCCTCCACCGCCACCGAGCCGGGCTTTCAGCTGTCTTTTGGGGCGGTGGGCGCGCTGCTGGTGCTGGCCCGGGGCGGGCATACCGGCGTGCGCGCGCTGGTGGAGGTGAGCCTCATCAGCTTCATCGCCACCGCGCCGATCCAGGCGTTCCACTTCGGCACCTTCAGCCCCATCGCGCTGGTGGCCAACGTGGTGATGGTGCCGCTGGCCTCACTGGTGTTGGTGCCGCTGGGCCTGCTGGGCCTGCTGGTGGCGCCGCTGAGCACGGTACCGCTCGAGTGGGCCGCGCGGGGGGCGGAGTTGCTGGCAGCGTTGGCCCAGGTCTTCAGTGATTTCATGGGGTTGTGGATTGTGGGGGCCCACGCAGCGGCGTGGCTGGCGGTGCCCCTCATCCTGCTGGTGGGCCACCGGATGGGGCGCCTGACCTGGGCGCTGGTGCCCGCCGCCCTCGCCGTGGGGGTGGGTTTCTGGTTGCGGCCGCCCCCGGACACGGTGGATTTTGTGGCGGTGGGGCAGGGGGATGCGGTGGTGGTGCGCAGCGGGGGGCAGGCCATGCTGGTGGACACCGGGCCGGCGACGGGGTCGCGCGCGCTGCTGGACTACCTGCGGCGCGAGGGGGTGGGCCGCCTGGAGCGCGTGATCATCAGCCACGCCCACCCCGATCACGACGGCGGCCTGGAGGCCGTGGCCCGCGCCCTGCCGGTGGGCGCCGTGTGGACCCATGGCCGGCCGCTGGACAGCCTGCATTGGCGCCGCATCCGGGCCGCGCTGCGGGGGACGCCGGTGGTGGCCGCGCCGCTGGGCACCCACGCTTTGGGCGATCTGCGGCTGGAGGTGCTGCTGAGCGACGCCCCACCCGAGCTGGAGGAGAACGACGCCTCGGTGGCGCTGCGGGTGGTCGGGCCGGGCGGCTCAGTGCTGCTCACCGGCGATCTGGAGGCGGCGGGCGAGGCGCGGCTGCTGAAGGTGCTGCCGCCCCCCATCGAGCCGGTGGTTCTGAAGGCCCCTCACCACGGCAGCCGCACCAGCTCCAGCCCCGCCTTGCTGGCGGCGGCCGCCCCCTCGGCGGTGGTCTTCACCACCGGACGGCGCAACCGATTTGCCTTTCCGCACGCGGACATCCAGGCCCGCTATCGGGCCAGCGCCATCCCCGCGCTCGACACCGGCGCCGACGGGCGCGTGCGGGTGGATCTCGGCCACAAGTCCACCATCGAGGCCTTCCGGGCCCCCCGCGCGCCGCTGCGCAGCCGCGCACCCGGCGGCTTTTGGCCCTTCACCCGCCTATCGGGCGCTTGACGTCCAGGAGCACCATGCCCACCCCCGAGCTTGTTTTGACCGTGCGTCGGCCTCCCGGCCAGGCCGACGTGCGCCGCTTTCGCGCCGGCCCGGTGACCGTCGGCCGCGAGGCCCTGTGCAGCATTCGCCTGGCCGATCGCGAAGTCAGCGAGCTGCATGTGCGCTTCTTTGAGCGGGGCGACCATTGGGAAGTGGTGGATCCCGGCAGCACCCACGGCACCCGCATCGGGCGGCGCGCCCTGGTGCCCACGCGGCCCCAGGTGGTGGCGAGCGGCGACGCGCTGGCGGTGGGGCCGTTTTTGATCGAGGTCTTCCTCGATGGCGGCGGCGGCCTCACCACCGACAGCCGCGATACCAACAGCCGGGCGCGCGGCTTCTTGTCCCAGGCCCGCAACGAGGCGGGCGGCCACGCGCTGTGGGTGCTCTCGGGGCCGGGGGCGGGCCAGTCGGCGGCCCTCTCGCCCCGCAAGCGGCTGGTGGTGGGCCGTGACGCGGGGTGCGGCCTGGTGCTGCCGGGCGCGGGGATGGCCGGGCGCCACTTCGAGGTGACCGTCACCCGCCAGGGCCGGCTGGAGCTGACCAGCCTCGGGGGCGAGGTGCGGGTGCGCGGGCAGGCGGTGCGGTCGGCCACGCTGCACGTGGAGGATCACATCGCCGTGGGGGAGAGCGTGCTGCAGGTGCGCGGACCCGCTCAGGGTCAGGCGGCCCGAGGCAAGCCCGGGTGGACGGCGCTGGAAAAGGGGGTGTTGCTGGTGCTGGTGGGCAGCGGTTTCGCCCTGGCGTGGGCGTGGCTCAAGCCGCTGCTGGCGCCGCTTTTGCCTTGAGTTTCCGGTGTTTGTGGGTGCCTATGCTTGCAGCAGTCCCATGCGACCCAGGCGCTCCAGCTTGGCGTCGAGCACCTGGGTCAGCGCGGCGCGGTCGCGGACGGGCGCCTGCTGGTAGGTGACCTCGAAGTCGCCCCGCTCGAGGGCCACCCACATGGCCTCCAGCAGGCCCGCGCGATCGAGCTTGCCGTCCATCAAGCGCAGCATGGCGCGCTCCAGTAGATCGATGGCCACGCTGATGTGCCGCAGGGTGATGACGCCATCCCGGCCCAGCTCCGCCTGGCGGCGGGCGAGGACGGAGGTGCGGGGCCGGCGGCCGGCGCGCAGCACAAACCGGGGCGGGGCGCGGTGCAGCTCCACGTAGCCCTGCGCCATGAGCTCCAGGGCGTTGTTGGCCACCTTGATGATGTCCTCGTTGGTGGCGCCTCGCCCCAGCCGCGCGCAGGCGGTGGCGGCGAGCGTCTCCAGGGGCAGGCCGCGGGGCTGCTCGTCGTGCAAGCAGGTGAGGCTCGCCTTGAGGAGCGGATCGGGGGTGGAGATGACGAACCCGTCGGGCGCGGTGAAGCTGGCGGGCACCTCGGGCTCGAAGTCCACCTCCTCGGCGTTGGAGGTCAGGGTAGAGGACACCCAGTAGCCCGCGATGCGATCGGTGGTGATGGCGCGGTCCACCCGCGCCTCGCTGTGGCAGAGGAGTGTGCGCCGGAAAAAGCGCAACCCCACCTCATCCAAGCGATTTTCCAGGGTCATTTGGTCCGCCTGACCCCGGCGCAGCCAGGCTTCGGCGTCGTGGCCGAAGCGGTCGGGCATCATGGAGTGCACCTCGGCGTCGCCGATGTACTGCAACCCGAAGCCCTCGGCCTGGGCCATGAAGTCGGAGAACCAGACGGGGTGGTTGTCGTCGGCCAGGTGCTCATGGAAGAGGTAGCGGTCGGAGAGCGGCCGGATGAGCTCCACCTCGCCGCGCAGCACCCGCGCCGCCATGCTGCGGTTGACGGGCGTGTGGGCGGCCAGGCCCTCCAGGTAGCGGCGGCCGGCGGCGGCGCGCTGCTCGGGTGTGCCCTCGGCGGGCACGTTGCGCAGCAGCAGCTCGCGGATGACCCCGCGGAAGTGCCAACCCGGCAGGGTGTTGTAGCTGATGAAGGCCACGCCCTGGGGGTGCAGCAGCAGGCGGCACAGCCGGAAGATGGCGTGGCGCACCGGCTCGGGCACCCACGACCACACCCCGTGGCAGATGATGTAGTCGAACCGGCCCAGGGACGGGCCGAGATCCAGGATGTCGGCGGCGAAGAACTCCACGTTGGTGAGGCCCATGGCCTCCACCTCGGCGCGCGCATGGGCGATTTGCCGGCTGGAGAGATCCACGCCCACGAAGTGGCTGTCGGGCAGCGCGACGGCCATGCCCAGCAGGTTGCCACCCAGGCCAGCGCCCAGCTCCAGCACGCGGCACGCTTCGGGGGGCGCCGGATCGAGGCCAAACAGGCCTGCCACCGTGGCCAGCACGTCGACGTGGGTGGAGCGAAACGGGAAGTCGTCGTAGAGAAAGTCGTCGTAAATCAAGGGGATGAGGCGCCTTCAGTTGTTCTCGAAGGTGATGCGAACGCTGCACGCGGGGCCTTCCAGCACACTCTCGCGAAAGTCGGTGGGGCCGGCCACATAGGTCACCACCACCGGCACCGTGGTGGCCGCCTTGAGCCCGGTCAGCCGCCAGGCGCGCAGCTCATCCACCAGGCAGTTGGGGGCGGGCGCCACCTCGTCGGCGACTTGATCGCGCACCGGCCGCAGATCGCTGAAGTGGTCCAGGCGGCCGTCGGCGCCGAAGAGCAGGTCCACCGCATAGCGGCGGCCCCCAGGCTGGTCAAAGCCGGCCACCTGATCGGCGGAGCAGCCAAAGGTGGTGGTGGGCGCCGTGCTGAGCTGGCGGCAGAGGGGCGCGCGATCCGTCACGGGGAGGGTGTCCAGGCGGGTGCCGGAGCAACCCACCCCCCCGAGTAGGCCGAGGACGGGCACGCTGATGACGGGGAGTAGGCCGCGCATGGAGGCAGGGTAGCGCCGGCGTGGAAAAAAGTCCCGCGTGTTGGGGGGGCGCCGAGAAGGTGCGTGGGTGGGCTGGGCGCGGGCGGGCGCAGAGCGGCGGCGCGCCGGTCAGCGCACGATGAGCGTGCAGCGATCGAAAGCCTGGTTGCCCCGGGCATCGGTGGCCGAAAACTCCACCACCAGCGTGTGGCTGCCCGCCTCCGGGGCGCGCACCTGCAGGGTGGTGGGGCCGTCGAGGGCCACGTCGCTCGCCGTGGCGGCGTCGGGGCCCGACACCTCCTCGATGCGGAGCCGGCCACCCTCGGCCTCAACGCCACACAGCGCGCCGATGTCGTAGCGGGCCCAGCTGGGGCTGGCCTGGACCTCCACCTGGGTGTGGGTGACGGTGATGTCGGGCGGATCGGCAAAGGCCGGGTCGGGTAGCTGGGCGCGACGGGGCCCTTCGGTGGCGAGGGCGGGGGAGGCGCAGACGATGAGGGCGAGGGCGATGCGCAGCATGGGGTACTCCGGGTCGGTTCTTATCCTACATGTAGCACAAGGTGGGACATCCGCGCACATCCAAGCTACAGACGGGCTGGAATTGCCGGGGGCCGTGCGGCGCACTGGCCGCGCAGGTGGGGCGCCGCACGTGGAAAAAAGCCGTGGGTTCGGCAGCGTAGCCCCGTCCGCCCCGGGAGGGTGCTGACGCTCGAACGGCGAACAAATACCTAAAATGACTTGGGTTTTTGCGTCGCGGTTGAGTCGGGTGCCGCCGGGGGCGGGGTGTCCCAGCGGGCCCCCAGCATGGCCAGCCCCGGGGTGTGGTAGATCGCGCCGTCGGGGGTCAGGATGGCCACCTCGACGCCGGGCTCCAGGCCCGCGAGCGCGTCGGGGCCGCGGACGAAGCAGGCGGTGGCGATCGCGTCGGCCCGGGTGGCGTCGGGGGCGATGACCGTGACGGCCACGCTGCGGGTGGCGGGCATGCCCGTCTTCAGGTCGATGATGTGGTGGTAGCGGCGTCCGCCGAGCTCGAAGAAGCGCTCGTAGTCGCCGCTGCTGACGATGGCGGCGTCGCGCACGGGCAGCTCGCCCACCAAGGCGCCGGCCGCCCGCGGGTGCTGCACGCCGATCACCCAGGGCTCGCCCGGTCGCTTTTCTCCGGCCACGTAGAGGTCGCCGCCGCCTTCCACAATGAAGCGGTCAAACCCGCGGGCCCGCAGGATCGCGGCGGCCCGATCCACCGCGTAGCCCTTGGCGATGCCCCCCAGGCCCAGCGCCATGCCGGCCTCGGGCAGGAAGACGGTGGAGGCCGCCCGGTCCACCTGCACGCGGGCATAGCCCACATGGGCCAGGGCCGCCTTCAAGGCGCTGAGCCTGGGCAGGTGGGGGGGCTGGGTGTTGAAGTCCCAGACACCCCGCAGGGCGGCCCAGGTGGGATCAAAGGCGCCACCACTCTGGCGGGCCACCGCGAGGCTTTGCTCAATGATGTCGAGCACTTCGGTATCCACCACCACGGGCGCTTTGCCGGCGGCGAGGTTGATCGCGCTCAGCGCCGAGGCCGGCCGCCACTCGCTCAAGAGCTGCTCCAGGCGCTCCACTTCCTGGAAGGCGGCGTCGGCGGCGGCCGAGATCTCAGCGGCGGGGCGGGGCGAGACGATGAGGAGGCTCCACGAGGTGCCCATGAGCTGGGCGGCGAAGCGGCGCACGGGCGGTGGCGGCGGCGTGGCGTCGGGCTGCGCGTCGGGGCGTGCGGCATCGGGTGGCACGGGGGTGGCGTCCAGGGTGGCGCCAGTGCGCTCACAGCCGGAAATCACCAGTGCGATCAAGGTGATGCACGCGAGGAGCGGAGTGCGCATCAGGGTCCGTACCGCAGGCCGACGGTCAACGGGATCATCAGGGAGGAGGCCAGGCGGTCGCCGGACGAGGTCATGAAGATGAGGGCGCTCACCCGGGCGCCCAGGCCCAAATCGGCGTAGACCGGCCAGGCGACCTCCACCGGGGTGCTCACATAGGCGCCCCAGTACTGCTCGTCGGTCAGCGCGCCGTCCACACGCACATGCCCGGGGCCCGCCTCCAGACCCACCAGCACACGTAGCGGCCCCACCGGCTGGCGCCAACCCACGCCCAGGCCCACCAGCCAGAGGTCGAGGCCCTGATCCACAAAGGCCTGGGGGGTGTGGTTGCTGTAGCCCACCGAGAGCTGGAGGGCGAGGCGGTCTTGCAGCAGGACGCCCGCGGCAGCGGCCACCCCGAGCCCCTGGCTCCACCGATCGGCGTCGCTGCCGGTGGGCTGGAGGGAGGTCAGGTCCAGAGCGCCCAGCGCACGGGGCGGCGGCGGGGGCAGAGGACGCTCGTCCTGGAAGATGCGGGCGAGCTGGGGGGGCAGGTCGGTGGCGGCCCAGGCGGGCTCGATGGCGTAGATCGCCCGCGCCGCGCGCCGCATACGGGCCTCATCGCGAAAGGCCAGCGCCAACAACGCCTCGTAGCGCCGCGCGCGCACCTGCTCCGCGGGCGGCAGCCCGGCGGCCAAGGCCTCGGCGAGCCGCTCCTCCGCGCAGGTGTAGTCCAGCCCCTCGTAGCAGGTCACGGCGGCGTCGAGGGCCGCCTGTGGTGGGGCGAGCGCAAGCAGGAACGCGATCACGGGAACACAATGACCGTGGCCTGAACAGCAAAGGTGCCGTAATGATTACTGATTTGCAGGGCGATGGTGTGCTGGCCGACGCTGGCGCGCTCGCACCCCGGGGTGGTCTGGCCCACACACTCGGGCAGCAGCGCGGCCAGATCCAGCTCCACCTGGAAGTTGCTGATGAACCGGTAGCCGTCCAGGTAGAGCGCGTCGAGGTCGTCAGCGGCCACCTGCCAGGTGGCGGGGTCGCCGGTGGCGTCGGATACGTCGTCGATGCCCTCGAAGGTCAGCACGATGGTGGTGGGCGCGTCGCCCTCCAGGTAGTCGGGCGCCAGGCTGGCGCTGTAGCTGCCGGGGGTGGTCAGGCTGAGGGCATTGCTGTCGCAGCCCGCAAGCAGACCCACCAGCACAAGCAGGCGCGCGACCATGGTCTCAGCCTGCCACAAGTTCAGAAAAATCGAGTTGAATCAGGAGGTTGGCGCGGGCGGCGCTGGCCCGGGTGTGGCAGAAGGGCGCCACGATCGAGCATCGCGAAGGAGGGGGCGCCGAGATCGGCAAGGACGTGCCTCCAGGCGGCGAGTCGTGGTGGACCCGGTGGGTGCGCTATGGACAGGCCGAGCCCGTGTAGACGCAGCGGAAGCCCAGCAACGGGGTGGAGGCAGCCTCAAAATCGCGGCGCGCCACGCGGCCCGCGCAGATCTTGTCCTCGTTGAAGCTGCCACCGCGCACGACGTGGCTGTTGGCGATGCGCCCGGTATTAAAGGCGGCGGGGCGCGCGTGGGGCTCGCCGCTCTTCTGGCCACTGCGGGCCACACACACGGGGCGGGGCAGCACGGGATCGTTGGCGCCCGTGGCCACTTCCATGCAGGTGGAGCGCGTATCGGCCACCGTGCAGCGGGCGGCGCAGGTCTGGTACTCGCCCAGGCACGCCTGCAGGCAAGCGGTGTCGTCGAAGGTGGAGTCCACCGGGCCGGTGAGGCAGCCGCAGTAGTCGGTACAGCCCTGCGCGTCGTTGCCCCGGCCGGTGCAGTCGGCCTCGCAGGTGCCACCCGCCTCCAGGCGGAAGCTCTCGTTGGTGCCGGGGAGGTGCCGCACGCGGCAGTCCTCCGAGCGCCAGGTGGCGCGCTTCTCGGCGCCCGAGTCCTCGCCGCGGAAGGCCCGGCTGCAGACGCCGCGGCACTCCAGGAAGCTCGGGTTGCAGCCGTTTTCGTAGGTGGAGTCGACGCCGTCATCCAGGCAGGTGGCGTCGGTCACGAGGCTGGCGGGCACCTCGTTCTGGTTGGGGCTGAACAGGGGGCGCGAGCCGTCGCTGTTGAGCTTGTACTCCTCGGTGACGCCGTCCTGGTCGCAGTAGCTCAGGAAGTCGAACTCGTCGCGGACCCACTCGCGGGCGTTGCCGGCCATGTCAAGCACACCCTGCGCCGTGACATCGCCCTCGGAGTCACCCACCGGCTGGACGCGGTCGTCGTTGCAGGGCGCGAAGCTGACGAGGCCGTCGCACTCGCCGGCCTCCACCGCCAACGTCACCGCCGTGTCTGCCCAGATGGGGGCATCGCCCGCCACCGCGCCCTGTCCCGAGGCCGCGTACTCCCACTGGGCTTCGGTGGGCAGGTTGCCCCCATGAAATTCGCAATACTTCTGGGCGTTTTCCCAGCTCACGCCCAGCACGGGGTGGCTGCCGTACTTGTCGGTGTCGCTGTAGTAGCCCTTGATGAACCCCGCCGAGCCCTGGGCGCCGGCGTTGGTGGACTCGGGCTTGCCGCAGGCGTCGCGCTCCACGCAGTGGGTGTACTGGAGGTTGGTCACCTCCGTGCGATCGATGCAGAAGGCGTCCACCGCCACCGTGTGGGGGATGGCCGCCGACTGATCCTTGGCATCGCAGCCGAGCACGTAGGTGCCACCCGTGTTGATGCGGGAGGTGCCACACGGATCGAGCGCGGCCGTGCCCATGGTGAAGGTGCCCGCGGCAATGGCGATGCGGGGCGTCTCCGGCGGCGGATCCTTGCCCTTGGCGCAGCCCCCCAAGAGGGCGGCAGCGGTCAAGGCCGGCAGGAGCTGCATGGGGCGGGAGCGATAAAACAGGGGCTTCGTCTTCATCTCACTGACCCTCTTCAGAAGCTGAAACCGAAGCTGATCCCACCGGGGCCGGCCCCGAAGCGCACGGCGGTGGGCGGCTCGTCGCTCACACCCTCCTGCAGCTTTACCGGCTCACCGTACTTGGGGTTGCGGTGCTCCTCGGCGATGACGTCGCGGACGCTGTCCCAGATGAGCAGGCCGGTGCCGACCGCCATGAGGCCGCCGCCGACGCCGTAGCCGAGCTTTTCGTAGAGGGCGAGCTGCTTGAACTGGTCGGTATCGTTGAACTCCTCCTCGGCGAAGAAGTAGGCGGTCACCCCGCCCGCGATGGCCAGGAAGCCGACGACGTTGAGTGTCCACCCCAGCGGCGAGCGCCACGTGCTGTTGGCGCTGGTCTGCACAAGGTGGGCATCCACCCGCGCCAACCGGCCCTTCTCCACCTTGATCTGGCTCGCGTAGCGGGTATAGCCCTCGCGCTCCACCACGATCTGGTGCGGGCCGGCCCCATAGGCCAGCGGCGCCTGGAAGGGCGTCAAGCCCACGTTCTTGCCATCGATGTAGACCCGCGCGTCGATGACGGTGGCGTCCACAAACAGCCAGCCGCGGTTCTGCACCTGGCTGAGCTGCACGTTCATGCGGAAGGGCGTGGCCTTCTGCACCTCGATGGTTTGATCGGTGGGCTCGTAGCCATCCAGCTCGACCCACACCCGGTGGGAGCCCGGCTTGACGTAGTTGCGGAAGGGCGTGGTGCCCTGCACCCCGCGGGCGCGGTCGTCGATGAAGATGCGCGCCCCGGTGGGGGTGGACTCGATGGTCAGCTCCTGGTCGCGCTCAATGCGCGCTTCGCAGCTTTTCCGAGTGTTTTCGGCACGATCGCGCTTGGGACCCACCGACGCCTTCTCCAGGTAGCGCTCCATGAAGGAGACACATTCCTGCCAGGCCTCGAGGTTCTGGTAGCTGACGCCGATGTTATAGAGCAGCTCAATGTCGCGGACGATCTCGAAGGCGCGGGAGAACTTGTCGATGGCCTCTTTGTAGCGGCCATCGCGAAAGAGGCCGTTGGCCTCGCCCTTGAGGTCGTCGGCGCGCTTCTGGTCGGCGGCGGAGACATCCGCCTCGGCTTCCGGGGTGAGCACCACCACCGGCTGGGCCTGGGCGAGCCCGGCCGCGAACAGGCAGGTGAGAACAATGGAGCGGGCGGACAGCATGAACAGTCGCTTTCTCCTCGTCGGCGGCAGGCCGCACGCGGTGTCCAGGTATAGACGCCGGCCGCCCAGGCTGTCAAAAGTCGCGTGGGGGGGCGGGGTCAGGGGTGGGGCGGCCGGCCGGCCTGGCGGGCTTCGGTGGGCCAGCCAGGAGGGCCTGGGCGCTCACGGGGCAAAGCGAATGAAATCCAGGCGTTCCATGAGAAAGATCACCTGGTAGACGTCGATTTCACGGGCCCCGGGGATGGCCAGCAGGCGCCCCAATTGGCGGTCCAACGCGGCCCCGTGGGCAACGGCATTCCAAATGCGCGTTTGCAGGGGCGTCAGCTCCAGCTGGGCTGGATCCAGCAGGCGATGGCGCAGGCGCTCCACCGGCCGGAAGAAGGCGGGCTCGAGGTGGCGCTGGATGACGCTCGACGGCACCTCCTTCACCACGCCCTCATTGAGCAGGGGCCAGGCCCCCAGCTCCATGGGCACAATCTGGGTGGAGGTGTGCTCGCCGCCGTAGAAGGCGTACTCCCCGCCCGGCCAGGCGAAGAGATCCAGCAACTTCTCCTTCACATGGCCCCCCAGGGCGGAGAAGAGATCCGCTGCGGCCATCATCTTCAAGTGCAGCAGGGCGTCGCCCATGCGCCCGTTGAATTCCGCCAGGACCCCCAGGGTTTGGCTGAGCTGCTTGCGGGTCAGCAGGCGGCGGGCCACCAGATATTCGCCCAACAACTCGTGCTTCTGGGTGCTGGTGACGTACTCCGGCCGCCCGGTGCGCCAGTAGATCTCTTTCTGGCGTGCGCCATCCCAGAGGCGCATGCGGCCGGTGGCGCGGGTGGCGGCGTAGCGGTAGATGAGCCGGGGGAAGTCCACCTGGGTGAACCGCCCACTGAAGTCCGGCCGCGCATCCCGCGCCATGCCAGGGGCCTCGCCCTGCAGCACCGCCACCACCTCAGGGGCCGACTCCCAGGCGCCGCCGTCGATGCTCACCTGGTCGTCGTACTCGAGGGCGTCCTGGTCGATGAGGCGAATCACCCCGGTCAGCCCCATGGGATCGGTCACGCTGCCCGAGGAGCGTCGAATGCGGAACAGACTCTCCCGCGACCAGACCCGCCGGGGGCCGGTGGGGAAGCGGGGCCGCAGGTGGGGGGCGGCCAGGGCGAGGTGCTCACCCGAGGGCCTGCTGGGGGCCTCCTCGATGGGCCCGGACTCCTCCACCTGCTGGTCCACCAGGGCCCGTCGCGCGCCTTCCTCCTCGATTTCTTTGGCAAAAACCGAGCGCATGAAGCGGCCCATGTCCGCCGAGGTCACCCGAATCTTGGACTCGAACAGCAGGTCGGTGAGGGCCTCGGACAGCTCACGGGCGGTCTGGAAGCGGTCCTCGGGGCGGCGGGCGAGGGTGGTGCGCAGCAGCCCTCGGAGGCCCTCCGAGACGCTGATCGGCAGGCTGGCGAGGGGCGCTTCCACGGCGGCATCGCGCACCGCCATCATGGTTTCAAGCTCGGTGTCCGCCTTGAAGAGGCGGTTCATGGCCAGCATTTCGTAGAGCATGATGCCGACGCCGAAGAGGTCGGAGCGGGCGTCCACCGGCTGGCCCAGCACCTGCTCGGGGCTCATGTAGCCCAGCTTGCCCTTCATGGTGCCGGCCCGGGTGATCTCCGTCTCGCGCCGGCGGGCCTTGGCGACGCCGAAGTCGCCCAGCTTCACGTGGCCGTCGTAGTTGATGAGGACATTGGACGGGGACACATCGCGGTGGATGATATTGAGGGGCGCGCCGCGGCTGTCGGTGGCGGTGTGCGCGGCCTCCAGCCCCTTGATCACCTCACCCATAATGAAGAGTGCGAGCTTCTGCGGCACCCGGATGCGCAGGTGGGTGCAGCGGATGAGCAGGTTGAGCAGGTCCTTGCCCGCCACGTACTCCATGGCGATGAAGTACTCGCGGTCCACCGCGCCCAGATCGAAAATCTGAACAACATTCGAGTGTTGCAGCGTGACGGCGATCTTGGCTTCGTCGATGAACATGCGCACGAACTCGTCGTTCGCGGCCAGGTGGGGCAGAATTTTTTTGATGACCAGGTCTTTTTGGAAGCCCGCCGCGCCGAACTGTCGGGCGCGCCAAATCTCGGCCATGCCGCCCGAGCCGATGCGGTCGAGGAGCAGATACTTGCCGAACTTGCGCGGGCGAATGGTCAAATGGAGCTCGCGGGACGACCGGTCTTCAAAGTCGCATACCCTTCCTCAGCGGGCAACTGTCGTGCGGCGGCCGGGGTCAGGCGACGGCACCTTCACCCGGGCTGCACTCGATGACACTTCCGCCGGGTGATCCGCAAGACCATTGAATCCCGACGCGATCCGGCGCAGATCGGGGGCATGAAGATCCTCTGTGCCGACACGGCAACCCTCACCGCCTCGGTGGCCCTGGTCCAGGAGGGCGAGATCCTCGCCGAGCGCCTGGCACGCAGCCTCGCCGGCCACGGGCCGGGCCTGCTTGACCTCATCCATGGCGTCTTGGAGGACGCCGAGGTGGAGCTGGGTGCCCTCGACGCCCTGGTGTGCGGCCTCGGGCCGGGCACCTTCACCGGCCTGCGCATCGCCCTCGCCACCCTCAAGGGCCTGGCGCTGGCGCAGGCCCTGCCACTCTACGGCGTGCGCACGACGGCGGCGCTGCGAGCAGCGCTGCCCGGCGCGCATGGGGTGGCCATCCTCGATGCCCGCCGCGGCGAGATCTTTGTGGAGGCCGAGGGGCTGGAGCCCGTGTGCTGCCGGCCCGCGGGCATCGGCGCCCACCTGGCGGCGGATCGACCGTGGGTGCTGGTGGGGGATGGGGCGCGTAAGTATGCGAAACAGCTCATCAATGAGCTGCCCCATGCCCAGTTGGCCGCGGGCGCTTCGGTCCACGTGGTGCGGGCGGCCCTGCTGGCGGAGCGCCTGGATCTGAGCCAACCGGCCCCCGCGCTGGCCACGCTGGAGCCCACCTACGTGCGGCGGTCGGATGCGGAGATCAACTACCCCGACGGCTTCCCCGACTTCTCGGGCCACGCGCCCGGCGCTTGAGCTGGG
>Ga0075163_10002495_pt1 | contig 24703 bp, 18 predicted proteins | sample JI1023141ADNA_FD_71478 | JGI IMG/M metagenome (GOLD analysis project Ga0075163, IMG submission 71478) | Wastewater effluent complex algal communities from Wisconsin, to seasonally profile nutrient transformation and Carbon sequestration -... | ecosystem: Engineered > WWTP > Effluent > Algae... | reverse complement strand
ACGATGGTGAGCCGCTCAACCCTCTACCCTGGATAATGGTAGGCAACGATAAGGTAAATGGATGATGTCACGCGTCACACTGGCTGCCCGTTCTGCAGAACGGATCTTCGCTTTTTCAAAAGACATGGCTTTGGTAAGCACTCTGGCTTTGGCATTTGCAGCTGGGCCGGCATTAGCGCAACAACCGCCAGCTCAGTCTCCGGCACAACCACCGGCACAACAGCAAACTCCTACCAAACCTGACGCTAAGTCTGACGCCAAGGCGGCACCCGCCAAACAAACACCGGGTGATACCTATCGTATGCTCAACCTATTTGGTGATGTGTTTGAGCGCGTGCGGCGAAACTACGTCGAAGAGGTTACTGATAAGCAACTGATTGAGGCTGCCATTCAGGGTATGTTGTCATCCTTAGATCCTCACTCCAGCTATCTTGATGAAGAGAGCTTCAAGGATATGCAGGTACAAACCAAAGGCGAGTTTGGTGGTCTTGGCATCGAAGTCAGCATGGAAAACGGCTTCATCAAGGTGATCTCGCCGATCGATGATACCCCTGCCTTTCGGGCCGGCGTAAAACCCGGTGACTTCATCACCCATTTAGATGGCGATTCCGTTCAAGGTCTAACCCTTAATGAAGCCGTCGATAAAATGCGCGGCAAAGTTAATACCCCGATTAAGCTTACTATTCGTCGCGAAGGCGAGGCCAAGGCGCTGGAGATCAGTGTCACCCGCGATGTGATTAAGGTGCAATCGGTCAAAGGCAACATCGAAGGCGATGTGGGCGTCCTGCGCATTACTTCCTTCAACGAACAAACCGATGTGGGTATTGCCAAGAACATCGAGGATTTTAAAAAGAAGTTGGGCGATAAACTGCACGGCATCGTTTTGGATTTACGCAATAATCCTGGCGGACTTTTGGACCAGGCGATTTCTGTCTCTGATGATTTCTTAGATAAAGGCGAAATCGTCTCTACTCGCGGCCGCGACAAACAAGAAGGTCAACGTTACAACGCCAAACCGGGCGATTTGGCCAACGGGTTGCCGATTGTTATTTTGATCAATAGCGGGTCGGCTTCAGCTTCGGAAATTGTGGCTGGTGCACTCCAAGATCATCATCGGGCCATCGTTATGGGCACCAAATCTTTTGGTAAAGGCTCTGTGCAAACCATCATGCCGGTTCAAGGCAATGGAGCGATCCGACTGACAACCGCAAAATATTACACACCAAGCGGCCGGTCGATCCAACAGCTGGGAATCGAGCCCGATATCATTGTCGAGCCAGTTCAACTTGCCGTCGTCGAAGGGTCGAACACACCTTCTCGCGGTGAAGCTGGATTACGAGGCGCCCTCAGCAATGATAATGCGGCGGCCGGCGCCGATCCAAACCGGCCCAAAGACCAGGCCACCAAAGACTACCAACTGGCGCGTGCCGTCGACTTGGTGCGTGGTCTGCATCTTTATAATAAAGCCGCAGCAAACTAACCCCAATGACCGGTGGCAGATCTATAGTCCCATGAGCGATCTGCCACCGTCCTCCCTTCCTTATCGTCCGTGTGTTGGTTGCGTTTTAATATCGCCGCAGGGATTGATCTGGGCCGGAGAGCGCATTGATACGCCAAGCGCTTGGCAAATGCCTCAAGGCGGTATCGATGCCGGCGAAGATCCTGCCACCGCCGCCAAGCGCGAGCTTTTTGAAGAGATCGGTGTTTCTGCCGATATTATCGGCGAGACGCGTGACTGGTTGACCTATGACTTGCCGGCGCATCTTGTGGGCGTAGCCTGGAAAGGCCAGTTTAAAGGACAGCGCCAAAAATGGTTTGCATTTAAATTCTTCGGCACCGACCAAGATATCCGCCTTGATCATAACGGCGAGCCGGAGTTTAAAACCTGGCAATGGATGACATCGCAGGATTTATTGTCATCGGTCGTTCCGTTTAAGCGAACCGTCTACGCACAGGTTCTTACGGAATTCGACGATTTGATCCGACGTCCTTAATTAATTTTATTTATTGTCCGGCGACGGTCATATTATCAATCCGCAAAGTCGGGGAGTCGCTTCCGCTTCGCCATTCAAGATCATTGGCGGCGCGCATTGCCAGGTACATATCCTTTAAATTACCTGCAACCGTTGCTTCTTTGATCGGCTCCGCCAGTTTGCCTTTAACAATGCGAAATCCCGCCGCCCCGCGGCTGTAATCCCCAGTAATCAGGTTGACGCCCTGACCAAATACCGTGGTTACGAACAATCCTTCCTCGATGTCAGCAATAAGCTCGTCTACCGAAAGCCGCCCAGCTTCAATCCAAAGATTGGTGGTCGACGGCGAGGGCGGGCCCGAGGTTCCCCGGCTGGCATTACCGGTCGAGCTCAATCCCAACTGTCGCGCCGTACGCAAATCCAGTACCCAGGTTTTTAAAACGCCATTTTCAACTAACGCCTGACGGCGTGTCGCAAGGCCCTCGGCATCAAACGGCTTAGAGCGCAAACCCCGACGACGATGTGGATCATCGATCACCGAAAGGCCCGATGCGAGAATCTGATCGCCCATATGGTCTTTAAGAAAGCTGGTGCCGCGGGCAATCGCTCCGCCGTTTATCGCCCCCGCCAGATGACCAAGAAGCGAGCTAGCAATCCGGTTTTCAAAAACAACAGGACCTTTAAAGGTTTTACTTTTGTGGGCGCCAAGCCGGGCGACAGCGCGTGTGCCGGCGCTACGCCCAATTAACGTTGGATTTGCTAAGTCCGCACCATGTGTGGCTGCTGTCCAATCATAGCCGGTTTCCATACCGTCGTCCTTGCCCGCGATCACGGCAACCGATAAGGAGTGACCGCTTCCAACGTAGTGACCTTGAAATCCATTACTGGCAAGAATGGCAACCTCGCCCTTGCTCCAGCTGGCTTCGGCGCCGTCAGAATTTGTCACATCTTTGACGCCAAGCGCTGCTTCTTCAACCGCAGCTACCCGATCGGTTAAAATCTCAACCGATGGTTCAACGGGGTCAAATCCATCCAAATCCGGGATTTGTCGCACAAGTTGGCTCGGATCAGCAAGGCCACAGTAAGGATCATCGGGGACAGTCTTTGCCATGGCAACGGCGCGCGACGCGAGTTCATCCAAAGCCTTGGTAGAGAAATCCGTACCCGACACAATTGCTTGACGCTTCCCGACAAAAACCCGAAGGCCTAAGTCTTGACCCTCAGAGCGCTCAACCCGCTCAACCTTGCCCATACGGTGTCCCACCGCCAGGGAAACATCCCGAACCAACACGACATCAGCTGCATCGGCACCATACTGCTTGGCTTTGGCCAATACTGTTTCCAATGTTGGAAGCAAAACGCCGATATCAGCCATGGTTTTAGTCCTTTATTGTGACGGCTACTGTTTATGGGGTGTTAATCCTAGCACAGCAGACATAACTGCGTGCAACTCTGCAATGATGGGGTTATCAGCCGTTCCCATCCCCCAAGCTTGTTTTCCCGCTTTTTTGTCTTCAATCAACACATAGGATGCGGCGCCCCCCCTAGATTGATGTTGCTGATGGCGCTCGACCAAAACCAAACGCGATCCCAATGTTTCACCGAGCTTTTCAATAAATCGTGCCATCACCTCATTTTCAGGTGCACTCAGCGTTAGAGCTGAATTAGCCTTAGACCGCACTATCCAATTTTCGTCGTTATCGCATACCGCTGTAACGTCGCCTTGTCCTTTATTATAGGCCTCGAAAAATATCACCTGCAGATCACGCGATAAAATTTCAACACCGCGGCGATCGGCAACCTTCTGAACAATTTTGGCAAAATCAACCTGTAATCCTCGGGGAAGGTCATAACCATAATCGGTCGCCATAATATAGGCTATCCCCCCTTTGCCCGATTGGCTGTTAACACGAATAATAGCCTCATAGTTTCGGCCGAGATCTTTTGGGTCAATCGGCAGATACGGCACTTCCCATATCGCCTCATTGCGGCCAACCATCGCCGTCATGCCCTTTTTAATTGCATCTTGGTGCGATCCCGAAAAAGCAGTGAAAACTAAATCTCCCGCATAAGGATGACGCGGATGTATAGGTAACTTGGTGCAATCTTCAGCCACATTTCGGATATGATCAATATTTGAAAAGTCTAACTGCGGATCGACGCCTTGACTAAAAAGATTTAAAGCTACGGTGACAATATCGACGTTCCCCGTTCGCTCACCATTACCGAACAAGGTGCCTTCAACCCGGTCAGCACCGGCCATAACCGCAAATTCTGCTGCGGCAATTCCGGTTCCGCGATCGTTGTGCGGATGAACACTAAGAACGGTATGGTCACGACGCGTTATATGGCGATCCATCCATTCAATTTGATCGGCATAGATATTCGGGGTCGCCATCTCCACGGTCGCCGGCAAATTCAAGATCACCTTTCGCTCGAGGCTGGGCTGCCACACGTCGGTGATGGCTTCACAAACTTCTAGAGAGAAGTCCAGTTCGGTGCCGGTAAAACTTTCCGGTGAATATTGGAACTGAAGGTGGCTATCCGGCAATTTTTCCTGCAAGCGAGCCATGTATTCTGCGCCTTTTACCGCGATGGATTTGATTCCATCCCGCGGCAAATTAAATACGACCCGACGCTGCAACTCCGATGTTGAATTATAAAGATGCACAATAGCGCGCTTAACGCCCACAAGACTCGCAAAACTACGTTCAATCAAAGTATCTCGCGCCTGAGTCAGAATTTGAATTGTAACATCATCTGGAATAGCTTCTTCATCAATGAGGCTACGGACAAAATCAAAATCTGTTTCCGAAGCGGCGGGGAAGCCGACCTCGATTTCCTTGAACCCCATCTTCACCAAAAGATCGAACATCTTACGCTTGCGGAGTCCATCCATAGGATCTGCCAAAGCCTGATTGCCGTCACGAAGATCAACGCTGCACCATAGCGGCGCCTTGGTAATCGTGCGGGACGGCCATTGGCGTTCTGGTAAATTAACCGGCTGATAGGGACGATATTTATTAATGGGCATGGTCATGGTGACTATTCCTTAGCCGGGGAAACTCCTAACCGGCCGTGCGATATCATAAAAGATAGGGATGAAAAACGGCGCACCAAGCCGCCGGGCGGCCTGCCTAGTCCCGGCGGCCGTTTCTAAGTCGCAACATCGATGCCGTGATGTTAAAGATCACAGAGTCATCGATAAAGGTTTCAACAGTCGGTGTTGACGTGTCCATACCGAAAAAGTAACGGCGGGGGCAGTCCCAAGTCAACCCTGGATCGCACCCCGCCGTTAAAACAAACCTTTCTTTATTTTAATCGAGCTTTAATCCGTAGTGGGCAAAGCCATTTTCACCACTTCCTGCAGCTTCAATACCTGGATAATCCTTCACGTATTTTGCAGCATTCGGTGAACTATCAAAGATAACCGTGACCGGCTTGCCCGTTTTGGCAAAGCGCCAATTGTTATCTGCTGTTGGATTGACCGATTTCTTTTCGATGAGATAGTTAATTAACGCTGTCCTATTTTCGTCAGGCGCTTCCAAAATCACATTCTTGCCGGTAAGGCCGGGAAATTTCCCGCCTCCGGAAGCACGGTAGTTGTTTGTGACCACGACAAATTTCTGCGCGTCATCAATCGGCTTGCCCCCGAATTGAAGATTGACGATGCGATGGCTATCCGGTGCAACCACCTTGCCATCGTTGTCGTACCGGCGCGGCTTAGTCACATCAATCTCGTAGGTAACGCCGTCAATGACGTCATAATTATACGATGGGAATGCCGGTTCGATCAGGGTCTGCGGTTCGGTTTTAGCGGGATCTATCTGTTTGAAAATCCCTGCGGCCATCTCCAACCATTCGCGAACTTCGCCGCCAGTTAATAAAACCGCCTGCAGTGTATTCGGATACAGATAAAGATCAGCGGCGTTTTTAATCGCGATATCGCCTGCCGCTATGTCCGTATAGTATTCCGCGCCGCCGCGGCCACCGGCCTTGAAGGGCGCCCCGGCCGACAAGATCGGAAGTTTATCATATTCGGTTCCTTGCAAAGCATGGCGCGCGTACCAAACCTGCGCATCGGTCACCACTTGGATCGAGGGGTCGTCATGCACCAGAGCAAAGTAGCTATTGATCGGTGCGGTAATCTTTCCAATCGGCGCGCGAATATATTTTAACGTCGCGTCGTGATCCGGTTTGACCGCCGCCACGACCCGGGGGTCGTTCTCTACGGCTGCCACACGCTTTTTGTCTTCAAGCTTGAAGACGGCGCGAACCTGACTTTTGCCGCTGGCAACCGTCCATTTGCCGGCGTCATCCACCTTCAAGTCCATATCGATGATGCCGAGATGACTTCCCCAAAATCCGGGCATGACTGCCGGAATGCCGTTCAGCGTTCCTGCGGCGATGTCGGCGCCGGCGATATCCTTAAAGGCGTCACTGGGAAAAATCAGATGGGCATGACCAAACAAGATGGCGTCGATGCCTTTGATCTTGGAGACAGCATAGGTGGCGTTTTCATCCATCTTGCCCATCTTATCAACGCTGCCCAAACCCGAATGCACCAAGGCGACGACAACGTCCGCCCCTTTGCTGCGCATTTCTGGAATGAATTTCTCGGCGGTCTCAACAATATCCGTCGTCGTGACCTTGCCGTCCAGATTCACCTTGTCCCATTGCATAATCTGCGGCGGAACAAAACCGATCACGCCGATCTTGATTGGATGCATCTTGCCTTTGTCATCTTTAAGACTCCGCTTCAGAATGACATAGGGCGTGAAGTAATTCTTCTTTCCGTCTGCCGTGTAAACATTGGCGTTCACATAAGGAAATTTCGCGCCCTTGATGGCTTTACCCAAATAATCCAAGCCGTAGTTGAATTCATGATTGCCAACGTTGCCCGCATCATATGCCAGAAGGTTCATGGCTTTATAAACAGGATGGGTTTGTCCCGCCTTTAGACCTCGCACCCGAGCCGTATAATCGCCTAAGGGGTTGCCTTGGATCAGATCGCCGTTATCAAATAACAGCGTGTTCGCCGCTTCGCTTCGCGCTTGCTTCATTAAGCCCGCCGTTTTTGAGAGACCAAACCCAACGTCTTCTTGATCCTTGTAATAATCGTAATTTAAAACATGGGTGTGAATATCGGTGGTCTCGAGAATGCGCAGCTTCACATCGTTATCAGCGGCAAAAACACTTGAGCTAACGGCAAGGCCCGATACGGCCAAGGCAATAGCCGCCTTATAACCAACAAAATGTCTCATAAATACCCCCCACAAGAAACCCCGGCAGAATGCCGTTGGCCTCACGATAGCTTCAAGCCCGCATTACAGACCGGCCAGGCTGTGGAAAGCAAGCTAAAGCCGGCACCTCTAGGCGCCTGGCCTATTTCCAAATAGGTTTACCTGATCCGGGCAGGCCCAGGCTTGGCCAAAGATCGGTAATACGGGAAACAACCTCAGGATCCATGGCAATCTGCTTGCCCCATTCGCGGGTTGTTTCAGGCGGCCATTTATTCGTCGCATCAAGCCCGATCTTGGATCCAAGTCCGCTTTCGGGTGAGGCGAAGTCCAAATAATCAATCGGCGTCCGCTCAACCAAGGTGATGTCTCGCGCCGGGTCCATGCGGGTTGACATGGCCCACATGACGTCTTTCCATTCTCGCGGGTTGATATCCTCATCCACCACAATAACCCATTTGGTGTACATGAATTGGCGCAGAATGCTCCAGACTCCCATCATCACGCGTTTGGCATGACCTGGGTAAGCTTTGCGAATCGAAACCACAGCGATGCGGTAGGAACACCCTTCGGGCGGCAGCCAGAAGTCGACGACCTCGGGCATTTGCTGTTGCAGCAGCGGAATAAAGACTTCGTTTAAGGCTGCGCCCAGGATGGAGGGTTCATCCGGCGGCCGGCCCGTGAAAGTTGACAGATAGATGGGATCGCGCCGCATAGTGATGGCCGTGATGCGAAACACGGGAAATGACTCCACCGAATTGTAATAGCCGGTGTGATCTCCGTAGGGACCTTCATCACCGTATTCATCCAGAAGAACCTCGCCTTCCAGCACGATCTCCGCCTCAGCGGGAACCTTCAACGGCTGCGTCAGACAATCCACCAAATCCACACGGCGATCGCGTAATAAGCCGGCAAATTGGTATTCAGATAGGGTATCCGGCACCGGCGTGACCGCAGCCAAGATCGTTCCAGGATCAGCTCCCAACACAACTGCAGCCGGCATCGGTTCCCGTTTGGCAGATGCCCAGCGCCGGTGATGTTGCGCCCCGCCACGATGGCGTAACCACCGCATCAAGGTTCTGTCACGACCTAAAACCTGCATGCGATAAATGCCAAGATTAAACCGATCCGTTTTGTCTCCATCGGGATTAGGTCCTTGGGTGACGACCAGCGGCCAGGTGATTAAGGGCGCCGGTTCCCCCGGCCAGCAGGTTTGTATCGGCAACCGATTAAGATCGATATCCGCGCCGCGCCACACCACCTCTTGGCAGGCGCCCCGTCCTACGGTTCGCGGGCGCATTGCCATCACCGTCCGCAGCAATGGGATGGTTTCCAGCGCTTCGCGAAATCCACCCGGCGGCTCCGGTTGACGCAAGAAGGCCAAGGTTTCACCAATAGCCCGGAGCTCGCCCGGTTCGCGGTCCATGCCCCACGCGACTCGCTCCGTCGTGCCAAAAAGATTCACCAGCACCGGCATGTCGTAACGACTGCCATCTGGACGCACAACATTATCAAACAACACCGCCGGGCCTTCCTCGGCCAAGAGACGCGTTTGAATTTCCGTCATCTCCAAAATAGGACTGATTGGCTGGCTAACCCGGACCAAACGCCCTGAGGATTCCAACCGTGCCATGAATTCACGTAAAGAGGCGTAGGCCATTAATCTTCCTTGCCTGAAATAAGAAACGTCGCGATAGCCTGTTGATGATATCTCATATATTTAATCATGATATCAGTGTCTTAGGTCCGTATATTAGAATAATTATAAACAACTCTTGAGACCCTTGATCCTGCGACTATATATTTTCTATAGAAGAGCAGAAACCACAACCATAAGGAGAGGGCCATGAAAATTTCCATTGGATTGACCGACGCCGGTCGCAAGGCAATTGCCGATTCACTCGTTAAGGTATTAGCGGATACCTACGCCCTTGCCCTTAAAACACAAAACTATCATTGGAATGTTACAGGACCTTCCTTTGCGCAATATCACGCCCTGTTTGAAGAGCAATATACCGCTCTATATGCCGCGGGTGATGAAGTGGCAGAGCGGATTCGCACCCTTGGCCATCTTGCCCCCGGCGGATTGACGTCTTTTGCCAAACTCTCGGCGATTAAGGACGGTGACGGAAAGCAGAACGTTAATTCCATGATCAAAGATTTAGTCGGGGGCCGGGAAATCGCCGACAAGAATTGCCGCGCCGCGCTTGAAGTTGCGCAAAAACACGGCGACGAAGTTACTGCAGATTTAATGATCGGCAAAATGACCGATCATGAGAAATCCAGCTGGATGCTGCGCAGCAGCCTTTCTTCTGCCTAATCGCGCTTGCCCATAATTCCGCCCATCACTGGCAATTGATTTGCTCTTATTCAGGGTTTCAGCCATAAACAAACCCTGAATAAGGGGTCTGTCATGCTCATCAAGCGGCTGCGCGGCTGGGAACTCAAAGAAAACACGTCAACACCCGAAGCGGTATTTACCGATCGACGCCGCTTGGTGAAAGCCTTAGCCGCCGGGCCCATCCTGGCAAGTGGCTTGTCTAACTTAATAGGTTCCTCATCGGCGCGCGCCGCATCAACCGACGAGCGCGCTGTGTGGGATAATCTTTATCCGGTGAAGCGCAATCCGGCCTACACGATCACCGATAAAGAGACACCGGAAAATTTGGCGACCACCTATAATAATTATTATGAGTTTGGATCTCACAAAGAAATCTCGTCTGCAGCCCAAAAAATAAAGGTTCACCCCTGGACGGTGAAGATTGATGGCTTGGTTGAAAAACCGATAACCATCGACTTCGACGAGTTGGTCAAGAAGATGCCCCTGGAAGAAAGAATCTATCGCCATCGCTGCGTTGAGGCATGGTCGATGCGGGTTCCTTATTCCGGCTTTCCGCTGAAAGCTCTCGTCGACTATGCCCGTCCCTTGAGCTCTGCAAAGTATCTCGTGATGACCACTGCGGCCGATGGCGCCTCTATGCCTGGTTTACGCGAATTCTGGTATCCCTGGCCCTATACCGATGGTCTTACTATGGCCGAAGCAACTCATGAATTGGCGTTCATAGCGACGGGTCTTTATGGCAAGCCCATTGTAAAACAGAATGGCGCACCCTTGCGTTTGGCTGTGCCGTGGAAATATGGCTTTAAACATGTGAAATCGATCGTTGGTTTCACATTCACTGAGAAACAACCCGTCAGCTTCTGGGAAAAATTGGCTGCCGATGAATATGGTTTTTGGGCGAATGTGAATCCAAAATTTCCTCATCCACGATGGACGCAAGCCACTGAACGTGACATTGCGACCAATGAACGAATCCCAACACAGCTTTACAACGGTTATGCCGAGTTTGTGGCGCCGCTTTATTCAGCTCTACCGCAAGAACGCCGTTTATTTATGTAAGATAGGTCTAGCGCGCGACTGCACTGCCGCGGGCGGCCTTTCCGTCTTCGGCCGGGCGGCGCACCGTTTTCAGTTCTCCGTCCGCCGTCGGTAATTCGGCAACCTTCTCTAGGAGAAAATCCCGGAGTACCGCAATTCGTTTTGAGTGGCGCAGTTCTTCGGGATAAACGAAATAGGCCTGGATCACCGGCCCGCGTAGCTCGGGCAAAATATTGACCAGCTCGTCATCGTTATGAGTCACATAGTCAGGTAACGCAGCAATGCCGACACCCGCACGCACCGCTCGATGAATCCCGACAATATTATTAATCTCTATTGCCGCTTCACGATGATGCCCTGGCGTAATGCCGACATCGGTTAGCCAATTAATATGCGCAATCGATGTATGAGGTGCCTTGCCGTAAATAATCAAACTATGACGATCAAGATCTTGCGGCTTCTTTGGTTCGCCGCGGCGCGCTAAGTAATCCGGTGATGCCCAAATGCGAGACGTTATTGACAGCAAAGGTCGTTGGATGAGATCCGGCTGACGCGGCAATGACATTCGAATGGCGACATCCGCCTGACGCATTCCCAGATCCAACTCGGCATCATCAAGGACAAGGCGCAGTTTAACCTTAGGATAGCGTTCGTGGAATTCCTTCAGATGCGGCGCCAGCCAGACAGTCCCAAAACCCACGGTCGCTGTCACAACCAAAGCACCTTGCGCCCGGTCTTTGGACTCCGCCAGCATTGCTTCAGCCATGGCGAGCTTTTGGAACACGTCCTTTGCCGTCATAAAAAGAATTTCGCCCTGCTCAGTTAAAATTAGGCCCCGCGCGTGACGATGAAACAAGGGTGTCTTGACTGAATCTTCAAGCGCACTAATCTGACGGCTGACCGCCGATTGACTGAGATTGAGGGTTTCGCCCGCATGGGTAAAGCTGCCCGCTTCGGCAACTGCATAGAAAACCCTGAGTTTATCCCAATCCATGTGTGTCCTTTATTTAATATCGCTGACGTTTTACTCGGCGGCCGCAGCAGTGCCAACCTTACCCATAGCCGCGAGATAACGATCGGCTTCAAGCGCTGCCATGCACCCCATGCCCGCTGCGGTGACCGCTTGACGAAAAATATGATCCTTCACATCACCCGCCGCGAAAACTCCTGGGATATTTGTTGCCGTTGAATCCGGCTGCGTTAAAAGATAGCCAGATCCATCCATATCAATTTGACCTTGAAACAACTTGGTGGCGGGAACATGGCCGATGGCGACAAAGACGCCATCAAGCTTCAGCTCGGATGTGCCGCCGGTTTGCGTATCCTTCAGGCGCAATCCGGTAACCGCCGGCGGCAGAGCGCCACCTGTTGTGCCCAGAATTTCGTCGACCGCCTTATTCCAAAGCACCGTGACCTTAGGATGTTCAAACAATCGTTTTTGCAAAATTTTCTCGGCACGCAAGCTGTCACGGCGATGGATCAAGGTGACCTTTGATGCATGCTGTGTGAGGTAGAGCGCTTCCTCGACCGCCGTATTGCCCCCACCAATCACCGCGACTTCCAAATTACGGAAAAAAAATCCATCACAGGTCGCGCAGGCGGAAACACCATGTCCGCGATAGGTCATCTCGGAGGGAATGCCCAACCAGCGCGCCTGGGCGCCGGTGGCAATCACGACTGAGTCAGCTGTGTAAACAGCGCCACTATCACCCACGGCCTTAAAGGGCCGCGTTTTTAAATCAACACTGAGGATGTGATCTTGGGTAATTTTTGTCCCCACATGCTCGGCTTGAAGCCGCATCTGCTCCATCAGCCACGGGCCTTGGATCACATCGGCAAAACCCGGATAGTTTTCGACATCGGTGGTGATCATCAGCTGGCCACCCGGCTCCATGCCAGAGACCATATGGGGTTGCAAATTGGCCCGCGCCGCATAGATTGCCGCCGTGTAGCCCGCGGGACCAGAGCCAATAATCAGCAAACGAGAATGAATAGGGTCGGCCATTGAAAAAGGCGCCTTTGGTTACAGAAAAGCTATACTTAAGGTGTTGACGATAGAAAGCCAAGGCAAGGGGCGCAAGGCACCTTGGAAAGTTCCTGACAAATCGGGGTTTTCCGACGCGTGAAAGCCAAAAATAAGGGCCTAAAAGCCAAACATATGGTCAAGGCTAAAGGCCGAGTCGCCGTTAAATAAACCGTGATAGCCAAATAACCGGCAGGTCATATCCCGGATCAGGACATAGCCCTGCCCTCCGGCTTTGCGCAGCTCGGCCGCATCAAACACCTCAGAAACACGCCATAGATATGATCCCGAACATGGAATCTCAATCTGGCGTTTCGCGACTTCCTGACCTTGGTGATCATGCAAAATAAGATCGGTCTGCGAGAGAGCATTCCACGGTGCCGAAGCGGCATAGATCAAATGACAAAATGCCTCCAGTGGCGACGGTGCAAGACGCAGGAACAACCGCGTCGATAAGCCCGGTGGCCGGCCCGCATAAGACTGAGGCTCACCGCGATAGGTCAGAACCGTGTTAAAAATATGCGCGCCAAAACTTGTCTCGGCAGCATGCTCGGACTTCTTGTCTTCGTACCGGAACAACGCATGAAGCCAGCCGTCCGCCTCGCCGCCCTTGTCGAAATCGTACACCAACTCCATATGGCCAAAGCTGTCTTGAGAAAAGGCGCGACCATTCAAAAGCGTCTCTACATCGACCATAACATCATGACGACGGGGTAGGCAGCCTAATTGATGCTGCATGACCTCGTGTCCTTTTGCATCGTAAAGCCGCAAAGCCACCGGCATATTCTTTTGCGCCGTCGACATCGGTGTCGGCAAGGCAATAGACCGAAATCGATTCATCGGCAGAATGGGCGCCGGCAAAATATAACCTTTGCCCAATAAATTACCTAAGTCAGGAATGGTGGCATCAGGCTTAAGGTCGCTTCGCTCGACATTCACATGGGCGATTCTCTGCCGTACAATTTTACCCTCAGCGGTCGTGCGCGAAACTTCGTAACGTGGTCGCACACAATATTTTCCGGCATTAATCTCGATCTGTTGCGGCCACTCAGCCTTCGGCAAAAGACTGGCAATATCAATGGCGGCAGACCCAAAAGGCGGCAGATGGCCTTCAAAAGAAACTCGGGTGTCGGATCCCATTAAATTAACCGTGATCGCTTTTTGGGGGATAGCGCAAGGATGAGAATTCTGCACCCAGAGCACAACGCGCTCGTCCTTGCGCGGCGCTGGAAGCCCCGCATAAAGCTCCGATGGCCAAGCATTGGCGTCATGAGTGCACGATAAAACCGTTGGCTCATCTCCATAGGTGTCCAGCGCATACTTCACAACATCATGGCCGTTCGGATTTATGACATGGATAAACAGTTGGCCGATAAACGGTCCCAAGTTGAATCGCCGACGAATATCCTGACTATCGATTGCAATCGAAACCGGGCCATCAGCGATTGCCTGTTGCCATTCGGCGAGGACATTGCCGTCAACGTCGAACAATCGGCACCACAGGCTAACATTTTTGGCGCCATAACCCGACCAATAGTTCGCCGTAGTGAGCCGAGTATGGTGGCCGTCAGAGTCGCGAAAAAATGCATAGTTGGTGGCAAAATTAAGCGGATCCAAATACGACCGCGGCCGCGTGAGCATCTTATCAGGCAATCGCGCTTCATCCAGGCTGCGAACGACGCTACCCTTAGGAAGTAAGTGACGGATATGTTGGATCAACCGGTCTGCATCAAAGGCGGCGACAAAAACGACCTTGGCCGAAACTGCGGGCAAATCCGTAACCGGCTGGGCGGTCTTACCAAGGATATTTCGCCCCAGATCCTGAAAATCTTGGACAAAAATACCCGCAAGGGAAATATCCGCCAAGGGATGCAGTGCGTCTAAGCTAGCGACGAATCCCAACGGATCATAAATGGCAACCGGACCCGCCTTTGCCAACTCGTTAAGAAGATTCTGAATAGAGATTGCGCTGAGAGGATGGCAAATCGCCTTATAAAAGCTATTACCGCCTTTGACATTCGAGAAGGTTTCAATCGCAAGACCCATGGATGCTTCCTTAGGCAGCCGACAGAAAACGCTTCGACCATGCCGACAACTTATGACGGGCCTGTTCGCGCCACACATAGTAGTTGCTGGAGACCCAATTCAATTGAATCACCCTACGATCTCCCTCAAAGGGTTTATGGCCGTGCCATGCGTCACGCGTGCAGCGAAACGCCAACATTGTTCCCGCATCGGGCGGAACCTCAACTGCATAGTCATCGAGATTGTTAGCATTGCGTAGAAGGCGAAGCCGGCCACCCTCTTCACCCCAAGATTCATTCAAGTAGAGAAGAACTGTGATGATCTTATCTCTGCTATCAACATGAATTTGTCCGTCTTTATGGCGGCAGCGTCCGCGCACCGTAACCATGGTGGGTCGGCCACTTAAATCAATTGAGAATTTTTCAGCGATTGCCTGACGCAAAGCTGGGCCTTGTAGCGCTTCCATCAATTTCAAAAAAGTTGGACCGTAACCAGAGATCGTTGAGAGAGGAAAGCTTCCCGCCTTATCGATGCGCGGAAAATCCCGCTCAACTTGTTGCAGGCCGCCCGCTGGAATAAATCCCGGGACAATAAGATGATCAAACGGTTGGGACGAAACCTTGGTCCGACCCAAAGCTGCAAGATCAAGAAGTGAGCCCTCCGCCAAATTTATTCTCCTCTTCCGGCGTCAACGAAGATCTAGTTTATCCGACTTAGTATAAAACGGGGTGCGACAAATCATGTAACCCGGTTATTCCTTGGGCCAGCCTAGCTTTTCCCGCACAAACACCGCCGCCCGCTGGGCTTCATTAAGGGGGGAATAGGTCCAATTTTCCCATTGCCCCTTGAAAGGGCGCGTGTACCCTGTCGTCTGCATTGCTTGATGAAAACGGCGAAACTTGGCTGAGCCCTTACCCTCTAGCGGAAGAATATATACCGGACGGCCCGTAGCGCAGGCTTCGGTAACCATATTCACCGAATCCTCCGTGACAACGACCCCATCAGCCGCCCCCAACCACCCGTAATAGGGATTATCGCCCGCCATGTCCCACACGGATGCGGGTGCATCACCCAGGCCGCGGCGAAGCTCTTGAAGATTTTCGGCGCCAGTGCGGCGCGACGGCGTCACCAAAAGAAAGAGATTATTCGCCACGGCAAAAGTCTTGAGCGCCGCACCGATGGCATAGGCCCGCGAAGGTCCCAACTGATATCGGCCATTACTGCCGCCGATCACCACCATCACCCGTGGCTGCGGAAAACCTGCAAGGCGATCGCGCCATGCAGCCGCCTCTTGTATCAGCCTGTCTACTGTTGCGCGACCAACTGCGCCATGAGTTTGAAATACATTTGCACCGTCCAACTGATCATGGGTTGGCGCAATGACTAGATCAAACCGCTTGGGATTTACTGTCGGATTTTGCACATGAATAGATCGGGTGCGCCCGCCGCTTGCGTCACGAACCGCCAAGGCAACCGGCACCGCTCGCGCGCCGCAGGAAATCGTCAGATCTGGCCACGGAGAGGAAAAGTCACTACCGCCATTTGCCAGACAAGAAAAAACCCAACCGCTTTTTAGCCATTCCCAACATGCTGGTGGTAACCATCGCCACGGCGCTTTCATCCGAACCGTTTTCAGCGTGATGGGCGCACACCCCAAAGCCTCAGCCAAGCCGAGAGCCTGATTAACCATGCCCACGCCGCCATCGGTAATGACCCAACAACTTATGGGCCTTTTCAGTTCAGAGGCGCGAACCGGCTGGGTCATTGGGCGAGGATCTTGGGATATCATTGGCAAAATCTAATAAAGAAACCAGCAAAGTGAAACCTAGGGTGACAGGATCGGGTTGTTTTTGTAATATAATTGCGCATTCCTGGCTGAGGTTTTTTGGTCAAAATCACATTAACCCTTTCAAATAATTGGTTTTTCTATGCCCCGTCGCCTTAAACTCGATTCGATCGACCGTCATATTTTACGCGATTTACAGGAAAATGGTCGCATGACCAACGTGGAACTGGCCCAACGTGCGGGTATTTCTGCACCGCCGTGCCTGCGTCGGGTGCGTACCCTTGAAAAGGCAGGGCTTATCCGCGGCTACCATGCTGAGATCAATCCAGAAGCTTTGGGATTTGGCGTGACGGTTTTTGCCATGGTTGGTTTGTCTAGCCAGGCCGAGACTGACCTGGAAATTTTTGAAGCCATGATGAATAAGCTGCCCGAGGTTCGTGAATGCCACATGCTGGCCGGCGAAAATGATTTTCTTTTGAAAATTGTTGCGACGGATTGGGAAGCCTATCAGCGTTTTCTAACCGCCAGCCTTACGTCAGCCCCTAATGTCGCCCACGTCAAAACCGCGCTGGCCATCCGCACGGCAAAGCAGCTTTCCGGTGTCCCTATTGGGAACGATAGCGACGAGCCAGCCGACGTCGCGCTTCCTTCTTCTTAATACGTCGAAACGCTGGTTAGCCTAGCCGTAGCTGACCTTGACGATTTCATAAGACTTGGTGCCCTTTGGCGCCTGAACTTCGACGCTTTCGCCAACGGCTTTGCCGATTAATGCGCGCGCCAAAGGCGCATTGATCGAGAGCAGACCATTTTTAATGTCGGCTTCTACTTCGCCGACAAGCTGATAGTGGCTTTCTTCATCGGTTTCTTCGTCGGCTAAATGCACGACTGCACCAAACTGAACACGATTTCCCGACAGCTTGGCCGGATCAATAATTTCGGCGCGGCTGATTTTGTCTTCAAGCTCAAGCACGCGTCCTTCAATAAAAGATTGCCGCTCTTTCGCCGCATGGTATTCCGCATTTTCCGAGAGATCACCGTGTTCGCGAGCTTCAGAAATGGCCTTAATTACGGCCGGCCGTTCGACCGCCTTCAGCCGTTTTAATTCTTCCTCGAGCCGGCGATATCCAGGCAGGGTGATTGGCACTCGTTCCATTATCTTTTCCACTTAATGTTTCGCGGCAACACTTCGGGCTTGTCGACGCCCGTATGAATATATCCTAGCCCTTTACGGCAAAATTGAGCAATGCATCAATAGTTTTGCTGGAAATAAGCTTGAATAGGGGTCACATCCAATGGCGCACGCGCCAAGGATGCAATGGCTTGAACTGCCGCCAAAGCACCAGAAAGTGTTGTATAATAAGGAATTGAGCGAAGCAGTGCCGTTTGGCGCATTGAGGCGCTGTCCCGTACTGTCTGCGCACCATCGGTCGTATTAAAAACCAGCTGGATTTTTCCATCCACCATCAGATCAACAATATGCGGTTGTCCTTCCAGCACTTTGTTAACTTGCTCAACCTCAAGTCCATGGCCGCGCAAATAATTGGCTGTACCTTTACTTGCGATCAAACGAAATCCTAGATCGGCAAGATGCTTTCCCGCCTTAACCATCGCGGGTTTGTCGGAATCTTTAACCGAGATAAATACTGTCCCCTCTCGTGGCAAATCGATCCCGGCACCTAGTTGCGCCTTGGCAAAGGCGGTCGCAAAGTCTTGATCGATTCCCATAACCTCGCCGGTTGACCGCATCTCTGGACCTAAGACGACATCAACACCGGGAAAGCGTGCGAAAGGAAACACGGCTTCTTTGACCGCGACATGGTTTACAGAATGAAGGTATTTTTTGGCACCAATACCCAACTTTTTTAATGTCTCTCCCGCCATGATACGTGCCGCCCATTTGGCAAGCGGACGCCCCGTCGCCTTGGCAACAAACGGTACGGTACGGCTCGCACGAGGATTAACTTCAAGAATGTAAACTGTGCCGTCTTTCACGGCATATTGCACGTTCATCAAGCCAACAACTTTCAATGCCTTAGCAAGTGCCACTGTTTGCCGCTCGATCTCGGCGATGATTTGCGGGGACAAAGAGTACGGCGGCAAAGCGCAAGCGCTATCGCCTGAGTGAATGCCGGCTTCTTCGATGTGCTCCATGATTCCGCCGACAAAAACGTCGTCACCGTCAGCCAATGCATCGACATCGACTTCAATGGCATCAATCAGATAACGATCAACTAACACCGGATTGTCGCCAGAGACACGAACCGCTTCGCGCATATATGTCAACAGCTGGTGGCGGTCATGAACGATTTCCATCGCGCGGCCACCCAAGACGTAAGACGGGCGAACCATGACCGGATAACCAATCCGTTCCGCAATCGCCACCGCAGCTTCTGCCTCCGTTACGGTGCCGCTGTCCGGTTGCTTCAAGTTGAGATCTTGAACCAACTGCTGAAATCTTTGCCGATCTTCAGCTAAATCAATTGCATCCACCGAGGTGCCAAGAATACGAATTCCTGCTGTCTCAAGCGCATGGGCCAGCTTCAACGGCGTTTGACCGCCAAATTGAACGATTGCACCCACCACCGCGCCTTTAGTGGCTTCAACCCGTATAAGTTCGACAACATCTTCCGCCGTCAATGGTTCAAAATAAAGACGGTCCGCCGTATCATAATCCGTCGATACAGTTTCCGGATTACAGTTAACCATGATCGTTTCGAAGCCGGCTTCCTGCAACGCATAGACTGCATGGACGCAACAATAATCAAATTCGATTCCTTGCCCGATCCGGTTAGGACCACCACCTAAAATGATGATCTTTTGTTTGGCCGTCGGCTCCGCCTCGCACTCGCCGCGGACCGCCTTACCGTCATGGGCAAAATCGTGTTCATAGGCGCTGTAAAGATAAGGTGTTGCCGATGCAAATTCTGCTGCGCAGGTATCAATCCTTTTATAGACGGGATGCACTCCGGCAGCGTGGCGCCGACGCGTAACTTCGGAAAGTTTAGTCCCGCTGAGTTTGGCCAGACGTTGATCTGAAAATCCTAAACGCTTTACGTCAAACCAGCTTAAGGCGTCTTGCGGTAGGCCGTCTTTACGGATGCGTTTCTCAGCTTGCAAAATAACGTCAATGCGTGACAAAAACCACGGATCGATGCGGGAGAATTGATGAACCTCATCAACCGACATTCCAGAACGCAAGGCTTCGGCCACATAGAGAATTCGTTCTGATGTTGGACGCGACAAAGCGGCAATCAAACTTCCCCGATCGACGATATCCCCCGATGCCCCCGGGATGGCAATCTCATCAAAGCCTGAAATGCTGGTCTCTAAAGAGCGCAAAGCCTTCTGCATCGCCTCTTCAAAAGAGCGACCGATCGCCATTGCCTCACCCACCGACTTCATCGAGGTGGTAAGGGTTGACTCTGCGCCCTTGAATTTTTCAAAAGCAAATCTTGGAATCTTAACCACGACATAATCAATGGTCGGTTCGAAAGAAGCCGGCGTTGATCCTGTAATATCGTTTGTCAATTCATCCAAGGTATAGCCAACCGCAAGTTTGGCAGCGATCTTGGCAATGGGGAATCCGGTAGCTTTGGACGCCAAAGCCGATGACCGCGAGACCCGCGGATTCATCTCGATCACCACCATCTTGCCGTTGACCGGATTGACTGCGAACTGGACGTTCGATCCTCCGGTTTCGACCCCTATTTCCCGCAAACACCGGATCGAAGCGTCGCGCATGATCTGATATTCTTTATCGGTTAACGTCAGCGCCGGCGCGACTGTAATACTGTCACCCGTGTGTACACCCATCGGATCAATATTTTCAATCGAGCAGACGATGATGCAGTTATCCTTTCGGTCCCGCACCACCTCCATCTCAAATTCTTTCCAGCCAAGAACCGACTGCTCGACCAGAACTTCACCAACCGGCGACGCCGACAAACCAAATCGAAGAATATCGACGAAGTCTTGGCGGTTATAAGCGATGCCACCACCACGACCGCCCAAGGTAAAACTCGGGCGCAAAATCGCTGGCAATCCGACGATATCTAGCGCCGCCAATCCCTCATCCACGGTCCGAACAAGTCGGCCTTCCGGGGTTGCGAGACCACAGCTATTCATTGCGGCGCGAAATAACTCACGATCTTCGGCCTTGGCGATCGCATCCTGCTTCGCACCAATCAGCTCGACACCGTGCCGTTCTAGGAAACCAGACTTCGCAAGATCCAGCGCGGTATTGAGAGCTGTTTGTCCGCCCATAGTTGGCAACAGGGCATCAGGTTTCTCTTTTTCAATAATCCGCGCGACTGTTGCCGGTGTAATTGGTTCGATATAGGTCGCATCGGCCAAAGCCGGATCTGTCATAATGGTCGCAGGATTGGAATTGACCAAGATGACTCGGTACCCTTCGTCGCGCAAAGCCTTGCAGGCTTGCGTTCCCGAATAATCAAATTCACAAGCCTGACCGATCACAATCGGTCCTGCGCCGATAATCAAAATCGAAGAGATATCGGTACGTTTCGGCATGACTTATCCAGACAACACTAGAGATGCAAAACAAGAGTAACGGTAAGCGCTCCGCCTTAGAGGCGCAGACATTTTGGTAATCGGTTTATGCCATTGACTCAACAAAGCGACGAAAAAGGTAGTGGCTATCGTGAGGTCCGGGAGAGGCCTCGGGGTGATATTGCACAGAAAATACTGGCTTGTCATCGAGACGTAACCCTTCGACTGTTCCATCGAACAGGCTGATGTGGGTAACCTTAACCGACGACGGCAAGGTGTCCGGCAAGACAACAAAACCGTGATTTTGACTGGTGATTTCAACTTGTCCGGTTTCAAGATCCTTGACTGGGTGATTGGCGCCGCGGTGACCATGATGCATTTTTGTGGTCTGGCCTCCTAAAGCCAAAGCTAACATCTGGTGGCCAAGGCAAATCCCAAACAGCGGCGTCCCGCTATCAACCAGCTTGCGAATGGTTGGAACCGCATAAGTACCGGTTGCGGCCGGATCACCGGGCCCATTCGACAAGAAAATCCCATCAGGTTTGTGACGAAGAATATCCTCGGCCGTCGAGTCGGCCGGAACCACCGTCACTTTGCATCCCAAGTCAGCCAGACAGCGCAAAATATTTCGCTTGGCACCATAATCAACCGCAACAACGTGACGTTCAGGCTTTTCCAGCTTGCCGTATCCACGACCGATTGCCCATGCCGTCTCGGCCCAGTCATAGGTTTGGCGGCAACTCACCTCACGGGCAAGATCCATGCCCTCAAGGCCTGCCCAAGCCATCGCTTTTTTTTGTAAGGACGGAATGTCCAGCTTTCCATCTGGCGCATAAGCCAAAACACCGTTGGGCGCGCCAAGATCGCGAATGCGCCGCGTCAGACGACGCGTATCAACACCGGAAATACCTGGCAAGTTACAAGACTTCAGCCACTTATCTAAATTCTGCACTGACCGAAAGTTGGCGGGCTCAGTTGCCGCGCACCGAAGTATGCAGCCACGCGCGGCAGGCGTTGTCGTTTCAATATCTTCCTGATTGGTGCCGACATTCCCGATATGCGGAAAAGTGAAGGTGATGATCTGACCGGCGTAAGAGGGGTCAGTGAGAATTTCCTGATAGCCGGTAATAGAGGTATTGAAACAGACCTCAGCAACCACACCTGCGGGCATAGGCGCCCCAAGTCCTTTGCCCCAAAACACTGTACCGTCGGCGAGAACCACGGCTGCATCGGCACCACGCGGCGGTGTGGGAGCGCTCGAGGCAGCAAAAGTTGGCATATGAGATACCCTTAAGATCAGCGTGGGTTAGGACTTTGGAGAGATCACCCCTTCAGGCCTTTATAACAGTTCGCGATATAACGTCAAGCATGGAAGCGGCAGAAAAACTATATAGATCAAGAGCTTGCTCTAATTTAACTGATTGCTATCCATTGCCAGTTAGAGTAGCTTTACCTTTTCCTGAGGGCATACGTTTAAGTACCTATCTTCATTATTAGGAATAAGATTCATGCTGCGCGAAAATTTCAGCAATCGATTGAAAAATGCTTTGCGAGCCAAGGATGACGCTCAGGTTTCTACCTTGCGGATGATCATTGCTGCCCTCAAAGATAAAGACATCGCCGCCCGAAGTAAGGGCAACTATGACGGCATACCCCAAGAAGAAATATTAAGCCTATTGCAGGGCATGATTAAGCAACGGCGCGAATCCATCACCCTCTATGAGCAGGGAAAACGACCTGAATTGGTTGCGAAAGAACAAAAGGAAATCGATATTATCGCTGATTTTCTACCGCAGCAGTTGGATGATGCTGCTATGGGGAAGGCTATCGACCAGATCGTCGCTAAACTTGGCGGCGCCAGCATTAAGGACATGGGCCGCATCATGACGGCCCTGAAAGAACAATATGCTGGGCAGATGGATTTCACCAAGGCCAGTGCAATGTTAAAGGCCAAACTATCGGGTTAAGGCTTATTTACAGCCCAGCTCGGGCTTTAAATAATCTTTTCCCCTATATCCTTCTTTATCCCCAGATACGCCGCCCTACCTTAAGTTATAGTAGGGTTGGTTGTGTGCGGGATTTAGACCTTGGCTTTTTCACCGGATTTTCTTGATGAACTGCGTGCACGTCTGCCTTTGGCAGCCGTAGTCACACGGCGAACTGCGCTTAAAAAGCGCGGTCGTGAGTGGACGGGTTTATGCCCGTTTCATAACGAGAAAAGTCCTTCTTTTACCGTTAACGAGGATAAAGGTTTCTACCATTGCTTTGGCTGCGGCGCTCATGGCGATGTCATCGGCTTTGTCATGAATACGGAAGGCCTGTCCTTTCCCGAAGCAATTGAACGCTTGGCTGCTGAGGCTGGTCTTGAGGTTCCCCGTGAAAATCCCGCTGACCGGGCCAAGGCCGCCCGAAGAGCAACTCTTTATTCGGTGATGGAAGCGGCAACCGGTTGGTACGAAGATTCTTTGCGGGCACCGGAAGGCGCACTGGCACGGGATTATCTTGCCAGCCGGGGGCTGAGTGCGGAAATCATCGCCCGATTTCGGTTAGGGTGGGCACCGGACGGCGGTCGTCGCCTGGCCGAGGCTTTGACCGGAAAAGACGGGATCACAACTGAATTGCTTATTGAATCGGGACTAACCAAACGCCCGGATGATGGGCGGCCGCCGTATGACTTTTTTCGCGGACGCATCATCTTTCCCATCGGTGATCGCACCGGAAAAATCATCGCCTTCGGAGCGCGGCTTCTAGCGGGTGATGGCCCGAAATACATCAACTCTAGTGAAACACCGCTGTTCGATAAGGGGCGCGGTTTATACGGCCTTTCCCAAGCTCGTGATGCCATTCGCACTGAAGGCACCGTCATTGTCACTGAAGGCTATATGGATGTCATCGGTCTTGCTATGGGGGGAATCCATCACGCCGTTGCGCCTCTGGGCACGGCCTTGACCGAATCGCAAATCGAGTTGCTGTGGCGGCTCGCGCCCGATCCTATTCTTGCGTTTGACGGTGATAGCGCCGGCGAGCGGGCGGCAACGAGAGCCGCTGATCGCGCCTTGCCGATTCTTCGCCCGGGATATTCACTTCGGTTTTGCTGGCTGCCCGAGGGCATGGACCCCGATGAAGCGATAAGGCATCTGGGAGCCGAGTCGGTTCAGCGGCTGTTGATGAAGGCAGAGCCTCTTGTTGATATTCTTTGGCGCCGCGAAACCGCAACCCTGCCCCGGGATGCTACACCAGAGCGGCGGGCGCAAATTCGTCAGACCTTGGATAGCTTGGCTAAAACCATTCGCGATCCCATTGTCCAAGGTGAATTTTTGACCGAATTCCGGCGCCGGGCCGATGCCCTTTTTGGGACGGGATTTCGCACCAATCGTCCGCCTTTTCGCCGGCTCGATAAAACACGGGATACTTATCCATCCCGCAATTCGTCCTTAGCCTTTCGCACGGAAAAGGTCGAAAAATTGGCCGATCCTGCGGGGCTGCAGCACCGTATTTTGCTGGCAACCTTGATCAACCATCCTAGTTTATTGGATGAATATGGCGAGCGGCTTGTACACCTTTCGTTCCGTGAACAGAGTTATGAAGCGCTCTGCCGAGAAATGCTGGAAGCTTCAGCCGAAGGCCTTGACAGAGAGCGTCTGGTGCGCCACCTAACTGCAACCGAATTCGCCAGGATTCTGGAAAGCCTTTTGAGCGATGCCGTCTATGCTCATGCAGCATTTGCACGGCCTGAAACAGAGCTGGCGTTTGCGCGTGCTGGATGCG
>Ga0075163_10002494_pt1 | contig 24704 bp, 27 predicted proteins | sample JI1023141ADNA_FD_71478 | JGI IMG/M metagenome (GOLD analysis project Ga0075163, IMG submission 71478) | Wastewater effluent complex algal communities from Wisconsin, to seasonally profile nutrient transformation and Carbon sequestration -... | ecosystem: Engineered > WWTP > Effluent > Algae... | reverse complement strand
CGGGATGCGCACCGTACGACCGCTCCACTTACAGCGGCCCCTGATGCCTTCTTGCTGGACACGACGACGTTAGATGCTGAGGGGGCCTTGGCCGCAGCGCTAACTTATATTCTGACGCAACCGGGTTTCACGCTGGGGGCGTCAAGCTTATCCCGGGACTGAAGACGAACGAGGCTCTGAGTAAACCAGGAGCCCTAGGATCAACCCTCTGCCGAGCGTGGTGGAGAGACCGCCGGAAACAACCGGCCGGCCTGTTAATGATGAACGGAAGGACTTAATATGGTACGTGCAGCCGCGGTAACTGAAATACCGCAAACAAATGAAAACTTTGCCAAACTCTTGGAAGAGAGTCTTGGCCGTGAAGCCGCCCTTGAGGGAAGCGTCGTTAAAGGAACGATTCTCTCCATCGATAGCGACATGGTGCTGATCGATGTGGGCCTTAAATCTGAAGGCCGTGTGGCGCTGAAGGAATTTTCTCAGCCCGGTCAACAACCAAATTTAAAACCCGGCGATGTGGTCGAAGTGTATGTCGATCGCATGGAAGACAAGAACGGTGAAGCCGTTCTGTCGCGCGAACGCGCCCGCCGTGAAGAAGCATGGACGGTTCTCGAGCAAAGCTTCTCGAAGACCGAACGTGTCAACGGCGTTATCTTTGGCCGTGTCAAAGGCGGGTTCACCGTCGATTTAGGCGGCGCCGTCGCCTTCTTGCCAGGCAGCCAGGTTGATATCCGCCCTGTGCGCGATGTTGGACCGCTGATGGGCAGTCCCCAACCTTTCCAAATCCTCAAGATGGATCGCGGCCGCGGCAATATCGTCGTTTCGCGTCGCGCAGTTTTAGAAGAAACCCGCGCCGAGCAGCGGTCGGAATTGGTTGCCGGTCTCAAGGAAAACCAAGTTCTCCAAGGCGTGGTCAAGAACATTACTGATTACGGTGCCTTCGTTGATCTTGGTGGTGTTGATGGTCTGTTGCACGTCACGGATATTTCATGGAAGCGCGTCAACCATCCATCAGAAGTGTTGACGATCGGTCAAACAGTGACGGTGCAGGTCATCCGCTTCAACTCCGACACCCAGCGCATTAGCTTGGGCATGAAGCAGCTTGAGGCTGATCCATGGCAAGGTGTAGTCGAGAAATATCCGGTTGGCGCAAAGCTGAGAGGCCGCGTGACTAACATTGCCGACTATGGTGCTTTTGTTGAACTGGAAGCCGGCATTGAAGGTTTAGTCCACGTCTCAGAAATGAGCTGGACGAAGAAAAACGTTCATCCAGGAAAGATCGTTTCGACCTCACAAGAAGTCGAAGTTGTGGTTTTGGATGTGGATCCTGTTAAGCGGCGGATTTCGCTGGGTCTCAAGCAAACCATGCCTAATCCCTGGCAGACCTTTGTTGAGAAATATCCTGTTGGCGCCGACATTGAAGGTGAAGTTAAGAACATCACTGAATTCGGTCTGTTCTTAGGATTACCTGGGGACATCGATGGCATGGTCCATCTTTCGGATCTATCTTGGGATAAGCCGGGCGAAGAAGCCGTTGCCGATTACAAAAAAGGCGACATGGTCAAAGCCAAAATCTTGGATGTGGATGTTGAAAAAGAGCGAATCTCGCTTGGCGTCAAACAACTCAGCGAAGATAAGGTTGGTACCGGCATTGAGGGTATGAAGAAAGGTCAAGTTGTGACCTGTACGATCAAATCCATTCAAGAAGCTGGCATCGAAGTTACTGTTGCCGAAGGGATCCCAGGCTACATCCGCAAGGCTGACCTGGCCCGCGACCGTCAAGATCAACGCACAGATCGTTTCGCTGTTGGCGAAAAAGTCGACGCCAAAATCACGTCGGTTGATAAAGCAACTCGGAAACTCAATCTCTCCATCAAGGCTTTCGAGATGGAAGAAGAAAAGCAAGCCATGGCTGATTTCGGTTCGACCGACAGCGGCGCGGCTTTAGGTGAAATCTTGGGCGCGGCTCTGAAAGCCAAGCAACAAGAAAAAGCGACGAAAGAATAAGACACCGTTACAAACCCGCTGCTGGTCATCCAGTGGCGGGTTTTTTATTTAGACTGATGTTATTTTTGGGACAGAGAATGGCTTTTGAAGCAGATATGCGTACGGACCGTCTTCGGTTAAAGCGGTGGGTTTCTATCTGGCGGGCGTTGTTTGTTTTGGCTTTATTGGTTGCGGCTGTTGTTCTGCTGAATCGCACGGGTCTATCCACGGGCAACAGAATCGAACGGCTGGTGGTTGAAGGTGTTATTACCGAAAGCCGGGAACGTGATGAAGCGCTTAAGAAAATAGCCGATGATCCTAAGGTCAAAGCTCTTTTGGTGATCATTGATAGTCCCGGCGGGACAGTTGTAGGCGGTGAAGCACTTTATGAGCGGCTTCGGACAGTTGCAGCTAAGAAGCCGGTAGTAACAGTTATGGGAACGCTGGCAGCATCAGCGGCTTACATGACGGCTATTGCCGCTGATCGGATCTATGCTCGGCAAGGAAGCATCACGGGATCGATTGGCGTTATTATGCAAACAGCAGACGTTACAGGGCTTTTAGCTAAACTAGGTATCGCAACTGAGGCGATCAAAAGCGCGCCGTTAAAGGCAACGCCGTCACCGCTCGAGCCAATGACCGATGAAGTGCGCGCGGCTGCTCGTAAAGTTATCGATGATATGTTCGATATGTTTGTATCTATGGTGGCAGAACGGCGTTCTTTGTCTCGTGAGAAAGCGCTGGAGCTGGCCGATGGCCGCGTGTTTACTGGTCGCCAGGCTTTGGAGTTGGGTCTCATCGATGCAATCGGTGGCGAAGAGCAGGCCAAGTCATGGCTTGCCGAAAAGGATCCAGCATTAAAGGATTTGCCAGTTCAAAACCTGCCCATTTCGGATCCGGAAGACGATTCTTGGCCAACCGGACGGGCGTTTTCGTGGTTGTTTAACCGTATTTTTAATGAAAAAACCCAAATTTCTGAACGGGTTACCCTTGACGGGTTAGTATCGGTTTGGCACCCTAATCTTCGTCCATGATCAAAATTGAGATCATGTAAGCTAACTTATCCGATAGAAATACCGATACGAAACGAGATGTTGATCGGAGTGTGTGGGGGCACTAATACATGACGAAATCGGAACTGATCATGCGAATTGCTGAAGCTAATCCGCATCTTTATCACCGTGACGTCGAGCGAATTGTCTCGACGATCTTTGATGAAATGTCAGAGGCGCTTGCCCGAGGTGAGCGCGTTGAATTGCGCGGCTTCGGGGCTTTTTCTGTAAAACGTCGCGATCCACGTACGGGGCGCAATCCCCGCACTGGCACGACAGTTCAAGTATCGGAAAAACACATTCCCTTTTTTAAAACCGGCAAGCAGTTACGGGACCGATTGAATTCCGGTAATGACTCTCAATAATATTTGCTGCCAGACGGGATAACCGATTATGGGCTCTTGGGGGCGGCGCATAGCTTTCTGGGTGATTGGACTGCCGCTGTCCATTGTGGCGGTATTGTTCGCTATTTCCAACCGCGCTCCTGTAGTATTCGAGCTTTGGCCGTTGCCGTTTGAGCTCGAGGCGCCGCGTTTTCTTCCTGTACTCACCGCTGCCCTAATTGGATTTCTTGTCGGCGGTATCATTGCCTGGTTTAGTGGAAGCGATAATCGACGGAAGGCGCGTCAACGCGGGGCTGAAGCCGCGCAAGCGCGGATGGAGGTGCAGCGACTATCGCAAAAGATAGAACAATTACAGCAGGCACGGGCAGCAGAGGTGAAGACCTTGGCGTCGATGCCTGGACCTAGGTAATGCAGTTTTTCGGCCCCGATGAGTTGGAGGCCGTCCTTGATTTTCCCTCATTGATTGAGGCGCTTCGTAAAGCTTTTGCTGCGAATATTATCATGCCGCCGCGTCAGCATTATCATATTGCTGCGGCTTCGCCTGCTTCAGGGGGGGATCTCTTGTTAATGCCAGCATGGCAGGCAGAAGAGTTTATCGGAGTTAAAATTGTTAGTGTTTTCCCGGATAATGCGCAGCAGGGGCTGCCTGCAGTTTCGGGCACTTATTTTCTTCTGAATGGCAAGACGGGCGTTCCTGTTGCTGTGATGGATGGGACGCGGCTGACGTTGTGCCGGACAGCGGCGGCATCGGCGCTGGCCGCAGATTATTTGGCGCGTGATAAGGCAAAACGCCTATTGATGGTTGGCACGGGGGCGTTGGCGCCCTATCTCATTAAGGCCCATGCAGCCATCCGCCCTGTTGCCAATGTCATGGTTTGGGGGCGAGACTTTAGTAAGGCTGAAACTTTAGCTCGGTATTTTTCTGATCAGCCGTATACGGTTACAGCTGTTACCGATCTTGCAGCTGCGGTGGGTGAAGCCGAGATTGTTTCTTGTGCGACTTTATCGATGACTCCTTTGATTAAAGGGGAATGGTTATCGCCCGGAACACATCTCGATCTTGTAGGGGGATTTCGTCCTACCATGCGCGAGGCAGATGATATGGCCATTCTTCGTTCCCGAATTTTTGTTGATACGCGCGACGGGGCGACAAAAGAAGCCGGTGATATTGTTCAGCCGATTAAAAGTGGTGTTTTGGATCCAAAAAATATCATCGCCGATCTTTTTGATTTGACGCAAAGCAATCAGAAAGCCAGAAAATCTTCGACTGAAATAACTCTGTTCAAATCAGTTGGGGCTGCAATCGAAGACTTAGCCGCTGCAAAACTAGCAGCAGCAAAATTATTAGAAAGAACTCATGAGTAATCCGATTTTTTTAGCTATTGATAAGCCGAGGCGGCGTGACGCCCTGGCTCTTTTGGCCAGCGTTAAACATCTTATTGGTGGCGTAAAACTTGGTTTGGAGTTTTTTACAGCTGAAGGGCCGGATGGTATTGCTGCCATTATGGCGTCTGCGCCTGATCTTCCTTTGTTTCTCGATCTCAAGCTGCATGACATACCGAATACCGTGGCGGCGGCAGTAGCATCGGTGGCGCACCTTAAGCCGAGTTTTATCACGGTTCACGCTTTGGGTGGCGAGGCAATGATTGAGGCTGCTGTTGAGGCAACGACACAATCTTCTCATTCATCGCCGCCCAAAATTCTTGCTGTAACCGTTCTGACCAGCCTTAACGAGGCTGATCTTGCGGCGACGGGACAAAACGGTCCAGTGGAAGATCAAGTAGAACGGTTGGCATGTATGGCGATAGCCTCCAAGGCAAGTGGATTGATTTGCTCGCCTCATGAAATTGCCAGGCTACGTCGCGCCATAGGGCGAAAACCAGTGCTCATGGTGCCAGGAATACGTCCTCAAGGCGCAGCTTTAGGTGATCAAAAGCGGACCATGACGCCTCAGGATGCGATAACTGCAGGTGCTGATTTTTTGGTGATTGGCCGGCCGATATCTGCAGCAGATAATCCGGTGCAGGCTACAGAAAATATTCTGAAGGAACTTCAGCAGCAGGAATCTGGGTTGTGACGGTAACCGTAAAAATCTGCGGGATTAACGATGAAGCGTCTTTAAAGGCTGCCGTTACTCATGGCGCCAGGTTTATTGGATTTGTTTTTTATCCGCGTAGCCCGCGTGCGATGAAGCCAACGGCGGTTTTGCCATGGACCCGAGGTCTAAGTGAGGTGATCATGCCGGTCGGTCTTCTTGTGGACCCCACGGATGATGACGTAGCCGCGGCAGTCTCAAGTGGTGTGCAGATGCTACAGCTCCATGGCAATGAACCACCGGCAAGGCTAGCGGCTATCCGCGAACGGACGGGTTTAAAGGTTATGAAGGCAATAAAGGTTGCGACTGTCGAAGATTTGTCCCTGGTACCGCAATACGAGCCGGTGGCGGACTGGCTTTTGTTTGATGCTAAACCGCCCGGTGATCGTCCGGATAGTTTACCTGGGGGTAATGCGCGCGCATTTGATTGGGAAATTATGTCTGGCGCCCGTATCCGACGTCCCTGGATGCTGGCCGGGGGCATTCACGCGGGAAATCTGAGCGATGCTGTTCGGCAGAGTGGGGCCGCTGTGATTGATGTCTCCTCGGGGGTCGAAGATCGGCCTGGCGTCAAGAATCCTGCCAAAATCGCTGAGTTGCTGGCGGTTTCCCGCCAAGCTGGCTATAACCCTGCAAGATAAGGACGAAGGGTTAAAACAAAACGCTATGTCGAAACTCAATAGCTATCGCGCGGGACCAGACGAGGCTGGGCATTTTGGTATTTTTGGCGGTCGATTTGTCGCCGAAACCTTGATGCCGCTTATTCTTGAGGTTGAACGTTCCTACGCTGCGGCTAAAGCAGACTCATCTTTTCAATCTGAACTTGATTATTATCTGGCCCATTATGCTGGACGACCCAGCCCCCTATATTTTGCCGAGCGCTTAAGCAAACAATTAGGTGGGGCGCGGATCTATTTTAAACGAGATGAGCTTAATCATACTGGCAGCCATAAGATTAATAATGTCCTCGGTCAGATTCTGTTGGCACGCCGCATGGGGCGCACGCGCATCATTGCTGAAACAGGTGCGGGCCAGCACGGAGTGGCTGTCGCGACTGTCTGTGCGTTATTTAATATTCCTTGCTGCGTCTACATGGGTGCGACCGACGTCGCCCGGCAACAGCCCAATGTGTTCCGGATGAAGCTGCTGGGTGCGGAAGTAAAGCCGGTCACCGCAGGAACGGGGACACTTAAGGATGCGATGAATGAAGCCTTGCGTGATTGGGTCGCCCATGTTGACGACACTTTCTACATCATTGGTACGGCAGCAGGTCCCCACCCGTATCCCATGATGGTGCGTGACTTCCAGTCCATCATTGGCATTGAAACGCGGACGCAAATTCTCGAAGCCGAAGGTAAGTTACCAAACGCCTTGGTCGCCTGCATCGGCGGCGGGTCAAATGCGATAGGATTGTTTTATCCGTTTCTTGATGATCGTGATGTCCGGCTGATCGGTGTTGAAGCGGCGGGGCGGGGAATTGATACTGGAGAACATGCGGCGTCGCTGTCTGGGGGCAAGCCGGGTGTTTTGCACGGGAACCGAACCTATCTACTGCAAGATAACGATGGACAGATTAAAGATGCTCATTCTATTTCCGCCGGTCTAGATTATCCCGGGATTGGCCCTGAGCATAGTTGGCTACACGATATCGGTCGCGCCGAATATGTTTCGGCAACTGATGACGAAGCCTTGGAAGCATTTCAACTTTGTGCGCGAACCGAAGGAATTATACCGGCACTTGAGCCGTCTCATGCCCTTGCTTATGTGCGCAAGTTCGCGCCAACACTTTCGTCGGATAAGGTCATCGTGATGAATCTCTGCGGTCGCGGTGACAAAGATATTTTTGCTGTTGCTGAGCGGTTAGGAGTGGCGTTGTGAAAGTTGAGCCATTATCCTCGCGTTTGACTCGCCGATTTCAAGCGTTGCGGCAGGCGAACCGCGGCGGATTAATCACCTTTATTACCGCCGGCGATCCGGATTTTGAAACCTCAAGTCAAATTTTGGCTGGACTTGCTGCTGCAGGTGCAGATGTCATCGAGCTAGGGATGCCATTTTCTGATCCTATGGCAGATGGACCGGCAATTCAGGCATCGTCTTTGCGTGCTTTGAAATCAGGTATGACTCTCCGGCGTTTGTTTAAAATGATAGCAAAATTTCGTATAGATAATAACGATACACCACTGGTTCTGATGGGTTATTACAACCCTATCTATCATTATGGCGATGAAGCTTTCGTTCGCGATGCTAAGGCCGCAGGCGTTGATGGGTTAATTATCGTGGATTTACCGCCAGAAGAGGATCAAGACTTACGTCAGCAAGCAATGGCGGTGGGAATTGACTGGATCCGTTTGGCCACGCCGACGAGCGATGACGCTCGACTACCAACAGTTGTCAATGGCGGCTCAGGTTTTCTCTATTACGTTTCTGTAGCAGGAGTTACGGGGACCAAAACTGCTGCAGCTATGGATATCGGGGCGGCGGTAGCCAGACTTAAAAGACATACTCATTTGCCGATCGCCGTCGGTTTTGGTATTAGTGAGCCGTCCCAAGCGGCAGCGGTTGTTCGCTATGCCGATGCCGCAGTAGTAGGTTCGGCTCTTATTCGGAAAGTGGCAGAAAATCTGGACCCTTCTGGGGCGGCAGGAACAAACTGCGTTTCCAGCGTTTTGTCTTTGGTCAAAGACCTGGCGGCGGGTATATCAACCTCAGCGGTTCATCAACAGGCGAGAGGGTAATATGAATTGGTTAACTAACCTTGTTCGGCCCAAAATTAAAGCCTTAGTTGGTGCGGCTGATGATGGAGAGACCCGGTGGGCAAAATGTCCCGCTTGTGGCCAGATGATTTACCGCAAAGAATTGATCGAAGCGCGCCACGTGTGCCCGAATTGCAATCATCACATGCGGTTGCCGGCGAAGGAACGGCTCAATCTTTTATTTGATGATGGTGTTTACGAGAAAGCCACTTTGGGACGGCCGACGGTTGACCCACTCAAGTTCCGCGATATTCGCCGCTACACAGAGCGGCTAAAAGAATCGCAGACACGTACCGGAGAAAGCGACGCTATTTTGGTTGCATCGGGTATGATTGCGGGTGTGCCGGCTGTTGTTGCTGTGTTTGACTTTGCCTTTATGGGCGGTTCAATGGGAATGGCTGTTGGCGATGGATTGCTCGCTGCTGCACGCTTAGCGATTGCGAAAAAGTGCCCCTTGATCACGGTTCCGGCATCGGGTGGTGCTCGAATGCAAGAAGGTATCCTCTCCCTGATGCAATTACCGCGCACAGTTATCGCTGTGCAGATGATTAAGGAAGCAGGTTTGCCCTACATCGTTTTACTCACTGACCCAACAACAGGGGGCGTGTCCGCGTCATTTGCGATGTTGGGTGATATCGCGATCGCTGAGCCTGGTGCTGTCATCGGATTTGCGGGAAGTCGGGTTATTGAAGAAACTATTCGTGAGACACTTCCTGATGGTTTTCAGCGTGCTGAATATCTTCGGGACCACGGAATGGTCGACATGGTGATCAAACGCTCAGAGTTGCGTGAAACTCTAGGTCGCGTGCTGGGTATAATGATGCAGCCATCTAAGGAAAAATTTACTCGAAGCACATCCTTGGTTCCCACGGGAAGTTAAGGTTACTCTTGAATTCATCATCCACCCGTAACGCGAAGAGCGACGAAATTCTAAAGCGATTGCTCGGTCTTCATCCGAAGATCATTGATCTATCGCTGGTGAGAATTGAACGGTTGTTGGATCGGTTAGGTCGTCCTCAGAATAAACTACCACCCGTCGTGCATGTTGCGGGGACAAATGGTAAAGGCTCGGTACAGGCATACATGCGCGCCGTTTTTGAAGCCTCTGGTTATAAGGCTCATGCCTATACCTCGCCACATCTTGTAAGTTTTGCCGAGCGAATTCGTTTGGCGGGTAAAATAATTTCCGAAGATGAATTATCCAATCTCTTGGAGGAATGTGAAAAAGAAAATGACGGAACGCCGATCACTTTCTTTGAGATTACCACCGCGGCAGCTTTGCTCGCATTTGCGCGGACACCGGCTGACGTTTTATTGCTTGAGGTAGGTTTGGGGGGGCGGCTTGATGCTACAAATGTCGTCGAGCAGCCTGCTGTAACCGTCATTACCCCCATTAGTCTGGATCATCAGCAGTATCTGGGAAACACTCTTGCTGAAATTGCTGCTGAAAAGGCGGCCATTCAAAAACGCGGTACACCCTCCGTTATCGCTGCGCAAGTGCCTGAAGCTGCCGCAGTTATTGAGGCTGAAGCTCAGCGCCTCGGAATTCACATGCGTCGCAGCGGGATCGAATGGTCGGTTATTCATAAGGATGACGAAGGTGGCCAATTGCAGTGGCGACGGGTTGGTCGAAATCTTGTGCTGCCGCTTCCAGCATTGCCGGGTGCGCATCAATATGGAAACGCAGGGACGGCCATTGCTGCGCTCGATCTTTTAGATGAAAGCGGTGCTTTCATGATTCCTGATGCGGCCATTGCGCAAGGGCTGATGGCGGTTGAGTGGCCCGCCAGATTGCAACGGCTAACCAAAGGTCCTTTGGTTGAGGCCATTCCCGCTGATTGGACTCTTTGGTTAGATGGCGGACATAACCCGAGTGCAGGAGAGGCTTTAGGTTCGTGGAGCGCGGCAATCACCGAGCCGTTGCACGTCATTTGCGGTATGTTAAATACCAAGGATCCCCGCGGATTTTTGCAGCCGCTTGCAGCCAAAGCGGCGTCGCTTCACGCCGTATCTATTCCCGATGAAACGAATACATTTTCTGCTGCTGTTACGGCAGCAGCGGGGAATGATGCTGGTCATCGCCGGGTTTTTGAAGCTGAAACACCGGCGGCGGCAATAGCGACGATTAGGTCGATGGAATCTGGTCCGGCACAAATTCTTATCTGCGGATCGCTCTATCTAGCAGGACATATTCTCTCAGAGAATAGTTAACGACCTTAGGCGGCAGCGGGTTTGACCGCCGCACGCAAGCTGGTGTCGGCAATCGGCCAGTTTAGAACTGCACCTAAAACACCTAAAAGCAATGATGCCCACCACATGGCGTCATAGTTGCCCCATGTATCGAAAGCAACGCCGCCAAGCCAGGCGCCGAAAAAGGCGCCAACTTGGTGGGAAAGAAAAACCATGCCAAATAAGGTAGACATGTATTGGGGACCAAAAATTTGCGCGACAAGACCGCTGGTCAGAGGGACGGTCGACAGCCACAATAACCCTGCACCGGCCGCAAAAAGAAGAATGGTGGTCTCGGTCTTGGGCGCTAATAAAAGCGCGCCAAAGATGACGGCCCGTAAAAGATAAATCAGCGACAGCAAATATTTTTTACGGAAGCGATCTCCAAGACGCCCTGCGAGCAGCGTGCCTGCGACATTGAAGGCGCCAATAATGAACAGCCCCGTTGCACCAACAGACGCCGGAAGTCCACACAGATTCACAAACCCTGGTAAGTGAGTGGCGATAAATGCGACGTGAAATCCGCAAACAAAAAACCCTAAAGTCAAAAACCAAAACCCACTATGGCCCATGGCTTCGCGAATAGCTTCAGTCAGCGACAGGCCTCCCGCGGCAACAATGCTTTTGCCTTTCAGCGCTGCGGATAAGGGTACAATCACCAGGGCGAGGGCAGCCGAGATGAAAAGCGCAGTCGACCAACCTAGATTTCCAATCAGACCTTGGCTGATCAACGGAAATATAGCCATACCCAAGGATCCAATGGCACTGGTAATTCCGAGTACGCTCCCGCGTCGTTCTGGCGATACGGAGCGCCCAACCGCACCCAACACAACGCCAAAACTCGCCCCGGAAAGGGCAATGCCGATGAGTAATCCGGCGCTTAGAGTAAAAACGGCGGGCGTGGTTGCTGACGCCATCATGGCAATTCCAGCGGCGTAAAGCAGACCGCTAGCGGCGACGGTGCGTCCGGCACCGAACCGGTCGGCGGCCATACCGGCAAAAGGCTGAGACAGTCCCCACATCAGTTGCTGAACAGCCATGGCCAGAGCGAAAACACCTCGCGGCCAAGCGTGTGACGTGGTTAAAGGTTCAAGAAAGAGGCCAAAGCTTTGGCGCAATCCAAGGTTAAGCGACAGAATAAAGCCGCCGCATAGCAAAATAAGAACAGGGGCTTGGCGCAAGGCGCCGCCGCTACGAAAACTGTTTTTCATGGCCACAGCATGCCTTCCTTTTACGCAAGAAGGAAGCGTAAGCTATGCCATAATCCATGACAAGAGCGCAGAGGTCACGTGCAAAGTTGGAAGGCTCTAGCGCTATAAGTAAAGAAAATCGGAGGATCGCATGACGGCGGATGTATATTTTGCGGAGTCTTACGAACAGGCGCGGGATAAATTTCGCGCGATAGCCGAACAAAAAGGCGGCAAGCTCCGTGCCGCTCACAACCCTGCTTCAGGATTTCATGGCGAAGATCTAAGCATAGACTATGCATGGTTTGGTGCCGGTGATGCCCCCAAGGTTCTGGTTCTTATTTCCGGCACTCATGGTGCGGAAGGATTTTGTGGATCCGGTTGTCAGGTGGGATGGCTTAGTGAGGCGGATCTTGAAATTTTGCCTAAAGATACGGCGGTGTTCGCTATCCATGGAATTAACCCCTACGGATTTTCTTGGCTGCGGCGGACCAATGAAGACAATGTTGATCTTAATCGCAACTTCGTCGATTTTTCCAAAACACTTCCTACAAACAAAGGCTACGACCAATTAGCGGAAGCGATCTGTCCGAAAGAATGGTCAGGATCTGCTCGCTCGGCCGCTGACGAAAAACTTGCTGCCTATGCAAAAGCCCATGGCGATTTCGCCTTACAATCTACCATGAGCATTGGTCAGTATCGTCATCCGCAAGGTTTGTTTTATGGCGGCACAAAGCCCACGTGGTCGCGGCGCACATTGGAGGATCTGGCGCGTCGCTATTTGGGATCGGCGAAGCACATTGCATTTATCGACTATCATACAGGGTTAGGCCCTTATGGCCATGGCGAGCTCATTGCAACAGGTGCGAAGAATAATCCGGGATATCTGCGGTGCAAAAACTGGTACGGCGCGGACAAGGTTACCAATCCCGATTTGGGCGACAGTGCCTCGGCCAATGTGGTTGGAACAATGATGCAGGGATTGGAAAAAGTATTGCCGCATGCCGTTGCGACCAGCCTCGCCATCGAATATGGGACGAAGGCCTTGCCGGACGTCGTCGAGGCTCTAAGGGCTGATGCCTGGCTTCATGCCCACGGTGATATGGCTTCCGTTGACGGACGAAAAATCAAAAAGATGGTACGTGAGTCTTTTTATGGTGATGAGCCGGTGTGGAAGAAGAAAGTTAAAGACCAATCCGACCGCGTTATCGCTCAAGCCGTGGCGGGCTTGGCAGCGTCATAAATAGAGGCCAAAGGCTTTAAGGCTGATCGATCATCCAGGAGGAGAAAAATTAACCCTGACGGGCTTTAAACCGGGGATTTTTCTTATTGATGATGTAAACGCGGCCTTTGCGACGGACAAGACGGCAATCTTTGTCGCGTTTCTTCATGGTTTTCAATGAGTTAACAATCTTCATGGCCGCAAGTCCCAAGCCTAAAAACAACAGAACCCGCTATGAGCGCGGCCCTTGAAAGCGCCGGACCATAGGGGTAAGGCTGTCGTCTGTCAACCCGCCCGTCACCGACGGGATAGGGGCGCGATAATTCTTTGTTTTGGCCCCAAACGGGACATTGGATGAAAAAACCCCAGGCAACCTTACCCGAGCTTATTCAGGCGGCTATTCGCGATGAAAATACAGGGGATTTAAAGGGGGCTGAAGCGGCTTATCAAGGAGTTTTGGCGCGCGATAACCGGCAAATAGACGCCTACCTTGGCCTGGGGCGGATTTATACCCAACGTAAGCTATTGCCAGAGGCGATTCGTGCTTTTAAGGCGGCCTTGAAAATTGCCCCCGATAACTACTTTGCTTTGGCGAATATGGGATCGGCGCTGCGTCTGATGGGTGACCTTGAGGGGGCCATCGATGCGTTGCAAAAGGCCAAGGCTTTGAATCCAGCAGGAACGGGCGTGCATGTTCTTTTGGGATTGACCCATAAAGATCAGGGTAATCTCCCGGCAGCTGAAACGATACTACGCGAAGCGGTTTTGCTAACGCCGCTTTTGGACAGAGCATGGAATTCTCTGGGCATTGTTTTGGGCCTGACGGGTAAGTATCAGGAAGCGGAGAGCTGTTTCTTGAAGGCAACCCAGATTGCGCCGCGGCACCACGGACATTGGGCAAACCTCGCTGCGGCACGGGACGAGCAGGAAAAAACAGTTGGCGCCGTATCGGCCTATCGACATGCTTTAGCATTAAGAAGCGACGACGGTGCTTTGTGGGCGGCTTACGCGCGGCTGCTTAAGAAAAATATTATTGGCGGCGATGAGCGTCAGCTAACGCAGGAGCTTTTAACCTGTTTTGCCCGCGATGATCTTGACCATCAGAATCTTTTTCAGAATGCCGTTGCTTTGGTAAGGCCTCAATCTTTATGGCCTTGTCCATCATTGGAAGATCTCAAAGGTGCCGCCAAGATAAAAGCATACCTGGATACGCCTTTGGCTAAAACGATCCTGCGTCGGTGCATCAATACAGATTCATTGTTTGAAAAAGTTCTGGCCAAATTGCGACGTGAATTTTTGATGTGCGCTTCGCTGAAGAGTGACTGGCAGGATCTCGTTGAGGCATTGGCTGCGCAATGCTGGAGCAACGAATATATATTCGTTGAATCAGAGGAGGAGACAGAACGGATTTTTGGACTCATTCCGCAGATTGAAAAGAATCCGTCACCAATTCTGGCGACGGTCTTGGCTTGTTATCGTCCTTTGAATGCTTTGCCGTCGTCAATCCAAGCTTCCACATCTGTCGCTCTTCGCCGGCAACAGATTGAAGAGCCGATGAAAGAAAAAATCTTAGCAGATCAACTGCCATCTCTTACGGAAATTTCGGTTGGGGTGTCGGCAATTGTGCGGGATCAGTACGAGGTTAATCCTTACCCGCGATGGCAAGCGATAGATCAGGCGCCGCGCGATCGATTTCAAAATCGTATTCTGAAGCTTTTGCCGATGTTGACGGTGGCGGATTTACCTATAGCAAACGGACCGCATGTATTAATCGCCGGCTGCGGCACTGGTCGTCACGCTTTGGAAACGGCCATTCATTTCGGCGATGCGGATCTAATGGCCTTTGATCTCAGTCGCGCCAGCCTTAGTTATGCTGCACGAAAAGCCGATGAGTTGCAGCTGTCATCGATTAAGTTCGCTCATGGGGATATTTTAAAACTGGCAAATTATCCAGAAAGATTTGACGTTATCGAGTCAACCGGCGTCTTGCATCATTTAGAGCATCCTGTGGCCGGTTGGAAAGTTTTACGCAATCTTCTAAAGCCGAGAGGGCTCATGCGGATTGCTTTATATAGCCGCACGGCGCGGCAACATTTAAGTGCCGCACAAGCGATTATGGAGCAAAATAATCTTGAAGCTGACACGGTCGGTATTCGACAATTGCGTCAGCATATTTTGGCTTTGGCGGACACTGATCCTCTTAAACGTGTAAGCCGTAGTGAAGATTTTTACAGTTTATCCGGCAGCCGGGATCTTTTATGCCATGTGCAAGAGCATCAGGTTGATCTGAATGAAGTGGCAAGCACGCTGAAAAACTTAAATCTTGTTTTTCGCGGCTTTGAATTTCCTACTAATAAGTCATTGGCGGCCTATCATCAGGTCTTTCCCCAAGATAGGTATGGATTGGATCTCGAAAGCTGGGCTCGTTACGAGGCATCTTATCCGACGGTTTTTGCCGGGATGTACCAATTTTGGTGCCAGGCATCAAATTGATCAGCATAAGTTCGCCGTAATCTCGTGTTTATATGGGTTATTCAAGGAGATCTAAGTTGCGTCAGTTTTTATTTCTCATAGCGGTAAGTTTCGGTGCGGCTTTTAGTTTTCCCGTGATGGCTGCGGGCGATCTTGTTCCGTGTGAGAAAATTGGGATCAAGTTGAATATCGATGGGTTTGATCCTTATGCCGCCCGTTGTCAGCAAGGCGATGCTGGCGGCAATGTAGGATTGCGTTATGAAGGGCTGACGGCAGATAGCGGCGGTGTTCTTATCCAGGCGGTGGCGCGCCGTGCCGTCGGTGACTCTTATCGCAAGTCTATCTCCGATGCAGAGGTGCAACGCCTGGCGCAGGGGTCTAACGGTTGGTTGGCGGTTCAGGCGCGGTCATGGTCGGCGCCAAGCCGGATGGGTGAAGGGCGGGTTATCCAGGCCTTAACCACAAACGATGTCTGCTTATTTTATGTTGAACCGTTTGGTAACAAAGATTATGGCCACCGCGGTGACCACACCCTTTTATATTGCCGGCCCGGTGCAGAGTTTTTTGGCAATGAAGATATCGCCCAAGTTCTGCGCGGAATTGTATTTAGAGAATAGGAAGGGATAAGAGGGGCAGGGTGGTGGGCGCTACAGGGATTGAACCTGTGACCCCTGCGATGTCAACACAGTGCTCTACCGCTGAGCTAAGCGCCCATGATCCATGGTATAACCCGGCGGATCTTTGTCCGGGACCGCGCTTGACCTACCACCAACGCAGCCAGCCTGCAAGTCCGCCTGCATTGCCTTCTGCAGAATCATAGCGTAAACCAGGTTTATGGGGCTTTCTTCCTTCAATCTGCGCTCTGCGGCGCCGGCCGATATGGCCGCTATTACCGAGATTTACGGCCATCATGTCTTGACTGGCCTGGCCTCTTATGAAGAGGTCCCGCCCCCAATGGCCGAAATGGCGGCCCGCCATGCCGCTCTTGTCGAGCGCGGCCTCCCCTATATTGTGGCCGAAACCGAGGGAATGATAGCCGCCTATGCCTATGCGGGACCTTTTCGCACTCGTTCTGCTTATCGTTATACGGTTGAGAACAGTGTTTATGTCGATCAACGATTTACCCGCCAAGGCCTGGGCAAGATATTGGTTCATGAATTAATCAGACTTTGTACCGATCAAGGGTTTCGTCAAATGGTTGCAGTTATTGGCGGTGGCCATCCAGCCTCGATCGCGCTTCACGTGGCGTGTGGCTTTCAAGAGGTTGGGCGGTTAACCGGCATTGGTTTTAAAAAAGAACAATGGTTAGATACGGTTTTTATGCAGCGTAGTCTCGGCGTCGGAAATAAGTCTCTGCCGCAACCGTTAAAAAAATAACCGACAAGCGATTTGGTATGGCATCTTTTCGACCCTTTGCTTTCCTGGCGGATATCGGCGGTACTCATGTGCGGTGCGCGTTAGATTTAGGTGACGGAACACCACCCACCCACGTTAAACTGGTTCGCGCCGATGATTATCCGGATTTGTCCGCGGTAATTCGCGCCTATCTTGCCGAGGTTGGCGGTCCAGTCCCTCATTATGCCGCCTTGGCGGTCGCCGGTCCTGCCATCGGCGATAAAATCGCCCTGACCAATCGTAACTGGGTGTTCTCGCAAACCGAACTTGGAAGCGACTTTGGCTTTGAGGGCATGGTGTGTGTAAACGACTTTGCCGCTCAGGCTTATGCCTTGGCGGTCTTAGGTCCAGGGGATGTCGAACCGGTTGGTGGCGGGGTTGCTGTTTCTGGTGCGCCTTGTGTGGTGATCGGTCCTGGCACCGGGTTGGGTGTTGCTGGATTGATTTGGGTTGATGGCAAGCCGGTGCCTATCGGCGGGGAAGGTGGACACGCCAGTCTTGCCCCAATTGATGCGCGTGAAGCCGAGATCCTTAATATCTTGCGGCGGCGATTTGGTCATGTTTCCGCGGAGCGGGTGTTGTGTGGCGAAGGCCTGTGCAATCTCTACCATGCGGTAGCGGCGATGCGCGGTGTTGCGGCGTCGCCCTTGTCGCCTCAGGCTATTGCCGGTGAAGCTGGTGCGAATGATCTGGCGACCGAAACCTTGGATTTGTTTTTTTCTTTCTTAGGAAATGCAGCGGGAAACCTGGCACTTATTTTTGCCGCCCGGGGGGGTGTTTATCTGGCCGGAGGAATCTTGCCTAAGTTAGGTGCGCAATTAAATGCGTCACGCTTTCGCGAACGCTTCGTCAGCAAGGGGCGGTTTGTATCCTATCTTGATGCCATCCCGACCCGACTTATTGTCGCTGCAACGCCGGCCTTGGGCGGATTGCAGGCCGCCTTACGCGCGGCGGGCTTAAAAAAAACGAGCGACTGATTAGGTCGCTCGTTAAGTAATGGCCGCTGATAAAACAGCTATGGCCAGGGACAACTCGATAGTGGAAATTAGGCAGCGAGGCCAATGGCGCGCTTATAAAGATCCAATAATTCTTCCTGTTCTTGGCGATCGGCCGCATCCATTTTGCGCAGTTTCAAAATCTGCCGCATGATCTTGGTGTCAAAACCAGATGATTTCGCCTCGGCGTAAATATCGCGCACATCAGCGCCCAAAGCGGTCTTCTCTTCTTCAAGCCGCTCGATCCGTTCGATGAAGGCGCGAAGGCGGTCACCCGCGATGCCGCCCACAGTGCGGGGGGCGCTGGTTTGCGTATCGCCATCATCCATAACAACTTCATCCATAGTCACTCTCCTGCGGCTCATGCTCTTCCTGCTCGAAGGTATTTGTTCGATGGGCGCACCCTAGACCTCCGCGCCGGGCCGCAAAAGCCATAGGGCAGGGTGGGTTATGGGGATAAGGGGGATAACTTGGAAAAAGTTTGGCTAAAGCCAGAGAATTCCTCGTGTTTCGCCTTGAGCCAACCTATCGCTGATAGGTAGTTTTCCAGGTTTCATAGGGCATGCCATAGACGATTTCCCGGGCGGCGGCGTCACTTAAAGTGATCCCTCGTTCTTCGGCGGCGGCACGGTACCATTTGGATAAACAGTTGCGGCAAAACCCAGCCAGATTCATGAGATCGATGTTCTGTACATCCGTCCGTGTTTGTAAATGCTGGACCAGGGCGCGAAAGGCGGCGGCTTCAAGCTCGGTCTGTTGCTGCGGGTCCATGGAAATACCTTTCACTGTCAGGCGATCAGAAGACTGACATGATGTAGGTTGATATGGCGGTTTAACAATCGGGAATTAGATAATCAGACTTAGAAAAAGCGATGGCGGCGCGGGCGGCGCACCAACAGCAGAAGCAGGAGACCCGGGATGCCAAAGACTAACCCCGCCGGCCACAGCAAAACTGGGACAATCACGTGATCCCACAGCGACGGGTGAATATATCTCTGCACCACCGCCTGCATTAGGTTAAGGGAGCCGCCGTGAATATCGTGCCAGACTTGGCCGGTGGCATGGGGGGTGAAAACGCCGGTTTGAATGAAGGTGAAGGTATCCAGGGCCAGAAACCCGATACCAAGCAAGATCAAGATCCAACCAAGGCCTCGCAACGTTCGCGCCAAAGCACGTGTCTCCCCGCCCTTATCGCAACCATACCCAGTATAACTGATTTCGATAGATAAAGCGAAACACATCGTATAAGCCCGGTTGCGCCATTGATGCGGTCGGGGTAGGGTCCCGCCGCTCCGCAGCAAAATGGCCCCGAATCGAGGCCGTGATCGAATTAAGAAAAATGCTGTGGATCTGGAGGGGTGGCCGAGCGGTTGAAGGCGCACGCCTGGAAAGTGTGTAGGGGTTAATAGCCCCTCGTGGGTTCGAATCCCATCCCCTCCTCCATAAACAAAAACCCGCCAGAGGCGGGTCTTTGTTTATGGAGATGGGTTTTGGTGAGAGCTCACCGGTTCGACAAAAAGCTTAGCGACTTCGTCGCTTAGCGTTTGCAACGAGGGCAAAGCCCGAGATAATCCCACTTAGCCGCCGGAGCTCGCGATGTGAGCGAAGGAGGACTGGGGCAAAATTCCTGGTTCGACAAAAGCCTTAGCTGCTTGTTATTCGGCGGTTGCACCGAGGGCAATGCCCGAGATAATCCTATCCTCCATTTGCAATGAAACTGACTCCCAATCGCGGAGTTCGAATTACACTTAAGGCTTCGTTAAGTTCAAAAGTTCTATTTTTGCCTGACATAAATAGGCCAATATCACCGATATTATAAAGCCATGAACATAAAAAAGACCGCTGTATATTCATTCCTTGGCGTTTTGGTAGTGATTGTTGCTGGAATTCTGTTTGTGGGATTAATTATTTCTACTCCCTCGATTGAGGAATACGCTTCCAGAAGAAATTTTGATAGTGGCGAGTGGCAAAAGGCAGAAGGCGGCAACGACGATGTCAGAATAAAGATGGTGGACAGTCTTCTGCATGACCATAAAGTGGTCGGCATGTCTCGTTCACAAATCGACGCCCTTTTAGGGAAACCCGGTAAAACGCCTTATTTCTCTGATTACGAATATGTGTATTGGCTGGGTCCAGAACGTGGTTTCATGTCGATTGATTCAGAATGGTTGGGACTAAAATTCAAAGATAATGTGGTGACCGAAGCCTCACTCTTGAGAGATTAAGTGACTTATGCCCGGATTATGGATGTGATTAATTTTGTCATGAGGTTGCTGCGCGCAGGGTCAGGTTATCGTCAGGTACAATACATAATTCTGGCACTGATTTTTATCGGCAGCCCTTTTCTTATGGGGTGTAGTGAGCACGACAATTCGGAAGAAATCCAAATTACGCGTGAGTGGGCCAACTTGGCGCCCTTACCCGAAGCCGCCGATCTAAAAGTCGAAACCAAAGGCGGTTCATTCAGCCGAGAGTTTATCGTGACTTTTACGGCCAAGAGCGATGACATCAAAGAATGGATCGCGAAGTCCCCGGGAACGAAGAATGTTTCACCGACCCAGAATGACAAGGGCGAATGGATCTATCGCATCAAACCCACCTCGGGCGCGCAGTTTGCCGAGGTGACGATCTCTGCCGACGGCTTACAGGTGAAAATTCGCGCCTATTGGAGTTAGGGTGGATAAAAACGTTATCATCTTGAACGGCCCGATTAATTCCGGCAAATCAACGATCGCGCGCAAGCTCGTCGATATTTTTCCTGACGCCATTTTTATTGAAGGCGACAATCTGGAAAAACGTGACGGCACCCTAGAACAATGGATTCCCACCGTTCTGCAAGCCATTGTTAAAGAATGCGCGCGAGTGACCAATCGTACTATTTTTATTGCCTTCCCTTTGCGTACGGAGGATTGGGAATATTTATGCCAATGCCTAAACGCTAACGTGATGTGTATTACCCTATCTCCACCGTTGGGTGTTGCTTTATCACAGCGAGATTCAAGAAGATTAGAAGGGTGGGAGGTGAAGAGAATTCAGGAAATGTATCGCGAAGGCTATCAATCACGCGACTTTAGCCGTCTAATACATAACAATGGATTTGAAGACGCTTGTGAGACAGCCCGGCATATTGCCGCCTATCTGCGTGAGGTAATCGTTAACTAAAATTCTTCATAAACGATGCCGTTGTTATCTCAAGCTAAGTTGCTAGTCTCAGGAGAGAAGTTGTGGCTACCCAACAAAAAACGGTGGATTTCATTCTGGAGCAGATTGCGGATGCCGGTGATGTATCCACCCGCAAAATGTTCGGTGAATATGCGATTTACGCCGACAAAAAAGTGGTCGCCTTGGTTTGCGATGATCAGCTTTACGTCAAGCCGACGAAGGCGGGGAAAGCCTATATCGGCAAGGTGAAAGAGGCGCCGGCCTATAAGGGTGCGAAACCAAGCTTTCTTATTTCCGGCGATTACTGGGAAGATGCGGAATGGCTTGCCGGCCTTATTAAGGTTACCGCCAGGGAATTGCCTTTGCCGAAACCAAAACCGCAACCGAAATCTAAGAAAAAATCATCCTAATGCCGGAATTAATTTCGGTCTTAGGATGAAACCGTTCCGTCAAACGGAAATTCACTTCGCAAATAAATTATCGAGATTGGCGAAGGCCTTCATCTCGATGGCATTGCCGCTGGGGTCCAAAAAGAACATCGTGGCCTGCTCGCCAACTTCGCCCTTAAAACGAATATAAGGGGCAATCACGAAGGACACGCCCTCTTGCTTAAAACGCTCGGCTGCTGCCGTCCAAGCGCCCATTGTCAGGACGACACCGAAGTGGGGGACGGGGACGCCGTGCCCATCTACGGGATTGGTCGCCGCTGACTTTTTGGCTGTGGGAACAAGGTGCGTCACGATCTGGTGGCCGAAAAAGTTAAAGTCGATCCATTTATCGGATGAGCGGCCTTCTGGGCATCCCAACATGCCGCCGTAGAAACGCCGTGCTTCGTCAAGATCATGCACCGGAAAAGCCAGGTGAAATGGCGACAAAGGTTGTTGAGCGGGCATGGCGGTTCTCCTTGGATGATTTTATTCTAACGCCAGCTTTTCTAATGACTCAAAGGCTAAAATCCGAGCCTACTGAAGTTAGAGTTTATAAGCTTCATGATTTTGAGTGGCACTAGTTTAACAAAAGAAGAGCACCTGTCGTTTAGCGTTTGCACCGAGGCTGCCAGGCCAAGATAATCCCATCATCATTAGTTGGGCTTATGGTTAATGCGAAACTAGCAAATTTATATAGAGTTAGCCCAATTCCAATAGGTTGATAAGAAAGGACGTTTTCTAGAGTAATAGGTATTCTTGTCTGCATCAAAAATAATACGATATTTATCTCTTAAACATTCAAATTGCAGTTTTACTAAGTCTCCGCGACTATTTTGCTCTTTTATGTATCTGCCCCAGACGCCAAGTAAAAAATCAGGCACAGAAAAACAGGGATGCTCTGCCTTCTTGCCTATTATGATATCTGGAAAAACTAAGGGGCGTCGATTATTAGTTTTTTCTAATTTTCTGTATACGTCACTTATCATTTGTTTTATTTTTTCAGGTTTCACTTTTGAATTCTGTTCAAAAATCATTTTGACATAGGCCCTATCGCAACCCATGAAACGATGAGGTAGAAGGCTTTTTATAAGAAAAAGGTATCGTTCCTCATATAGCTTCTCTGAAGGTAAGACATTAAAGGCGATGTAGCCTTTGAAGGGAAATGTAGACATTTCCTCAATGTAACGTCCGCGAAGGTTTTCGTTTGCATCCCCATAATGCAACTTTTGCCTTTCAAGTTCGTCCTTATGACCGCCTGAGAATGGATCGATCAAATGTTTGCGTAATATCTTGATAGTTGTTGTTTCAATTTTAGGCTGGTCTTCTATGCGCATGGAGGACAATGAGACCGCTAGTGCTGCTTTCCCATTGAATTCAATTTCACTTTCATCAATATAAAATGTTATATGTCTTATCTGATTATCTTCCAAGGGGTGGTAGCTGGGCCCCAACTTCTCTCTTTCTAATAATTCGCGCCACTCGTTACGCAAACGGAAGGGGTATTGTTCTATATTGTCAATGTAATTGATTGTGCCATCAATTCTATTCACGCCTCTGTTCACTAAATTCGGCCCATCGCTGATACGATGTAGATGATCAGAAATCCCGTATTTTTTGCAGTAGTAGAGTTCTTGTCGCAGTCTTCGTTTCATAGAGCGCGGGGCGTATGGAGAATTTTTAGTTGAAACACTCAAGCCCGTCACGTAATGCGCTTGGCCAGGCTTGGTAATGCGAAATTTTCTTTCTGCAAGAGCGAAACCGTCCTCTTCGAGCAAATTTTTTATTTCTTCTCTTGTTGGGATGTGTTCATTTCCAGAAATTGATATGTCATCAGCATATCGTGTGTATTCGCAGCTGTATTGTCGCGCTAATTTACTAAGTTTTTCATCAAGATTTGTGCAAATAAGGTTTGCTAGCATCGGGCTTGAATGCAAGCCTAATGGGAGAGCATTTTCAATTGTCACAAAGCGCGCAAGTATCGAAGCTACTTCTTCATGTATGTCTAATTCGAGAAATCTCTCATAAATCCGTTTGGCAGAAATCGAAGGAAAGAAATTCTCTATATCAGCATGCAGTATAAGTTTTTTCCCACAGTGAGGTTTTGCATTCTCTATCGTACTTCTGCCCCTTATATAACCGAAAGCGCAAGGATGTGGATAACGCGTTTCTACTTTCCGTAAGAAGAGTTCGAATCTGCGTGTAAATGCCTTATATGCATCTGCAAGATAATAACCAGCCTCCCAAACGGTCCTATGCTGATCCGTGCGATGTTTACTTCTTTTGGGTATCTGGTGCTTTATGAAATAAGGTAGATTTAAGGGGGGAATTTCGTTAGCGCATGCATTCCTTTCAGGAATTTCCGCTTTGTTTATTGCTTTCTCAAGCCAGTTTTCTGAGATGTTCAAAAATTTAAGAAGCTCTTCTTTATTTTGAGGCTTACGAAAATCGAATAAATCGGACTTTAAAATCATTAAAATAAAGCCACTTCAATTTAGAAAAATGGAGTGGCCTGCATCAGAAAAACAAGTAGTGCCTTGAGACCGAACGCGACTCGCGCTCTAAACTGTGAAATAGAGCCACTCCAAGATTAAAATATCAGGTATTTAAATATTTGCAATTCTTATGTGCTATGTTTCTCTTTTTTTAATTTTTCTTTAAAATAAAATTGTGTCACCGTAATTACCAAACTCCGCAATTTTGGTCAGGTAGGCGCCGGCGGTTGCTGATAGTCTCCCGGTCATGAAAGACAACTCAAACCCAATAACTACAGCGACAGAGACCTATCGCGCCCGGATGCGGCGGGTGTTGCCGTATATCGAGGCGCATCTGGATGAGGACCTGACCGTCGATAGGCTGAGCGATATCGCCGCTTTTTCCAAGTTTCATTTTCATCGTCAGTTCACCGCCTTGTTCGGCATCGGTGTCGCCAAGTTCATTCAGTTGTTGCGGATGAAACGCGCCGCGTATCAACTGGCGTTTCATAATCCGTCCATTATGGATATCGCCCTTGCCAGTGGCTACGACGGGCCCGAGGCCTTTACCCGCGCCTTTAAAAAACTGATCGGGCAAAGCCCATCGGAATTTAGAAAGCAACCGACTGTCGGATGGGAAGCGGCCTTCGCCATCCTGGCCGAAATTAGGAGCTCGCATATGAAACAAGATAACCGGCAAGTAACGGTGGTTGATGTCAAGCCAACCCGCGTCGCGGTGATGGAGCATCGCGGCGATCCCGCCTTGCTGGGGGAGTCGATCCGGAAATTTATTGCCTGGCGCAAAGAGATGAATTTACCGCCCGCAACCCATGCGACTTATAATATTCTTTATGTTGATCCCCTGACCGCGCCACCCGAGGAATATCGGATCGACATCTGCGTCGCCACCGATAAA
>Ga0075163_10002492_pt1 | contig 24719 bp, 15 predicted proteins | sample JI1023141ADNA_FD_71478 | JGI IMG/M metagenome (GOLD analysis project Ga0075163, IMG submission 71478) | Wastewater effluent complex algal communities from Wisconsin, to seasonally profile nutrient transformation and Carbon sequestration -... | ecosystem: Engineered > WWTP > Effluent > Algae... | reverse complement strand
TTCTGCTCGGCCGCCGCGTCGCCTCGGCACTCGCAGAGCTGCATCGCCGGGGCGTTGTGCATCGCGACATCAAGCCGTCGAACCTGTACCTGGAGCAGGGTCGCATCGATCGCGTCAAGCTCCTCGACTTCGGCACCGCCCGCCTGACCTCGGGGGCGCACGACATCACCGGCACCGGCGTGCTCGTGGGCACCCCGAACTACATGGCGCCCGAGCAGATCCAGGCCAGCCGCACCGTCGGTGCGCAGGCCGATATTTGGGCGCTCGGGTGCGTGCTTTACGAGTCGCTGACGCTGGTGCCGCCGTTTTACGGAGCAACGCTCGGCGCGCTCATGGCCGACATCCTGACCAGCACGCCGCCGCCGATTCAGCGCCGCCGACCTGATACTCCCGAGGCGCTTGAAGCGCTCATCATGCGCATGCTCGCCAAGGATCCGGCGCACCGGCCTGCCGACGGTGACATGCTGGCCAATGAGCTTGACGCGCTGCCGATTCAGAACATCAAGAGCGAGGTCGAGCAGCCGATCCCCAGTCAGCAGAGCTACACGCCGAAGTTCTCGGTCACAACCACCGAGCTGCGCGTCTTCTGCCTGCTGGCGATGCAGCCGACCACGGACCAGCACGTTCCCATCGACGAGCTGGAGCGCGAGGTCACCATACGTGGTGGCGCTTTGGACGTGACCCCGAACGGCACGGTCAACGTCACCATGCCCGGCAACTTCACGCCAATAGATCTGGCGACTCGCATGGCGCGCACTGCGCTGGTGCTGCGCGAGTCGGCGCCCTCCTACGCGATGGCGCTGCTCACGGGACGCGCTGAGAGCGACCGCCGCACGCCCGCCAACGAGCTGGTGGATCGGGCGCGCGAGCTGCTGAGCATCGCCAAGGCGGGTGAGATACACACAGACACCCTGACCGGCTCGCTTGTCGATGCCCGCTTCGATGTGCTTCATCAAGGCGAGATCCACATCATTCAGAGCGAGCGCGAGACCGAGGGCATGCGCACGCTCCTCGGCAAGCACACCAAGTGGGTGGGACGGCAGCGCGAGCTTGATACGATGCTGGGCCTGTACGCGGAGTGCATCGAGGAGCCCGTCGCGCGCGCAGTGCTGGTCACGGCGCCGGCCGGCATGGGCAAGACCCGTCTGCGCTACGAGTTTTTCCGCGTGCTCGAACGGCGCGGCGATCCCTACGAGCTCTTGCATGGACAGGGCGACTCGATCTCCGCGGGCTCCGCGTTCGTGATGATCGCGCCGGCGATCCGGCGCTCGGCCGGCATCCTCGAAGGCGAGCCGATCGAGCTGCGACGCACCAAGCTGCGGCGTCGGCTCGGACGATCTCTGAGCAAGAGCGACCTCAACCGCGTCAGCGCCTTTCTGGGCGAGATGATTGGCGCTCCATTTGACGCCGGGTTCGACGACGCGCTCGATGCCGCCCGCAAGGATCCCATCCTGATGGGCGACGGCATGCGCGCCGCGTGGGAGAGCTGGCTCAAGGCCGAGTGCAAGCGCAACCCGGTGATCCTGCTGCTCGAAGATCTGCACTGGGGCGATCTGCCCACCGTGAAGTTCGTCGACTCGGCGCTGCGCACCTTGGCCGATCAGCCGTTTCTCGTCCTGACGCTGGCCCGGCCCGAGGTCCACACGGCCTTTCCGCGGCTGTGGGCAGAGCGCTCGCTGCAAGAGATCCGACTCGATGCCCTGAGCCGCAAGGCCATCGCCCAGTTTGTTCGCGACACCCTTGGGCCAAGTGTGGAAGAGAGCGTGGTCGACATGATTGCCGACCGCTCGCAGGGCAACGCGCTCTATCTGGAAGAGCTCATTCGCGCAGTTGCGTCCGGCTCCACCAAAGACATTCCCGATACCATTTTTGGCATGCTGCAAGCGCGCATCGATGCGCTGGGCCGCGATGCCAAGCGGGCGCTGCGCGCAGCCAGTATTTTCGGCGAGGTCTTCTGGCGCGGCGGCGTCACCGCGCTCGTGGGCGAAGAGGGCGGCGCGTTCAACGTCAGCGACTGGCTGGAGCACCTAGTCAACCGCGAGATCATCGTCCGCCATCGCCAGGCCCGCATACCCGGCGAGGTCGAATACAAGTATCGCCACGCACTGGTTCGCGATGCCGTCTATACGATGATCACCGAAGCGGATCGCGTCGTCGGCCATCGCCTGGCCGCCGACTGGCTGGAGCGCTCGGGCGAGACCGACTCACTGGTGCTGGCCGAGCACTACATGCGCGGCCAAGAGCAGCTGCGCGCCGCGGTCTTCTATCAGCGCGCCGCATCCGAGGCCCTGGAAGGCAACGATCTCTCCGGTGCGATCCAGCGCGCCGATCAGGCCATCGTGGCCGGCGCTGGCGTCACAGAGCGAGGTCAGCTGCGCGCCCTCCAGGCCACCGCTGCATATTGGCAAAGCCAGTACAGCGAAGCACGCCGCTACGCCGAAGAGGCGCTCGCAGTGCTGGAGCCGGGCTGCAGCGACTGGTTCAACGCCGTCGGCACCGCCATCGTCGCCAGCGCTCGCCTGGGCGACTTCAACGGCGTGGACACCTACTTTCACGCTGCGCTCACAACCGACAGCCAGGTCGGTGCGCTGCCAGCGCGCATCATCTGCCTGTCGCGCGGCTGCTTCCAGCTCATCTTCAACGGCCGCTTTGCCCGCGCCGATGAGGTCCTGACGCAACTTGCCATTCTCTCGCAGGGTCTCGGCCCCAAGGACTCACTGGCGCTCGCGCAGTCCCATCACGTCCGCGGCGTGCGTGCGGCGATGATCGGCGATGTCGCGACCTTCCTGCGCCATCTTGAAGCCGCGGTCGAGGCGTTCGATCAGGCCGGCGATCAACGCAACGTGCTGCTGGAGCGAACGACCGTTGCCTGGTGTTACGCCGAGATCGGCTGGTTTGAAAACGCCGAAAACATCTGCCGCAAGAACCTCGAAGCGTGCGAGGCCGCGCAGGCACCGCAGGCCATTACCTATGCCAAGGTCAACCTCGGCTACATCCTGGCGTATCGGCCCGGAAAGCTCGACGAAGCGCGCCAAGTGCTGAAAGCCGCGATCGCAGAGTGCCGCGCCGTCAACAATGTGCGCCTTGAAGGCTGGTCCCGCGCTCATCTGTCGGGCGTCGAGCTGCAGAGCTTCGACTTCGCAGCCGCTGAACAAGAGGGCCGCACCGCTGCTGAGCTTCTGGCAGCGGCACCGGGACTCAAGTCCTGGGCGCTGGCCTGTCGCGCGCGTGCCCTGCTTCAGCTGGACCGCGCCGCCGAGGCGCTGGAGTGCGCGCGCGCGGCGATGGAGATCCTGGAGCGGCTGGGCGGCCTGCTCCAGGGCGAGACGCTGCCACCGCTGGTGCTGGCGCTGAGCCTGCTGGCCAGCGGCGATCGCAACGGCGCCATCGCGGCGGCGGCCGATGCCAAGCGCCGCCTGAACTTCCGGGCGTCTCGACTCGGCAATCCCAGCTGGCGCTCCACGTTCATGATGCTGCCCGAGAGCATCGACACGATGCTGCTGCCCGATGCGTGACAGCGACCTACGCGGGCTTGGCAGCTGCTAGGTATTGCGCGGCGGCAGCCTGATTATGCAGCCGCGCCTCGTCGATCAGCAGCGCAGCAGCGGCAGCGCACAGCAGGCTGCTGCGGAACGCAAGCTCGACATCTCCCGGGTAGCGGCTCTCGGGCTTGCGCACGATCAGCTCTTGCGCCGTCAGGATCTCCAGCCAGCGCGCAGTCTCGCCGGAGGTCTGCGCACCGGCCAGCAGCGACTGCACACCCCCGAGCGGAAACTGCTCGCCAAAGGCGCTCGCGGCCAGCAGCACGCGGCGCGCGCCCGGCTCCAGCCGTCCCAGCCGCGCCTGAAACATCGCCAGCACGGTCTCAGGAACCGACTCCAGACCATCACTGGGCTGCGCCGCTGCCCCCTGAGCCGCCGCGTGCCGCACCAGCTCTTCCAGCACCAGCGGGTTGCCATCGGCCTGCGCGACAAGGCGCGCGCGCAGCTCCGGATCCCAATCGACGCCCATCGCCTCGCTCACCAGCCGCTCGACGGAGCGACGGGTCAGCGCCGGCAGCCGCACGTGCTGGATGCGCCGCTCGGTCCACAGGCTGGGAAAGCGCGTCGTAACCTCCGGCCGCCCAAGCCCCAGCACGAACAGCGGCTGTGCCGACAGCTCCTCTAGGAGCTCGTCCAGGATGCGGATCGAGAGGTTATCTGCCCATTGCAGATCCTCAACAATGAGCGCCTGGGGGCGCTTTGCGCACGCCTCCCGCACGCGCTTTGTCAGGGCTGGGGCGTCGGCGGCGGACACCGGAGTGTCCAGTGCAAACAGCGACGCCACCAGGCTTCCAGCCACGCCGCTCTGCAGCGGCTCGGCTCGCCCGCTCAGCACGTCGATGTCCTCGTCGCGCGCGCGGATCCGCTCCAGCAGCTCCTGCCGCAGCCGCGACTTGCCGATTCCGGCTGGGCCCACCACCAGCACCGCGTGCGCCTGCGAGTCATCCGCGGACTGGAGCAGAATGCCACTGACCACGCCCAGGTCGCGATCGCGGCCGATGCACGGCAGCAGCCGGCCCAGCTGGCGGCGCAGGCGCGGACTGAGCGCATCGACCGGCCGAAAGTCAGCGCTCAAGACGTAGCCTGCAGCGGACGCCAGCTGGGCGACCGGAAAGCGTGCATCGAGCAGCTCACCGCTGAGCTGACTCAGCAAGATCTGTCCTGGCCGCTGCCCAGCCCGCAGCACGTCGAGATGACGGCCGATTTCGCCCAGCTGCGGGCTCGCCGGCAGTGGCCTGCGGCCGGTGGCTATCAGGGCCGCTGCTTGCGGCCACTGCCTGAGCAGCCGCTGCGCCACCGCAACCGCCAGCGCGACCTGATCGCCAGCACAGTCCATGCGATTCGACGAAAAGGTCAACAATATTGATCCATCGTCGCGCGGTACGAGTTCTGCCCCTGCCGCGCTGATGGCTTCCTCCGCCGCGCTCCCGCGCTCCAGCACGGCGTCGGCCGGAGGCACAATCCACAGCGCGGTCGCAAGCTCAAGCTCAGCGGCTGCGGTGCCTTTTGAGCTCGCAGCACCCACCTCCCCCAAGGCTGGCGCCAGGGTTGCGAGCAGAGCGTCCAGCTCGCCGAGCAGCGCGCCCGCATCGACCGGCCGTGCCGAGGGCTGCTTGGCCAGCATGCGCCCGAGCAGCGGCTCCAACAAGTCGGCCGCTGGCGGCAGCTCGGGCCGCACCTCGCGCAAGCGCTGCGGCGCCGCCACCATCACCTGGTGCAGCAGCGACATCAGGTTGTCGCTGGCCAGCGGTGGACGGCCGGTCACGCAAGCATACAGCACACAGCCAAGCGAGTAGACATCTGCCGCCGGGCTGCTCGTGCGCGTACCCTGGATCTGCTCGGGCGCCATGTAGAGCGGGGTGCCGGTCATCTGCTGCTGACGGCCCGGATCTTCGGCGTGCAGCTCGTCGCCTGCGATGCCAAAATCGAGAATCGTTACGCGCTCCAGCTGACCCTGCTGCAAAAGCAGGTTGCTGGGCTTCAGATCGCGATGAATGATCCCCGCCCGATGAGCCACGCTGAGCGCAGCTGTGATCTTGCGCACCAGGCGCACCGCCTCCAGAAGCTCCAGCGGCCCAGCGCGCAGCCGCTGCGCAAGCTCCTCGCCCTGCAGCCACTCCATCACCAGATAGGGTCGACCTTCGCCGGTGACGCCATGTGCGACATAGCCGACGATGCCCGGGTGGTTGAGGCCGGCGAGCACCAGCGCTTCGCGCAAGAAGCGCTCGCGATCCGCGCCCTGGTGAATCACCTTTACAGCTACCGGGCGACCGTTCAGGAGATCCTGGGCGCGCAGCACCTGCCCCATGCCACCCTGGCCAGCGACAGCTTCGATGTGAAATCGCTGCGCAAGCACACTTCCAATTGCAAGAGACTTTAATTGCATCATGGTGAGCCGTAAGTGCAGCTTATGGCTGTCTTTACCACCGGGCGCGCTCGGCCTGGCCTGCTCGCTCTTGGCGTCGCTAGTGTAGCTCGAAAAGCCCCTTGTATGGAAGCCCGACGGCGCTCCGGAAAGCGCCAGCAGGATCTCTTCTTCCCCTTCCAGAAACCCTTCTCAGAGCATTCCGAGTTGCATTTTTTGCAGCAAATGGCCGACGGAGCTCTGCCTCGCCCAGTCCGTTGAAGAAGCGGGCAATAAGCTCATGATTCTTTGCGAATCGGGAATGTCTGGTCCCTACGTTTGGGAAATGCAGAGGTGAACTGCGGGAAGTGAGGGGCGGGCGAGCCGCGAGGGAAGAAAGAGCGAAGGGAGTGCGGGCAGTTGGCTCTACTTGAGCTCGTGATAGCCGATGTCGTAGCCCCCGCCCTGGGGACGAGAGACGCCGTAGAAGTCGGTCGGAACCATGATCTGCCCGGCGGGCATGAGGCCCTTGTCCACGCAGCAGTTATCGTTGGCCGTCGACGGGTTCTTGAGCTTGGGTTCCGCTCCCATCTCCAGCTCCGCGCCTGACAGGACCATCCGCGTCTGGGTACAGGCATCCACCTGCGATACCTGGTTGCCTTGCACGATCGAATCGGAGATGGAGCGACTGACCTGGCAGCCAACGCCGCGGTAGCAAGAGTTGGTGACGGTGTTGAACGCGAACAAGCCGGTCGTGCTGCTCTTGCTGCCGAAGTACACGCCGTGCTCTTCGACGCCCACGTTTACACCGCTGGAAGTCACGGCGGTATTGGTGATGCTGTACTGGACGGTTGCTGCACTGCCGGCGCCGCCGACGATGATGCCGTAGTTGGTGGTGCCGTTGATGCGGGTGCGATCCACGAACACCTTGGCGCAGTCCTGCTCGGCATCGATGCCGCGACCGCCGGTCGCCTTGAGGATCGCCACGTCGCGCACATACAGCGTCGAGCCACCGCGGCAGGAAATCGCGGCTGCCACCAGGTTGGCCGAGACCTGCAGGCCCGAGAGGGTCAGCGTCCCGGCACCCGTCAAGCTGATGGAGGGAAAGACCGCCGGGGTGCTGGCGTCGCGACCAGGACCTGCGATGACCACGTTGCCACCGGTCACGCTCAGCGCCGGATAGTTGCCGCCCTGGAGGTTGATGTACTTCTTGCCGCTCATGATGGCCTTGTCGACCGTGCAGAACGGCGCGGTCTTGGTGCCCATCGTGTTGTCGCAGCCCGAGGCATTGTTGCTGGCGTAGGCGATATCAGAGACGGCCACGCACTGCCCGGTCATGAGTCCAGAGACGGGCGCGTTCTCGGGGAAGTCGCCCACCTTGCGGCAGATGCCCGATTTGCAGTCGCCATCGCTCACGCAGCCGCGGCAGGTCAAGCTGGTCTTGTCGCAGATCTTGGCAAGCGCATCGGGACAGTGAATCGAGCCCTCGGGCGTGTCTGCGGCGTCGGGGCTGCACTCGTGGCACGCGGCGGTCTTGCAGTAGTTGAACTTGGGAGCCTGGGCCGACCCGGCAAACATGTTGTGGGTCATGGACCAGGACTTACACTCGGTATCCGCGCTGCAGGCGGTGCAGACATGGGTGAGCGCCGGACAGGCTGGGACTGTGAAGTCGCAGGCGGAAGAGTCGGTGCAGCTGAGCTTCTTGGGGACACACATCTGCTTCATGGTGTCGCACACCTCTTCGTCGCCGCACGCGTTCCCGGGGATCGTGCAGTTCGCCGGATTTTCCGTCGATGCAGAGAGGCAGCTGCCACCGGTGAGCGCCAGTGCCGACACGAGCCAATAACCTAGGTATTTCTTCATAGGCCAGTCCTTGCTTCGATGTTGCCAGCCGGGTATGCGGGCCCGCGCTTAAAAAGATCCCAAGAGCTGAAGGCCGTAGCCGCTGCCCATTCCACCGACCGACAGCGCGGCGCGTGGCGGCGACTTCTCGGCCGACTTGTCCGTTTTCTCTGCCTTGTCGCCAAAGGTATCTGGTCCCTGATCCCCGGTCAGTGGATTGCGCGGCCCGGGAAGGGCCAGCAGCACGCCGCCCACAACCCCGACGACAGCCCCACCAACCATGTAACCCAGACCAGCCGGCAGGGTGTTGTAGACCTGCATGCACTGCGTCACGGGTGCCACCGGCTCGTCGATGCACTTGCCATTGCGCGCCAGGCCAAACGCACCGACCGCCACGCCGACAACACCCACGCCAATCATCGCGCCGCCCAGCGCCAGCCGCCACTTGGGTCGCGGGCCGTACTCCTTGATGTACTGGACCGGATCCTTGCCCGGCTCCAGCTGGAAGTTGAGCGAGGTCTTCTTGGTGTCGTTGATGATGATCTCTTGATTGGTCGACTTGTAGCCGGTGTGGCGAACCGTGATCTCGTGCTTGCCGACAAACGTCTGCCGCTTGTAGGGCGTCACGCCGAGCTCGACGCCATCGACCAGCACCGACGAGTTCGCGGGATCCGAGATGATCTCCAGACCGCCGCGCGCCTTGGACGCATCCTCGAACAGCGCCCGCTTGATGAGGTCCGCGGTCTCCTGACCGACCTTGGGACCCGAGCAGTGCTCGCACTTGACGTCCACGCGGGCACCGATGGCGCCCACCTCGATGTTATAGAGCGAGGCATTGATATGCCAGACGAGCGGGCTGGTGTTCAGAGGCTCGGGAGTCGGCTCGGGAGCCGCGCCCTTCTTGCCCTTGCTCTTGGGCTCGGGCTGCTGCTGGACCTGCTGCGCGACGGGAACTTCGACGATCTGGACCTTGATCTTGTAGGCCAGGACAATGTGCGCGCCGAGGAGCCGCCCAAGCTGCTCCAGGCAGTCGTTGCGGTAGCAGCCCTTGAGGTTGCCCGTCGACGACATGATGCCGTCGCGCTCCCCCTTGGACGTCACCTGAAACTGCTGCTCCTGTAGCGCCGCCTGGACAGACTTCTCAATCTCGGCCAGGTCCTGCGGAATGATCGGGCCCTCGACTTTGGGGTCGAGCACCACGGCGGTCTTGGGCGAGGACTCGGCGGCAGCTGGCCCGGCAGTGCCAACCTGGACAAGCAGCGCACCGACGAGCAGCGCAGGTAGGACAGAGGGAACAGCGTTGCGGCGGCCAGAGGGGCGGATCGAGCGGCGGATAGGCGTAGTGTGCATGGTGTTCCTATGAGCCAGTCGCCTGCGCACAGAACCGGTGCGGTGGGCGCATGCAGGTAGCGATCTTATCACGAGGTTCCTGCGCTTCGGTTGTCATTCCAGCAGTCATATCGAGTCACCTGAAGGCTCGCAGCGCTCGAACAAGGCGGCGATGCCCTGCCCTACCCCGATGCACATCGCGGCCAGCCCGTACCGGCTGCCCGACCGCCTGAGCTCGTGGGCCAGCGTCGTCGCGATGCGGGCGCCCGAGCAGCCGAGCGGATGGCCCAGCGCAATGGCGCCGCCGCTGACGTTGACCCGCTCGCTCCACAGCGACTCGGGCAGCTCGCCCGAAAACTCGCGCAGCACCGACAGGACCTGCGCTGCGAACGCTTCGTTGAGCTCGATTCGACCGATGTCGGCCAGCGAAATCCCCTGCCGCTCCAGCAGCTTGCGAACGGCCGGCACCGGCCCGATGCCCATGTAGCGAGGATCCACACCTGCCGTCGCGCCCCCGACAACGCGCACCAGCGGCCGCAGCCCCAGCCGCTGCGCCTGCTCGCGGGTGCCGATGAGCAGCGCCGCCGCGCCGTCATTCAGCGTCGAGGAGTTCCCGGCGGTAACGCTGCCGCCGCTGCGGAACGCCGCCCCCAGCTTGGCCAGCCGCTCGATGGTGGTGTCCGAGCGCGGACCCTCGTCCTGCTGAAGCTGCTGCGCCGGCTGGCCCTTGCCCGGCGAGGGCAGCGAGATGGGCACAAGCTCGTCGGCAAATCGGCCTGCGGCCTGCGCTGCAATGGCCAGCTGATGGCTGCGCAGGGCGAAGCGATCCTGCTCCTCGCGACCGATGTGATAGCGGGCAACCAGGTTCTCGGCGGTCTCACCCATGGCTTCAAGCGGGAACAGCTGCGCCATGCGTGGGTTTGGAAATCGCCAGCCCAGCGACGTGTCGAACAGGGTCTGGTTTCCGTTTGGAAACGCCGTGTCGGGCTTGCCCATCACCAGCGGCGCCCGCGTCATGGATTCGACGCCGCCAGCGATATACAGCTCGCCTTCGCCGGCCCGCACCGCCCGCGCCGCCTGAAGCACCGCCTCCAGCCCCGAGCCGCACAGCCGGTTCACGGTCACGCCCGACAGCGACTGCGGCAGCCCCGCCAGGAGCAGGCCCATGCGCGCCACGTTGCGGTTGTCCTCGCCGGCCTGATTGGCGCAGCCCACGATCACATCATCGATGCTCGCCGGATCGAGGCTGCCGCTGCGCGCGACCAGCGCGGCCAGCACCTGTGCAAGCAGATCGTCGGCGCGCACGTCCTTGAGCGCTCCGCGATAGCGGCCGATGGGGCTGCGAACAGCCGCCAGGATGAACGGTTCATGCGACGAATTTGCCATCACCTGAGATTGAGCTCCCCAAAGGTCAGTCAGTGCTTCGCGAAACTCTATGCGAGCGGTGCTCCTTAGCACAAGCGCGCCAAACAAGCGCCCAACATTTGCCGCGCCGCCTGACGACAAATCCTTGAACAGCGGCGGGCGGTCGGGTAAAAGAGTGCCTTCGCTCCACTACGATTACGATAGGCAAACCGATGGCGACCGACAGCGCAGCAGCCCCCCACGCCGCATCTGACAAAGCCACCTCCGAAAAAGCCCCGTCCGGTGCGAGCTCGTCCACCAGCCAGGCGAGCCAGGGCAACTTCCTCACCGACCGCATCGAGGCCGAGCTTCAAGCCGGCAAGCACAACACCGTCGCAACGCGCTTTCCGCCCGAGCCCAACGGCTACCTCCACATCGGTCACGCCAAGTCGATCTGCCTGAACTTTGGCCTCGCAGGGCGCTTCGGCGGCACCTGCAACCTGCGCTTCGACGACACCAACCCCGAAGCAGAGGAGGTCGAGTACGTCGACTCGATCCAGAACGACGTGCGCTGGCTCGGCTTCGACTGGCAGGACCGCCTGTTTTTCGCCTCGGACTACTACGAAAAGATCTACGCCTGCGCCGAGAGCCTGATCAAGCAGGGCAAGGCTTACGTTGATAGCCTCAGCGTCGAGGAGCTGCGCCAGTATCGCGGCAACTACTTCGTAAAGGGGCGCGAGAGCCCCTACCGCAGCCGCTCCGTCGAGGAGAACCTGGATCTGTTCCGCCGCATGCGAGCCGGCGAGTTCGAGGACGGCGCCCACGTGCTGCGCGCCAAGATCGACCTTGAGTCGCAGAACATGAACCTGCGCGACCCGCCGCTCTATCGCATCCGCCGCAGCGCCGAGCACCACCGCACCGGGCGGGAGTGGCGCATCTATCCCACCTACGACTACGCCCACCCCCTGAGCGATGCGCTCGAAGGCATCACCCACTCGATCTGCACGCTTGAGTTCGAGAACCATCGCCCGCTCTACGACTGGTTCCTCGAACAGCTTTGGCCGGAGCTCAGCGTCGGACTGCCACCGGGACCAAGCGGCCCCCGCGCCCGTCCCGAGCAGATCGAGTTTGCGCGCCTCATCATGACCTACACGGTGCTGAGCAAGCGCAAGCTGCTGGAGCTCGTGGGCAAAAAGCACGTGAGCGGCTGGGATGACCCGCGCATGCCGACGCTGGCTGGTCTGCGCCGCCGCGGCGTGACGCCCGAGGCCATCCGCGCGTTCTGCGAGCGCATCGGCGTCGCCCGTCGCGACAGCATGGTGGATGTGACGCTGCTGGAGCACGCCATCCGCGAGGACCTGAACGACAAGGCGCCGCGCGTCATGGCGGTCTTGAACCCGCTCAAGGTCATCATCACCAACTACCCCGAGGGGCAGAGCGAAGACTTCGACGCCGCGTACTTCCCCGACAAGCCGGGCTCGGCGACGCGCAAGGTGCCATTTTCGCGCGAGATCTACATCGAGCGCGACGACTTCCGCGAGGACGCGCCCAAGAAGTGGTACCGCTTCGCACCCGGCCGCGAGGTGCGCCTGCGCTGGGCCTGCCTGGTCACCTGCAACGAGGTGATCAAGGACGAAAAGGGCGAGGTCGTGGCCCTGCACTGCACCATGGATCCCAACTCGCGCGGCGGCAACGCGCCCGACGGACGGCGCGTGCAGGGCACGTCGCACTGGGTCTCGGCCGCGCACGCGGTGCCGGCGGAGGTCCGCCTGTACGACCGCCTGTTCAACAAGCCCGATCCGTCGGATGTGCCCGAGGGGCAGGACTGGAAGATCAACCTCAATCCGGGCTCGCTCCAGACGCTGACCGGCTGCATGCTGGAGCCGAGCCTCGCCGCGGCCGAGCCCGGGACGCGCGTGCAGTTTGAGCGCCTCGGCTACTTCTGCGTCGACTCGGTGGACAGCAAGCCCGGCAAGCCGGTCTGGAATCGCACCGTCACCCTCAAGGACACCTGGGCCAAGCTCGACGCCAAGTAGTAATCCAACCTTAATGATGGGGGCGGTAGTATCGTCGTAGCATGGGGGGTATGACGAGCTCCGCCGCCGGCAGCAGCAGCGTCCCGGCTCTTGAGCAGAGCTACACCGATCGCGAGATCGGCTGGCGCCTGCTGCGCTACGGCTGGCGCTACCGCGGCGCGTGGGCGCTGCTGATGCTGTCGACGCTGGGCATGGCGGCGGCCTCGGGCTACCTGGTGCTCATCGTCAAGCATGCGCTGGATCTGATGCATGCCGTCGACGCGGGCAGCCCGGGCGCCTTGCGCGGCCTCTACCGGATCGGTGTGGAGCTGCTGCTGCTGTCGCCGCTGGCGGGGCTGGCGTATGGCGCCGCCTGGACGCTCGGCCAGCACCTGGCCAACTCGTGCCTGCGCGACCTGCGCGACGGATTTCTGGGCCACCTGGTGCAGCTGGACTTGAGCTTTCACCGGCAGCTGTCGCGCGGCGACCTGCTGACCCGCGTCACCAGCGACCTCGACGGCACCGGCGCGCTCTTTCAGCAGATCTTCGGCAAGCTGCTCCAGCGTCCGGCCGAGGCGCTGGGCACCATCGGGTTCCTTTTTTACGTCAACTGGCGCTTCGCAGCCATCATGTTCCTGGTGTTCGCACCGGCGGCGCTGGGGCTGTGGATGCTGCTGCGGCGCGTCAGCCGGCGCTCGCACAAGGCGCGCCAGAAGCTGGCCGACACGGTCAGCATGCTGGAGCAGATCACGGCCGGCATCAAGGTCATCCAGGCGATGGGCAGCGACGGCGCCGAGCGCGAGCGCGCCGGCCAGGTGAACGCTGCGCTGTACGCCGCCAACATGCGCATGGCGCGGGCGCGGGCGCAGAGCGACGGCCTGGTCGGCAGCCTCACCTATGCGCTGGTCGGCGCCGTGGTTGTCACCGGCACGTTTGCCATCACGCAGGGCTGGAGCGATGGCGCCAGCGTGCTCACCTTCATCACCGCGCTCGGCCGTCTGACCACACTCATGAAGAATGGCACCAAGGCCTACGGCGAGATGCAGGAGAGCCTGCCCGCCGCGGCCCGCGTGCTCGCCGTGCTCGACCGCCCGAGCGCCCTGCCCAGCGACGAGGGCAAGCCCGAATGTCCGGTCCCGACGCGCGAGCTGCGCCTGGAAGATGTGCGCTTTCGCTATGGCGACAGCGATGACGTCCTGCGCGGCGTCACCCTGACGATTCCCGTCGGCAAGGTCATCGCCCTGGTCGGCGAGTCGGGCGCCGGCAAGTCAACGCTGCTCGATCTTGTGGCGCGCTTTCACGATGTGACCGGGGGCCGCATCACCATTGACGACGTCGACATCCGCTCGGTGCGCCGCGCCAGCCTGATCCGCCAGCTGGCCATCGTGCCGCAGGACTCGTTCCTGTTTAACGACACCATCGAGTTCAACATCCGCTACGGCCGCCCCACGGCCACGCAGGCCGAGGTGGAGCAGGCCGCCCGTCGCGCCCACATCCACGACGCCATCCTGCACCTGGAGGGCGGCGCCGGCTATGCCACGGTGGTCGGCGATCGCGGCGAGCGGCTCTCCGGCGGCCAGCGCCAGCGCATCGCCATCGCGCGCGCCCTGCTGCGCGATGCGCCGGTGCTGCTGCTCGACGAACCGACGAGCGCGCTCGACGCCGACAGCGAGCACCACGTGCAGGAGGCGCTGCGCGAGCTGCTGCGCGGCCGCACCTGCATCATGATCGCGCACCGCCTGCGCACAGTGCAGGCCGCCGACTGCATCTACGTGCTCAGCCACGGCCGGATCGTGGAGTCGGGCAGCCACCGCGAGCTCATCGAGCAGGGTGGCGAGTACGCGCGACTGGTGAAGATGCAGCAGCTGATCACAAGTTAACAGTGTTAACTTGTGCTAGCGTCCCGTCGGAAACTCCGGTATTCGCGACCGCGGGGGCGCAGCGGGCTTTTCCCCGGGCTGCGCCACGTAGCCCTGCCCCATCAGGAACAGCGCCACGCCCACGGTCAGGCAGAGCAGCGCCCACACGATGCCGAACAGGTGGCGATGCAGCGGCCTCTCGCGCAACCGCATCACCAGCAGCGCCGCGCCCATCACGGCCAGCGCCACGCCGTTTAGCAGCAGGAACCAGCGCGGCATCAGCAGCTCACTTGCCGTCGCCCGAGACAGGGGCCGCCGCGCCGGACTCGGGCTCGCGCAGCCAGGCGCCGGAGCGGCCGCCGCGCTTCTCGTCCAGCTGCACATCGACAATCCGCATGCCGCGGTCCACGGCCTTGCACATGTCGTACACGGTCAGCGCTGCGACGGTCACCGCGGTCAGCGCCTCCATCTCGACGCCGGTGCGATCAAAGGCGCGCACCTCCACGGCGATGCCCAGCTGACGCAGCGGGCTGCCTTCGGTCGCTGGCTGCGGCGAAAACTGGACCTCGACGCCGGTGATGCGCAGCGGGTGGCACAGCGGGATCAGCTCCGCGGTGCGCTTGGTCGCCTGGATGGCAGCCAGCCGCGCGACGGAGAGCACCTCGCCCTTGGGCAGGTCGCCGGCCAGCAGGCGGCGCAAGGTGCTCTCGTGGAGCTCGATGCGGCCGCTGGCGCGGGCGGCGCGGGCGGTCTCGGGCTTCTGGCCGACCTCGACCATGTGCGCCTGCCCCTTGTCGTCAAGGTGCGTGAGCGCGGCGGTTGGGTCTGCGGAGTCGGAGTTTGACTTGTGGGAAGGCATGCAGGTGAGGGCCGATGGCCCTGACGGTTGAGCGGTGCTGGTGACCGGCTAGTGACCGAACGGGCCGAACGTCGCGGCGTTGCACAGGTTGGCCAGCCACTCGGGCATCACGCCAAACCCGAGCACCATGAGCGCCGCCAGCAGCACCGCGGTCGACAGCGACTGCGACTGAATCGGCTCGGTGGTGGGCTGCGCCGGCGGGCTGCGGAAGTACATCGCCGTGATGATGCGCAGGTAGTAGTAGACGCTGACCAGGCTGTTGGCGATGCCGACCAGGACCAGCGGCATCAGGGTCGGCTTGCTCAGCGCGACGCGGAACAGGTAGAACTTGCCGAAGAAGCCGGCCGTCGGCGGAAAGCCACCGAGCGAGAGCAGGAAGATGGTCATGGCCAGCGCGGCCGCGGGGTTGCGCTGCGCCATGCCTGCCCAGTCCTCCAGCCGCAGCCGCTCGCCGGCGGGACCCTTCTCGTCGCGCCCGAGCCACGCCACCACGCCCATCGCGCCGACCACGGTCACCGTATACGCGAACAGATAGTAGAGCAGCGGCCCGCGCGCCTCGTCGCCCACCACCGGCAGCGCGATGATGCCGATCATCAGATATCCGGCGTGCGCAATCGACGAGTAGGCCAGCATGCGCTTGATGTTGTCCTGACGCAGCGCGCCCAGGTTTCCAAGCGTCATGGTCAGGATGCTCAGCGCATACAGGGCATGCACCCAGCCGGTGTACGGCAGCATCGAGGTGTCCGGCGAGCCGAGCGCACCGACGAAGATGCGCACAAATCCGGCAAACGCCGCGGCCTTGACGCCGGTCATCATGAAGCCGCTCACCGGCGTGGGCGCGCCCTCGTAGGTATCCGGTGCCCACATGTGGAACGGTACCGCCGCCACCTTGAACAGGAACGACACCAGCAGCAGCAGCCAGCCCAGGTAGAACAGCGGCCGCTGCGCCAGCACCTGCGTGCGCCCGTGGATCTCGGCCAGGCTGGTGGTGCCCACGGTTCCGTAGATGAGCGCGATGCCATAGACCATGAGGCCCGAGACAAATGCGCCGACGAGGAAGTACTTCATCGCCGCTTCGGACGACCGCGGAGAGCGCCGCCACGAGCCGGTGAGCACATAGACGCCGAGCGACATCGTCTCGACGCCCAGGAAGATCGAGACCAGATCCGCGGACATGATCAGGATGACCATTCCGCACAGCGAGAACATCACGAGCGCGTAGTACTCGCCGAACTCCATGCGGTGCGAGCGCAAAAATCCAGGTGCGCCGATCACGCTGAGGGTTGCGCCAATCACGCAGATGGCCGTGACCAGCAGTCCGAAGCGGTCGAGCACGAGCATGTCGCGATAGAGCGAGATGCCCTGACTTTCGCCGAGCTGATTGGGCATCCAGGTGAGCAGCGCCAGGCAGGCGAGCAGCGAGATCACGGTCATGGGCATCAGGTAGCCGCGCGAGCCGGCAATCGGCGCGACCATGGCCTGTGAGGTCTCGGCAGGCAGCTTCAGGTGATGCTCTGCCCCGATGAGCTTGGTGCGCGAGAACGCATCCAGCAGCAAGAGCAAGAGCCCCGCCAGCGTCAGCAGAATCAGCGGCGAGCTATTGAGCAGATCCGTCGTATCGAAGCTCATTAACAGCCTCTACTTGGCCGCCGGTTGGGCGGGAGCGCTCGGGTTCTTGGCATCATCGGGTTTCTTTGCATCGGCCTGCTTGTCCCCGCCGAGCATGCGCGGAGCATCGGTGGCAGGGCCAGCCGCGTACTTCTCTTTAAACGCGGTGAGCGTGCGGTTCACCGCCGGGTCGATATCGCTGAGGAACGTCGAGGGGAAGATGCCCAGCCAGAAGGCCATGGCCAGCATCGGCAGCATCACCACGATCTCGCGGTTGGTCAGATCCGACAGCTTCTTGTTCAGCGGGTTGGTCAGCGGGCCGAACATCACGCGCTGGAACAGCCACAGCATGTAGACCGCGCCCAGCACCACGCCCAAGGCGCAGATGGCCGCGAGCGGCTTGGCGTGCGCAAAGATCGCCGGCATGCCAGCAGAGCCGCGCTCGGCGCTGAAGGTGCCCAGGATGACCAGGAACTCGCCGACGAAGCCCGACAGGCCGGGCAGACCCACCGACGCCATGGTGAAGATGAGCAGCACGGCGCCAAAGATCGGCATGCGCGCCCAGATGCCGCCGTACTCATCGAGCCGGCGGGTGTGGCGGCGCTCGTAGAGCACGCCCACGCAGAGGAACAGGCCGCCGGTCGAGATGCCGTGCGCCAGCATCTGATACATGGCGCCGTTGACCGCCCGCGCGTTCATCATGGTCAGGCCCAGCACCACGAAGCCCATGTGCGCCACCGACGAGTAGGCAATGAGCTTCTTCATGTCCGGCTGCGCGAACGCAACCAGCGAGCCGTAGACCACGCCGATGACCGCCAGCGCTTGCAGAATCGGCGCCATGGTCTCCATCGCGTGGGGGAAGAACGGAATCGCGAAGCGGATGAGGCCGTAGGTGCCAAACTTCAGCATCACGCTGGCCAGGATGACTGAGCCGGCCGTGGGCGCTTCGACGTGCGCATCGGGCAACCAGGTGTGCAGCGGGAATAGCGGCACCTTGATGCAGAACGCCAGCCCGAATGCCAGGAACAGGTACAGCTGCTCGCGCGGCGTCAGGATGAGCCCGCGCATCGTGTCGTAGGCGAACGACCAGCTGCCCGTCGCTTCGTGAGCCCTGATGTACATGTACAGGATGGCAATCAGCATGAGCAGGCTGCCGGCCATCGTGTACAGGACGAACTTGATCGCGGCATACAGCCGGCGATCTCCGCCCCACACCCCGATGATGAAGTACATCGGGATGAGCATCACTTCCCAGTAGACGTAAAACAGGAACAGATCGAGCGCCAGGAACGCGCCGATCATGCCGGTCTCCAGCACCAGCACGCAGACCACGAACTCGCGCACCTTGTCGCTGATCGCCTCGGTGGACGACAAGAGCACGATGGGCATGAGGAACGTGGTGAGCAGCAGCAGCCAGATCGAGATGCCGTCGACGCCCAGGTGGAAGTTGATGCCCAGGCTCGGCGCCCAGGCCCACTTGATCACATGGTTCATCGTGTTCGGGTCGAAGCCCGATAAGGCAAACAGCGAGATCAGGAACGTGACCAGCGCGGTCGAAAACGCCAGCCCGCGCTGAAGCCCCACCTCCTCACGCGGCACCACCATGCAAAGCAGGGCGCCGAGGAGCGGCAGGAACGTAATGATGGGCAGGATCATGCTCATTTGCGTTTCTCCCTACTCCACCGTGACCGTCATCGGTACGCGGGCGCCAAAGAAGTCGTTCGAGTGCTTCACCACGCCCCACTGCGGGTCGCGTGCCTCGACGACAATCTTGTAGGTGCCGGGATTCTGGTACTCGTGAACGTGGCCTTTGGTAAAGCGGGTGTTGACGATTTCATACTTGCCGTCGCCGTCCCAGTCGATCTGGTAGACCAGGCGACCATCGGGAACGCGGCCGCGGGAGAGGTCCAGGGTGACCTTGCGGCCCTGCTTGGCGACCTCGCCCTGGACGCCGGCATACGGCAGCCAGTAGGTGCTCACGAACAGGATGCCGGCCGTGCCGACAACCACCGCGACCAGGTAGCGCTGCACATCCCCGCTCTGGATGCGCCGCGTCAGGCCTGCGACAAAGCCCACGATCGCCGGGCCGACCTTGGTGAGGCCACCGTCGACAACGACCGCATCGGCCGCCTTCCACAGGACCTTGGCCAGCACGCGCAGCGGCCGGACGATGATGAGGTCGTAGAACTCGTCGACGTAGTACTTGTTGAAGAGCAGGTTGTAGACCGGCTTGAGCTTCTCTTTGGCCGACTCCGCGGTGCGCGAGATGCCGCCGCGGTACAGCGCCGCCGCCAGGCCGATGCCGCCCAGGGAGATCAGCGTCGCCGCCGCCATCAGGCCCCACTCCACCGCGTGCTCGTGCGGCTCGGGACTCGCCGGCAGCACGCTCGGCACCAGCCAGCTGTTGAAGAAGGTGAGCACATGCTCGACCGACTCGGGCAGGCCGTGCACCATGATCTCGGGCACGCCGATGAGTCCCGCCAGCAGGGCGCCGGCGGCCAGCACGATGAGCGGAATGGTCATCTCGCTCGGCGACTCGTGCAGGTGATGCTCCTGCTCGGGCGTGCCGCGGAAGCGACCGGTAAAGACCGTGAAGTAGAGCCGCCACATGTAAAACGCGGTGCAGAGCGCGGCCAGCGCCAGGATTCCCCACAGCAGCTTCGGGTACCACTCGATCATGTGCTGCTGGAAGGCCGAGGCAGTGGGCGCCATCTCGAAGTGGCTGGCGAACGCACCGGCCAGGATGGCGTCCTTGCTGAAGAATCCGGCGAAGGGAACGATGCCGGCAATGGCCAGGCAGTAGACGAAGAAGGTCCAGCGCGTGATCGGCATGTGCTTGCCGAGTCCGCCCATCTTGGTGATGTCGCCTTCGCCGCCCATCGCGTGCATGACCGAGCCGGCGCCCAGGAACAGACCGGCCTTGAAGAAGGCGTGGGTCATCAGGTGGAAGATGCCGGCCACATACGCGCCCGTGCCCACGCCGACGAACATGAAGCCGAGCTGGCTGACCGTCGAGTAGGCCAGCACACGCTTGAAGTCCTTCTGCACGATGCCAATGGTCGCGGCCATGAGCGCCGTCACAGCACCGATTCCCGCCACCGTCATCTGCGCCGCCGACGGCGTGATGTCAAAGATGACATGCGTGCGGGCCACGACGTAGACGCCGGCGGTGACCATGGTCGCGGCGTGAATGAGCGCCGAGACCGGCGTCGGACCGGCCATGGCGTCGGGGAGCCACACATACAGCGGAATCTGCGCGCTCTTGCCGGCGCAGCCGACGAAGATGAGCAGCGCGACCCAGTAGGCCGTCGGCCAGCCCTGCCACAGCGGCATGCGCAGCTGCATCAGATGCGACGACAGCTCGCTGTACTTGAGCGTCCCGATGGCGGTGTAGAGCAGGCACATGCCCAGCAGGAAGCCGAAGTCACCGATGCGGTTGACGATGAACGCCTTGCGGCCCGCAGTGGCGTTCTTGTCCTCGCTATACCAGAAGCCGATGAGCAGATAGCTGCACAGACCCACGCCTTCCCATCCGACGAAGGTGACCGGAAACGAGTCGCCGAGGATCAGGATGAGCATCGAGCCGGTAAACAGGTTCAGGTAGCCGAAGAAGCGGGAGTAGTCCGCCTCGTGCTCCATATAGCCGGTGGCGTAGATGTGGATGAGCAGGGCGATCCAGGTGACGACGAGCACCATGATGGCGCTGAGGCGGTCGAGCGCCAGCCCGGCAGCGATGTGCAGGTCGCCCGCGGTGATCCAGTCGCCCTTAAACAGCTGGTCGGTCAGGGCCCCTTTGACGCCGAGGTCATGCGCCAGGATCCAGACTGCCTTGGTCGCCACCAGCGCGGCGCCAGCGACGGAGCCACAGGCTATCAGGCTGACCAGGCCGTTGCTCATCCGGCGCCCGAACAGAAGGTTCAACGCCGCGCCCAGGAAGGGCAGCAGCACGATCAAGTAAAGCGGGAAGCTCTCCGTTACAGACATGGGCCGCCTTCTCAGTACCGCAGCAGGTTGAGGTCATCGAGATCCGTGTTCCGACGGTTGCGGAACACTCCCACGACGATCGCCAGTCCGATGGCGGCCTCGGCCGCCGCAACCGCAATAACCAGGAACGCCAGAGCCTGCCCGCGCATGTCGTGCTGCGCGCGCGCAAAGGCCAACAGCGTCAGGTTTCCCGCGTTGAGCATGAGCTCGATGGACATCAGCGTGATGAGCACGTTGCGTCGCAAGAACACGCCGACGACGCCGATGCCAAGCATGATCACGCCCAGCACCAGGAAGTGCGAGAGCCCGATCGAAGTCACAGAGACCGCAAGCTGGTCCATGGCTAGTGTCCTCCGTGCGCCGCAGGGCTCTCGGCCTCTGCTTCGGTGGCAGAGATGGTCTTCTGCGGTCCGTGCGGCTGGTCGGCATACGGAAGATCGTGAACCGACGTGGGCTTGACCGAGGTGCGCGCCAGAACCACGGCGCCAATCACGGCGATGACCAGCAGAATCGAGACCGCCTCGAAAGGAAACAGGAACTTGGTGAAGAAGTAGTCGCCCATGGCCGCCACCGAGCCGAAGTCAGTGGGCGGGTTGCCTCCGCGCGCCATCGGCGGCGGGTTGCCTCCGATGATGACCTCGCCCAGCCGCACCAGCAGGTAGACCAGCGCGCCGGTGCCCAGCGCCTTGGCGAACGGACTGCGCAGCGCCCAGGGGTCCTCCTCCTCGCGGTTCAGCACCATGATGACGAAGACGAAGAGCACCATGATGGCGCCGGCATAGACCAGGATCTGGATGGCCGCCAGGAAGTGCGCCGACAGCATCGCGTAGATGCCGGCCAGCCCGAAGAACGTGGCGACCAGCGCCATGACCGCGCCGATGAGGTTGCGCCGGGTGATGGTGACCAGCGCGCCGGCGATGGTCAGGCCCGACAGGATCCAGAATGCCCAGGCTGGACACCAGCTCGGGTGCAGCGAGTCAGCCGGCACCTGCTGGACCTGACCCGTGGGCACCTGGGCTAGCAAACCCAGCACGGAGCCGAGCGCCGCCGTCGAGGATGAGAGCAGTTGCCCGATCATTGATGCGCCTCGTGAGAAGTGCTGTACGCGCCGGCTGGCGCGGGCTTGCCGCTGGCCGCCTTCTTCTCGAAGTCGGCGCGGAACTTGGTAAGGAATCCGAGCATCGGCCAGGCCGCAGCCTCACCGAGTGGACAGATGGTATTTCCGGCAATGCCGTAGGCAATGGACGCCAGGAGCTCCAGGTCGCCGGGCTGGCCGTAGCCGTCGGCCAGTCGGCTGCAGATGCGCGCCAGCCAGCCGGTGCCTTCGCGACACGGCGTGCACTGACCGCACGACTCGTGGGCGTAAAAGCGCATGATGCGCGCGGTCACAGCGACGATGTCCGTGTCCTCGTCCATGACCACGACGCCGCCTGAGCCGGCCATGGTGCGCAGCGGCTTGCCCGGCGCCAGCTCGAAGACCTGGCCGGGGCGGACCATGACGGGCTTGATGCGCGGGTCGTTGGCCAGCGCGTCAAACTCCATTGGAATGTCCAGCTCTTCGGCATCCAGCGGTGGCATCGACGAGCCGCCGGGGATCACGGCCTTGACCTTCTTGTTGCCGGGAACGCCACCGCACACGTCGTAGATGACGTCGCGCAGCGGGATGCCCATGGGCAGCTCGAAGACGCCCGGCTTGTTCAGGTGTCCGCTCATGCACAGCATGCGCGTTCCACCCGAGCGCGCCGTGCCCAGCTCGGCAAAGCGCGGTCCCCCGTTTTCGATGATCCAGGGGACGTTCATCAGCGTCTCGACGTTGTTGACGATGGTCGGCTTGCCGAAGAGGCCCTTGACCGCCGGGAACGGCGGCTTGAGTCGCGGCCAGCCGCGCTTGCCCTCAAGCGAGTTCAAAAGCGACGTCTCTTCGCCGCAGATGTAGGCGCCGGCGCCGCGGTGCACCGTCAGATCCAGCTTGAACGGGCCGCTGGCCGTGCGCAGCTCGCTGCCCAGGTAGCCCTTGCCGTACGCCTCGTCGACGGCGCGCTGAAGCACCACGACCTCGCGCATCATCTCGCCGCGGATGTAGATGTAGGCGTGGCGGCAGCCGAGGGCATAGGACGCGATGATCATGCCCTCGATGAGCAGGTGCGGATCCCAGAAGATGAGCTCGCGATCCTTGCAGGTGCCCGGCTCCGACTCGTCGGCATTGCAGACGAGGTAGACCGTCTCGGCGCCCTTGGGGATGAAGCTCCACTTGGTGCCCGTCGGGAATCCGGCGCCGCCGCGGCCGCGCAGGTTGCTCTTCTTGACCTCGTCGACGATGGCCATCGGCTGCATGCCGAGCGCGACGCTGAGCTGACTGTACGCGCCGTGCTGGGCAGCGACGTCGAGCCGGTTGGAGTTCGCGACGCCGAACAGACGGGTAACTATCTTTGTGTTGCGATCGGCTGGCATCCTCTATTCACCTTCCGACTGGTCAACTTGCGACTGAGCTGTGGGAGACTGGAGTACCCCGCGCATGTCAGGCCTTTTTCACCTGGGCCTGCGCCTGTAGCTGGGCCTGTGCCTGCGGGGACAGGGGCGCCGTCACGGCCGTCGCGAGATGGCGGCCATGCGGCACGTGGGAGGACGGCATCTTGCGGCACTCGGCCAGCGCCTCGTCGACCTTGCCCGGTCCGAGGTTCAGGAAGTAGCGCTCGCCGCAGATCATCGCTGGCGCGTCGGCGCAGGCAGCCAGGCACTCTTCCTCGATGAGCGTGAACTCACCATCGGCAGTGGTCTGGCCGGACTTGATGCCCAGCCGCTCTTCCAGCTTGCGTAGGGTCTCGTAGCCGCCGCGCAGCATGCACGAGACGTTGGTACACATCATCAGCACGTGCTTTCCGACGGGCTTGCGATGGTACATGGTGTAAAAGGTCGCCACCCCGAACACGTGCGCTTTCGGCAGCTTGAGCTGGGTTGCCACCGCCGCCAAGACATCGTCGGACAGGTGGCCAAACTCATCCTGCGCCAAGTGCAGTACCGGCAAACACGCCGCTTGGGTGTTTGGGTACCGCTGGCATATGTCGCGGATCCTCTGTGCGGCCTGGGGAGAGAACTCGATCGCCATGTAGGGGGCCCTTATGTTGGCAAGCGCGGGAAAGGTACTGTATCGCTGCCCCGGGTGTCAATCATGCCGAGCACCGGCGACGCCGTCTCGGGCCGCGCCGGAGCTGTCGAGGGCTCTGTGGGGGAACTGACGACGAGAATGCTCCCGTCGCTAATGTGAGGCTGGGGAGAGTCTTGGGGCGCTCAGTTGTTGAGCGCGCCGCCGGCAATCCAGCTCTTGACCGCATCGATGTCCGCGGTCGACAGCGCTGGCTTGCCCTTGGGCATGCGCACGCCCGTGTAGCCGGGGCCCATGCCCAGGAGCTTGAACATCAGGTAGCTCTTGTCGGGCTGGTTCGCCTGAACGCGCTGCGTGGTCGGGCTCTGCTTGCTGGGGACGCCGACGAGGTTGGCGTAGGACGTGGCGGCCGAGCTGAGATCCAGCCCGCCGGCCGCGCCAGCGCCGTGGCAGCCGCCCGTGCAGCTGGCGTCGAAGATGGGCTGCACATTGCCCGACAGCGTCGGCGACGCCGTCTTGACATTTTTCTCGACGCTGTTCGTGTCGATGTTGCCGGCGGCGTCCTTGGCGCGCACGACGAAGTAGTAGGTCGAGCCGGCGGCAAGCCCCGAGACATCGTAGGAGACCGCGCCGGGCTGGGTGGTGTAGCTGGGCGTCGCAAACTTCTCGCCGCCGGCGATATCGGACTGGTAGATGAGGTAGACGATCTGCGCCGCCGAGGACATGTTGTCCGTCGCAGCGGTCCACCTGAGCGTCACACGCGTGCCGTTCGCCGTCGCTGTCTCCAGCCCTGCGAACTTGGGCGCCTGCGTGTCCTTGTCGGCGGGCGTCGTCGCGCTCACCTCCTTGGTGTTGGTGTCGATGTTGCCGGCCTCGTCGCGGGAGCGCAC
>Ga0075163_10002490_pt1 | contig 24730 bp, 21 predicted proteins | sample JI1023141ADNA_FD_71478 | JGI IMG/M metagenome (GOLD analysis project Ga0075163, IMG submission 71478) | Wastewater effluent complex algal communities from Wisconsin, to seasonally profile nutrient transformation and Carbon sequestration -... | ecosystem: Engineered > WWTP > Effluent > Algae... | reverse complement strand
GCGTTGAACTCGGGATCGAACGGGCTGCGCGCCGGTCCACCGGCCACTTCAAAGACCGCGTCGTGCGCGTAGGTCACCTGTCTTTTGCTCTTCTTGTCGTACCACGAGCCGGCGAGTGTCAGCGCACGATTCTTCGGCCACAACCCGTACGGGAGTGCCAGCCCACGCACATTGTAGCCGGGCACTGCCGAATCAATCGCCATGGCGCCACGGGCCAGCTGCTCCTGAACGATCGCATCGGAGTACTTGCTGAGCTTGGCGTGCCACAAGGTGTGGTTGCACAGCTCGAACCCCTGCGACACCAGATACTGCAGCTTGGGGAAACGCCACGCCGACTGCTGACCGTCGATCCCTTTGTCGCCGAAAAACGCATGTCCCGCCTCGGCGGCGGGCAGCACGCAGAACAGTCCGCGCGGTTTCCAGTCGGGGTGGGTTTTGATGAAATCCATCAGGATCCCGACCGCGCTGGTGGGGTCCACGACCAAGGTGCCGCCGCGCGACAGATAGCGAAACTGGCTGGGCGAGGCGTCGTCAAAGGTGAAAAGCACCGGCGATTTCCCCGCTGGCAGGTCAATACGCCGCTCCAGCAGCTCGCCCAGCGAGATGGGTACGTACCCGCGCGCATGCAACTCCGTCAGCTCGGCGCGAAACCGCTCGCGCGAGACCTTGTACGTGCCGTCGGCATCCACCACCTGATGCCACTCGACGATGGGAATGCGCCCGAGTTCGTTGGGCACCCGAACCGCCGCCGGCGTCGCCGCCGCATTGTGTCGATTCGCCACAGAAACCGGCGTGGCACTTCCGCGCGACTGGGGACGTAAGAGTGCGTGGGCGGTATCGGACACGCCGGCAAGCGCGACGACCAGCGTCCAGATGCGCAGCAGGGGACGTGTAGACGCCAGACGCGGGACAGACGGCAATCGAACCTTCACGGCGGTGATGTTGTCAGAGTGAAGGTGCCGGGTGGAGCAGTGGTTCGACATGCGATGGTGCAGGGTCACTTGTGCGGAGTCCAACGATGGACGTGAAAGCTAACGACGGCACCCGCGGCACACAGTCAACGAGCGACGCGCCGTCACACGATGGCGCAACGCCCGTCAGCAGTACATCAGCGCAACAGCCGTCGGCGATGCGTGCTCGCCTGCGTCGGTTGCCGTGGCGGCGAATCGTGTCCTACTCCGCTGTGCTCGCGATGTTCGGTGCCGCGTTCAGCGCGTCGTGGTGGTTTTCGTGCGGGTTCCGCGGATGTCCAACGGTCGCGCAGTTGCAGGCGTGGCGGCCCACCGAAGGGGGCGCGTTGCTCGACAGCAAGGGCGCGCTTATCGCGCCGCTTGCGCCCGTCAAACGCGTGAACGTGCCACTGACGCGCGTGCCGCGTCATGTGCAGGCTGCGTTTATCGCCGTCGAAGATCGGCGGTTCTATACGCACCACGGCATCGACTGGCATGGTGTCGCGCGAGCGTTTGTCGAAAATGTAAAGGCCGGTGGGGTTCGCGAGGGCGCCAGCACCATCACGATGCAGCTGGCGCGGAACGTGTTTCTCAGTCACCGCGCCAGCGAGCGCAGTGTCACCCGCAAATTGCTCGAGTGGCGGTACGCGCGATTGATCGAATCCGCGTTGTCCAAGCCCGATATTCTCGAGCGCTATCTCAACGTGGTGTATCTGGGCAACGGTGTGTACGGCGTGGAGGGGGCGAGTCAGGATCTGTTCGGCAAGAGTGTACGCAATGTCACACTCGCCGAAGCCGCGCTGTTGGCCGGGCTGCCCAAGGCGCCCAGCGCCTATACGCCGCGCCGTGATCCATCGCGTGCCCGCGAGCGCCGCAGCGTCGTGTTGACGGTGCTCGAACGGGAGCGCGTCGCTACGCGAACGGCAATCGCCGCAGCCCGCGCCACGTCGATCGGGTCGTTGCCCGCCGAATGGCAGCCACCTCGGCGCACCGATTCCTGGGCAGTCGAAACGGTTCGAGCCACCCTCGACTCATTGCGGCGTGTGGGCGCGATCCCGTCCACCGTCAGTGATGCGCAGCTGCGCGTGCGCGCGACCTTTGATCGTCGCGCGCAGTTCGCGGCCGAGCGCGCGATTGCCGGCGGCGCCGCCCAGATCGACAATGAACGCAGCTGGTGGACCGACCGCCCGTTGCGCACGCAGGGGGCGCTCGTGGCGATCGATCCAATGACTGGTGCGATTCGCGCCTTGGTCGGCGGCCGACGCATCGAGCGCAAGGGGTTCAACCGCGCGCTCCGTGCGCATCGTCAACCCGGCTCGGCATTCAAACCGTTCGTGTACGTCGCCGCGCTGCAGCAAGGTTTTACCGCCGCCACGATGGTGGACGATGAGCCCGTGACGGTGGGCGAGGGCCGGGCCGAGTGGACGCCGGCCAACTTCAACGATGACTACGCCGGTCGGGTCACGGTGCGCGACGCGCTGGCGCGTTCCGCCAACGCGGCCACCGTGCGCATCAGTCGGGACGTCGGCATTCCACGCATCATTGCGCAGGCGCAGGCGATGGGCATCGAAAGTGCGCTGCCGGCCGTGCCGGCGCTGGCGTTGGGCGCCGGTGCGGTGACGCCGCTTGAACTGACGGTTGCCTACGCGCCGTTCGGCAACGGAGGCATGCGCGTGCAGCCGTACGCTGTGGAGCAGATCGAGGACATCTTCGGCAACGTGCTCTGGCGCCACCCGCCCGCCGCCGTGCGCAATGTGCTCGATGCGCGCGAAGCGTTTCTGGTGACCTCGCTGCTTCGCGGCGTCGTTGATGAAGGCACTGGTCGCGCCGTCCGCAGCGCCGGCATCCGCGGACCGGTGGCCGGCAAGACGGGCACGACCAACGACGGCACCGATGTCTGGTTCGTCGGATACACACCGACGCTGGTCGCCAGCGTCTGGTTTGGCTCGGACGACCCCACACCACTGGGCGACAACGCCTCCGGCGGTCGACTGGCCGCGCCGGTCTGGGCGCGCTTTCTGCGCGATGGCTGGCACAGCCCAGAAAAAGACGCGGTATGGCGCATCCCGGCCGGCATCGTGTCCCGACAGATCGACATCGGGACCGGCAAGTTGGCGATGGACTGGTGCGGTCCGTCGCGGCGCGAGTATTTCCGCGACGGCACCGTGCCCACGGAATCGTGCGAGCACGACGCGCGTATCGCGATGGTGGACGCCGAGCCGCCCGACTGGCACGAGCCGCCCAGTCTGGAAGATCTCGACCTCAGTGCCGCCGTGGACGCGGCGATCGGTGCCATCACCGACAAACGCGGCCGCGCCGCCGCGCGACAGGTGCTCGACGAATTGCGCCGGATCGCCGAGCAACAGGATCGCCGCCGTCGGAACAACGATCGCAACAACGAGCGGAACAACAACCGCAACTTCGACCGCAACAACGACCGACGCTAGTCAGCGCAGTACGCGCAACCAGTGGGCCTGCGGTTGCGCGTAGCCTGGGAAAATCCGGTCGAGCGAGGCGGCGCCGAGGTGTTTGGATGCAATCTCGCTGAAGACGGCGCGCATGTCGGTGGTGAGTGCGAGATCGCGGCCTTCGTGCAACTGCTCGGGTGCGAGTCCGGGCCAGCGACCGAGCACGGTGCGCGGTGACGCGAGTGATCCGCCGATGACGAACATCGCACCGGCATGGCCGTGATCCGTGCCGCCCGTGCCGTTCTGACGCACCGTGCGACCGAATTCGGACATGGTGAGAATCACCACATCGTCCATGCGATCACCAAGATCGGCGACCAACGCCGCGATACTCTGTGAGAAATCACCGAGTCGCTGCGCCAACTGCCCTTGGGCGCCGCCCTGATTCACATGGGTATCCCAACCGCCAACGTCGGCAAACGCGACTTCCAGTCCGACACCGGCTTTGATCAACTGCGCGATGGCCAGCAGTCGCTGGCCGAATTGTGAACGCGGATACTCCACACCGGCGGCGGGCTTGTACTGCTGCGGATTGGCCGCCCGCAGCACCTTGAGCGCTTCGAACATCTCGGTGCCACTGCCATGCACCAGATCCGCCGATCCGGTGCGGTACAGCGCCTCGAGGCGCTTCTCTGCTTCGCCACCGTTGGTACGGATGGAGAATTCCTCGATGGAGTTCATCGCCACCGTGGGTGACGCGCCTTCCAGAATGCGGGGCGTCTGCGCTGTCATCGCTACCGCGCGAAACGGCGCTTTGGACGCCGCCGCACCTGGCGTGCACGCTTCGCACGTGCCCTGAACTGCCAGATAACGATTGAGCCAACCGTCGGTGGTGCCCTTGTTGTCCGGCGTGCCGGTTTCCATGTAGTCCTGCGCGTCGAAATGCGAACGCGTGGAGCTGGGACTGCCGACCGCGTGAATGGGCGCCAACAGACCACGATCCCACAGCGGTTTGAACGACGCGAGTGCTGGATGCAATCCAAAATACCCATCGAGATCGATGGCCCCGGCGGCGCCCGTTGTGCGCGCCGGCGATCCGATCGCAAGCTGCGGACGCCCCGAGTAGTAGTGCGTATCGCCAAAGGGGACGACCACATTGAGCGCGTCGGCGGCGCCGCGCTGAAACAGCACGATCAGCGTTTTGCCACGCGCGGCGCGTGGGAGCTCCATGGCCAGCGCCGTTCGGCGCAGGAAACTCGGTGTCAGTCCCAGTGTCACCAGAGACAGCGCACCCGACTTGAGAAAAATGCGGCGGTTCATCGATCGCTCCGTGCAGAGAAGTGCGGACGTGTCGCGATGCGATCAGCGACGCTGAAATTCGGGTGCGCCCAGCGCCAGACCGACGATCTGTGCCAGTCCCTGCGGCGGGGGCAGCGTGCCGATCGCCTGCGTCAGCGAACCGGCCCGACCTGGACGCACGGCATCGCGGCCCGCCGCCTGTTGCTGCCGGTCCATCGGTTGCCGATCCGCACGTGCCGTGCGCCTTGCGTTGGCGCGATTGGTGTTCGAAGCGGCACCCATATCCATCGACATGCCGTTGGAATCGCTGTCGTCGCGATCAAGGGCGAGCGAATCCACGCCATTGCCGCGCGCCTGCAGAAACGGATTGGTACCCGTCAGCAGCACCTGCCGTGTGTCATTGGAGGCCGAGCCGCCCAGCAGTTCGCGGATCACACCATCGACCTGCTGCTCACGCGGCAATGACGCGAGCGTCTGTGCCGCTGGCCAATTGGCAAGTCGCACGCCCGGCACTCGGCCCGACGCCACGGCCAGTCCGAAATTGATGCGGTTGAGGATGGCGCCCGTGTTCATCCACGCGTCACCGGTCTCCGGATAGCCGTTGGGCGCCTGATGGCCAAAGATCGGCTGTCCGAGACGGCTCACCAATTGTGTGGTGCGCGGGGTGGAGTCGGCCGGCGCATTCATCGCGCGCAGCGCACTCGCCACCAGTTCAAAGGGCGACTTCACCTTGGCCCGATACGCGGCCGACGCGAAAAACTCCGGACTGGTCACGATGGTTCGCACGACCTCGCGGATGTTGCCGTCGGTGCGCGAGAACGTGGCCGCCGCGCGCGTCACCAAGGCGGCTGGCGGTGTGTCACTCACAAAGCGTCGCGCGAGCTTGGTCGCAATGAACCGGGCCGTGTTGGGATGGCGCGCGAGCAGATCGAGCACAGCTTCCCCTTCGTCCTGCCCGCGACCCGCGGCAAACTGTTGCCCAAGAATGATCTTGGCACCCGCGTCGTGTGATTCCGGCCGGAACAGAAACGTGCCGCCGCCCGCGCCGCGCGACAGCGTCCAGCCCGTCAAGGCCCGCGCCACCTCGATGACATCCTGCTGCGTGTACCCACCATCCACGCCAAGCGTGTGCAGCTCCATGAGCTCACGGGCGTAGTTCTCGTTGAGTCCTCGCTTGCGCTGCAGTGCTTGCGCAAGCTGCGGACGTTGCTGGGCAACAACGGCCGCCCGTCGGGCTGCGGCACGCCGCTGCACGGGGCGTACGGTGCGGAGCGTCGGGCGTCCACTGTCGGCCACACTTTGCCAGTTGTCCAGGTAGTAGAGCATCGCAGGACTCTTGGCGACCGCACCGAGCAGTTCGCGGAACGAGCCCATGGCGTGCGGACGGATCGTCTGCGCGTCGTACTCCGGGATGAAATAGCGCGTGCGATCCTTGCCCGCGAAGACGTTGAAGTGATTCTCCCAGAAGTCGACCATCACTTCGTCCAGCTGACGTTCGGAGATGACGGCGCGCGCCACGCGGCTGCTCGCGATCTCGCCGAGAAACGCGTACGACTGACGGCCGCGTGCCTGCAGTTTCGCGGAGTCTTCCGGCGAGATCTTGCCGCCGTTCTGCCGAGCCAACTGTGCCAGTTGCACACCCGGCGGTGGGTACTCGGCCAGCAGGGCTTCGCCCGTCTTACCCAAAGTGGAAAAGCCCTTCAGGAATTGTGTGGTTCGTGCATCATCGATGCGCTGCGGCTCGAGCTGCCGCGCGATCCAGGCATCCACGCCCATCGCCCGCACGGCCGCGACGTCGCCCGGACGCGGCCCGAAGGCCAGCCGGTTGAGGACGTGTTGGACCTGCTGGTCCGCCGTCTGTTCGCGAAGCGCCAGATCGCGAGCGGACGGCGTGACGCCGCTCTCCGATCCGGACACGGGTGCGCCGGACGGCGACGCGCAGGCGCCCAGCGCCGCAGTCAGCGATGCAACCAGCGCAACAGTCGACGCGGACCTGACGCGCCGCGAGCGGGCCGTGCGTCCGGACCCCGGGCGATCCCAGGCGGGAACTTTGCAATCGGCGAGAGACATGGCAGTCTGCGAGAGAGGGAGAAGCAGCGAACGGGCATCCGTGGTGCGCAACGCGTGCCGAGCACCACATGCCGAGCACGGTATGCGGGGAGTTGGACGCATCGACTCGTCCCGTGTTAATCGCGATGCGCAAACAGCATGAGCCGTATACAGGGAATGTGCCCTCGATGTGCCGGTGATGACATCGGGGCCTTGAGCGTATGGCACGGGGTCGGTTGCTTTCGATGCATGACGCAGATCACGTCCGACCACGGACACGCGACCCGCGCCGCCTCGCTGTTCGACAAGGCGATGGCGACGGGCACATTGGCCACCATTGCCACCGGTGGCGCTCTGATTGGGCTTGGTATGCGCGAGGGAGAAACCAGTCGGGTGTTCCGTCTGGCCGGGCGGAGTCTGCTGGAGCGGCTGGGTGTCGCATCGGCCGCCGCGCCGCTGACATCGGTGGGCGTGGGGTATCTCCACCATCTGGTCGTGGCCACACTCTGGGGCGCCGCGCTGGCGTTGCTGGTACTGCCGCTCAAAGGCATCACGCGTGTTGTCGCTGCTGTGGTGGCGGCGGCGCTGTACGCCTGGCTTTCCGTCGCTCTGGTACCAATTGGATTACGAATTGGTTATTCGGTGACGTCGAATGTAGCCAGCGCGGTTCCTATTGGCGTATCACTTGCAATAGCACTGTTGGGCGGCATCTGGTTGGCCGCGGCGGACGTTGAGGGGTAACACCTGCAACGGCCGCCGATCGGAGACATCCTCGGAGACATCCAGCGATGCCCGGCAGGCGAACTGTTCGTTGCAGGTTGGCAGGTGGACCGTCTATCCCGTGAACGGCGCACGGATGTCCGTGTCCTCCCGCCTCGTGACTTTCCCCTTGATCCGGAGGTACCAGATGGACGTCCTCGTCAGACTCGAGGCTCGTCCGAGCGATTCGCCGGTGTTAGCGCACGTGAACTCGATTCCCGTGCTTCCCTTCGGCACTCGCTCGCGGCGTGAAGTGGTGACGCTGTACGGTGTGGCCGATGCGCAGTCTCTGGCCCTGGCCATCGCGGCCACGGTAGAAAGCGGACGACTGGAAGCACCACAAATCGGTGTCGTGCGTCATCTCGGTGTGTGGCCGGGCCGTGGCGCAGTAGGTGACTCCGCGTGGCGAGATGCCACAACGGGTCGACTCGTCACACGCGATCTCGATATTCCGCAGCTCACGCTCGAGGCTCGCGCCTCAGAGCTGCTCGGCGAGTGTGGCCCGACGTTGCGTCGGGTGGCGGCAGGTCTGGCGATGCCGGACTGGCCGGAAGGCGCCGATCGGGCACTCAGCTTCTCCCTATCCGATGCGAGTGAGATCGGTGGTGGAGCGGGCGGGGCGTTCCGAGACGAGATCGGGGTGGAAAACTGGCTGGATTCGCTTCGGGAAGCCGATGCGTTCACTTTCGAAACGGAGAGCGACTAACGACCGCTGCTTTGTCCGACCGTCTTCTTCGGGCCGTGATCTTCGGATCACGGCCCGATGTGTTTTCCAGGGCCCGCCGGTGGCACGTTTCCGCGTCCCACTGTTGCGCTTGTCTGAGCCGGGAGGGATCCTTGCGAGTGTCGGCGGCCATCGCCGCGCCTCCCTCCTGCCGCCCCCCTCCGCATGTCGTTCGACGCCAAGACGTGGCTTCTGGTAGCCCTCGGTGCGATCACCGTCTTCCATCTCTACACGCTTGGCTCGGCCATTCGGCGCAAACGTGCCGAGGCGGGGCAGGGCCCGGCAACCGGCGTGGCACCCTCGCCGCTGGGCATCGGCATTGGATTCATCACGAATTTCTTCGACACGCTCGGTGTGGGCTCGTTCGCCACGACCACCACACTCTTCCGGTTCTTCAAGACGGTCCCGGATGAACGCATCCCGGGCACGCTGAACGTCGGTCACACGCTGGCCACCATCGTGCAGGCCTTCATCTATACGCAGGCGGTCGAAGTCGAGTCGACCACGCTGATCCTGATGATTGTCGCCGCCGTGCTCGGGGCCTGGCTTGGTGCTGGCGTCGTGGGCAACTGGCCGAAACGACGCATTCAGATGGGCATGGGCATCTGCCTGCTGGTGGCCGCCGGACTGACCGTACTGCAGGCGCTCAACATCGCGCCCGGTGGCGGCGAGGCGATCGCTGTGGAAGGGGTGAAGCTTGGCGCTGCCCTGGTCGGGAATTTCCTGCTCGGCGCCCTGATGACCCTGGGCATCGGATTGTACGGGCCCTGCATGATCCTCATCAGCCTGCTCGGCATGAATCCCAAGGCCGCGTTCCCCATCATGATGGGTTCGTGCGCGTTTCTCATGCCGATCGCCAGCCAGCGCTTTTCGGTGATGGGCCGCTTTGACCTCAAGGCGGCATTCGGCCTGATCGTGGGCGGAATTCCCGCCGTGCTGATCGCGGCGCTGATCGTGAAGTCGCTGCCACTCGTGTACGTGCGCTGGCTGGTGGTGATTGTCGTGCTGTACACGGCGATCACGTTGCTCCGTTCCGCGCGGCAGCAGCCTGCTGCGGCACCTACACCAGAGCCCGCCTGATCGCTACACGCGTGTCAGGAAATTCCCCTTGCCGGGGGATGGCCCCGGGCGCAGGCTAGTCGTGGCGGCTCGAATGAGCCGCCCACGACCTCCGAACAGGGGGCCGCGACGTCCTCGGACTCTGGAGAGACGATGCGGGATTACGATAGCGCTGGCATACGAAACATCGCCGTGGTTGGCCACGGCGCGAGCGGAAAAACGAGCCTGGTCGACGCGCTCTGTTTCGCCGCCGGTAGCGGCAAACGCCACGGCAGCATCAAGGATGGAACCGCCCTTACGGACCACCTGCCCGAGGAGATCGAACGCGGATATTCGATTTCGCTGGGATGCGCTTTTGCCGAATGGATGGACAGCAAGATCAACTTCCTCGACACCCCGGGGTCGCTCGACTTTCAGGGTGATGCGCTGGCCGGATTGACGGCCGCCGATGGTGCCTTGTGTGTGATCGGGGCGGCCAGCGGTGTCGAAGTGGGAACGGAACGGATGTTCCGCGCGGCGGTGGCCCGGCAGGATCCGGTCCTCTTTGTCGTCTCGATGATGGACAAAGAGCACGCCGACTTCGATCGCATTTACGGCCAAATCAAAGACCGGTTGACCACCAAGGTCATTCCGGTGGAAGTCCCGATCGGCGCAGGGGCCTCCTTCCGCGGCATCATCAACCTGTTCACGCAACGTGCCTACATGTACACGGGCGGCGTGAAAGGGGAGTATGTCGAAGCCGACATTCCGGCCGAATGCCAGGAACGCTTCGAGCGGTATCGTCAGGAACTGATCGAGGCGATCAGCGCGACGGATGACGATCTGCTGGAGAAGTACCTGGAGGGTGGCGAGATCGATCGTGACTCGGCCATCAACGGCATGAAGGAAGCCATGAAGCGGATGGATCTCTTTCCGCTCTTTGCCGTCTCCTCCGAGAGCATGACCGGCGTGCGGGCGCTGCTCACCGAGCTCGTGCAGCTCATGCCGAACGCGTACGAGATGGAAGAAGTGCACGCGTTGACCGGTGCCGAAGGCCATCAAACCATCCAACTACACGCCAAGGACGACGGGCCGTTGGCCGCGCTCGTCTTCAAGACACTGGCCGAGCCGCACGTCGGCGACGTGAGCTACTTCCGCATTCTTTCCGGTGCCATGCACTCGGGACAGGATGTGTTCAACGCCACGCGCGATGGTGCCGAAAAAATCGGTCATCTGTCGGTGCCGTGCGGCCGCGAGCGTGTGGAGGTCCCGATGCTGCACGCCGGTGACATCGGATGCGTGACCAAGCTGCGCAATACACACACGAACGACACGCTGTCGACGCGCGAGCATCCGGTACGGGTGGCGTCGATCGCGTTTCCGGAGCCGTTGGTGCAATTCGCGGTACGGGCCGCCGTCCGCGGCGACGAAGAAAAGCTGCAACTCGGCTTGCATCGGTTGCACGATGAAGACCCGACCATCGACGTGCACTACAACCCCGAGACGCACGAAACCATCGTGGGCGGCATGGGTGAACGTCACCTCGATGTGGCGATGGCCATCCTCAAGCGCAAGTTCGGTGTGCAGGCAGAGCTCTCACGTCCGCGCATCGCCTTCCGCGAAACGCTCACGGCGAAGGCCGAGGGACAGGGGCGCCACAAGAAACAGACCGGCGGACGCGGACAGTTCGGCGATTGCTGGGTGCGTCTGAGTCCGATGCCGCGCGGGGAGGGCTATCTCTTTGACGACGGCATCGTTGGCGGGGTGATTCCATCCAAGTACATCCCGGCCGTCGACCGCGGGATTCAGGAAGCGTCAGCACGCGGCGTGCTCGCCGGCTTCCCGCTGGTGGACTTCCGCGCCGAAGTGTACGACGGATCGACACATTCGGTGGATTCCAACGAAATGTCGTTCAAGATGGCAGGCATTCTGGCGTTCAAGACCGTGGCACCCAAGTGCCGTCCGGTCATTCTTGAACCGCTGGATCTCCTGGAGATCACCGTACCCGATGCGTTCCTCGGTGATGTGCTCGGTGACATCTCCGCGCGACGCGGGCACATTCTGGGCACCGATGCCGTGGACGATCGCAGCACGGTGCGCGCCGTCGTGCCGCAGTCCGAGCTGCATCTCTACGCCACACAGTTGTTCTCACTGACGCACGGGCACGGCTCGTTCATTCGTCGCTTCAACGGCTACGAACAGGTGCCACCTGATGCGGCACATAAGATCGTCGCGGAACATGCGCGTGATCAGGAGGAGGTTGAAGCGTAGCGTCGGGCGCTTCGACGGCCGCACAACAAAGAGGGGACGCCGATGCGGCGTCCCCTCTTTGTTGTTGTCACCCCGCATGCACACTCAGCGTCCGGAGAACCACGTCGACGGCGAGAAGTTGTTGGGATTGACTTCGTAGTACTGGCTGCGCGACCAGCGGCCGGTTGTCGGGAAATACGGCGGCGGATATTGCAGGAGGCAGCGGTTGAATGACAGATCGTCGTAGTATCCATGCAGATTGCTGCCGCTCATCGTACCGGTCTGTCCAATGCGCTGCTCAATGGTGCCGCCGATCAAACGCGTGGTTCCGCGCGTGACAAAGCGGTTGGCTGCGAGCCCCGCGGGCGGTGACGAACGTTCAGCCGCGACAGAGCGCAGCGCGAGCAACGACGCGTGGATCGCCATGTCTGGACGACTGGCCGACGGGTCGAAATCCTTGCGCGGCCACGTCCATCCAGAGCCGTCGGAGTTCGTACGTCGCCACTGCGGTGTGGCGAGTGTGTTGTCCGCGTACATCACGTACTCACCGGAGAACAGGCCAATGACATCGTCGTCGGCACGACAGTTCCCGTTGGTGATGCCTGGACTGGTGGCCTGCGTAAGTTCGTGCACCAACACGAGGGTGTTGCGAGCGGCGAGCGTCACACGGCCGCGCACGACACCGCTAACGGCCACCTTCCCCTCGGCGAAGATCACGCCGCGGAAGCTGGGGTTGGATGCTGCACTGAGTGGCCAGAGGTATGCACCATCAGGTCGCGCCGCGACGGTACCGGGTACGCTGCCGGACGTTCGCGGCATCCAGTAGCCAGCCGAATCGGTGGCACGGAACAGCCCATTGGGTGTCAGCCGATCATCACCACCGAGAAAGCAGCGTGCGTTGACGTTGTCGAAGGCGTTGATACGGTTCTGCATCTTCGCCTGATAGTTCGCACCGCCCGCGTTGATGGCGACATCGATGAACCGGGCAGGGACAGCGGTCCGTCCGCCAATCACGGCCGTGACGCCGCAGTTGCGCGAGTAGAGCATGCTGTCGAGCGATACGCTCGCCCCGGTGTGTTTGGGAGCGGTCGCAACCGGCACCGGAGTGCGCGCCATCGTGTACCCGGCGCCAAAGGTCAGCGCGGGATACAACTGGTACACCTTGAAGTACCCGTCGTCCGGACCGGTGGTGTTACCATCGCCGTCCGCATCGATCGCCACAAACTCGATACGCATCGTCGCCAGCGCCGAGTCGCCCGTCACGACGTTTGGCGTAAAGACATAACCGGCGCGCGACGCAATGTTCTTCAGGATGTTGAGGTCGGCCGTGGTCGGCATGGGAATACGCGAGATGCGTTCCTTGGGCGGACCCTTCTTGAAACTGGCCTTGGTTTTGTTGGTGACGATCCGTGCGGTGGTGACCACGTCGTGAAACGTGACCTGCGGATTGGGCGTGGCACCGCTCCACACATTGATCGTGTCGTTGCTGTGCACGGGACCCTGCGCTTGCGCACCGAGTGCCCAGTAGAGCAGCGACCCATTGGTGGATCGCGCCATATCCGTGAACGACGCGTATCGCGCAAACGACTCCTGAAACAGTTGCGAACGCCGGATCGCGACATTGCCGAACGAATCCTCGGCCTTGGCGACCACCTCTGCCTGCACGCCAAATTCACCCGCATTACGGAGTGAGTCGGAGTTACCCAGTCGCGAAACCCAGATGGTCCGTCGGATGTTGGTGCCGGCAACCAGTTGCCCAGCGGCGACGGTGAGGTACCCGTCGACCGGAATGGAATCGAGCCGGGCGTTGAGTCGCGAACGCTCCATTTCGAGCGCGCCGATGGCGGCATCATCTACGGCGGCAGCGCGATCGGACCCGACTTGGACCAGCTTGTTCGACATCGTCAGCATCGATGTCGCAAGCGCCAGCACCGTAGCGACCATGGCGATCATGAGGACCGCGACGAGCGCGAAGCCGCGTCGATTGCGGAACCGTTTCACTCTGCGCGGCGTCATGGGACCACCACCGTGCCAGAACCCGAGACCGTCGAGAGATTGGGTGTGCAATCCTGCACGGCCAACCCGTATTGATACGCGCGTCCGACGCCCTGTTCCACACCGCCGTCCTTGTAAACGTATCCACTCGCCCCGCCGACCACGCTGATGGTACCGATCGGTGAGCCCCACGTGGTGGCACCGGCAATACGGCGCCAGAGCACATAGCGCACGGCATCGGTCTCGCCGGCGCCATCGTCGGTTGCGCGCGACCAGGAGAGCATGACGGCGCTGCTATCCACATTCCAGCTGGCGCTCGCTCCAGCTGGAGCGATGGGCGGCCGTCCGCAGGCACGCGCCTGACGCGTCACCGCCGTATTCGGCAGCGGCACGACGTATCGCACCACGTTGCGGGTGCCACCGGTCGGACGCGTGGCTTCGTAGGTGACTTCAACGCCGCGCAATTGATCGATGCGCGTGGTGGTGGCCGTTCCGGTGTCGGGTGTGATGCCGCGCGCGGGAACCGTCTTCGCGAGTGGCAGCCATGTTCGCGGAATGGTATCCAGGTCGGTCAGCGAAGTGTTGTAGCGCGACGGATCATACCAGTAGCGGAAGAACGGGATCGACTGGGACTGCCGCAGGCCGGTCGCGATAATCTCGTCTTCGCCGCCGTTCACCTGCCGGATGAGCATGCGGTCCGACCCATTCGTCGACGTGGTGTCGCGCGTGAAGCGAAAGATGATGGTCTCGGCGTCGCCGTTGATGCCGGCGACTGCCGCGTAGTCACGCAGGGGATAGGTGAACCCCGTGCCGGGAATGGTGAAGGCACCGCCGAGCGTCGCTGCCGTGGTCTGCGCATCCGTCGCGTACGGGTCGACGTACACGGCTCCGGTAAACTCGGCCGAGTCCAACCGGTTGGTGGTCAGGTCAGCGTTGAATGCAAAGACCGAGTCGCTGGCGTAGACCACCATCGGCTGATCGTCGGTGACGTTGGTGCCGGCCGAGCGCAGTTCCTGGCGCATGATGTCGCGCCCAAACCGCCCGTTCTGAATGGCCTGGGACTTGGAAGCGATGGTACGGAAGGCGCGACCCTGATTGAGCAGAAATCCGAATGCCGCGCTCATGATCACACCAAAGACCACCATGGCGACCATGACTTCGGACAGCGTAAAACCGCGGCGATCACGTCGTGCGGCAGGAGTGCGCAGAGGTGTCATCGTCATGGGGCGGCGATGGAAATGGTGCGCACGATCGGTGTGGCGAGCAGGCTGGTCTGCGTCGCGCTTACCCGCACCGTGATCGTGGTGAGATTCATGCCGTTGGCAGAGTCCACGGACACCGTGGTGGCGCTGGACAGCCCGTTGGCGGTCGGATTGAATCGCGCTTCACCAAGCGCGGCGAGCGTGGAATACGTGGGCCAGGCACGGGCGCGGCCAATCTGCATGTCGGCCAATGACTGCGCGCGACTGCGCACATCCGAGTTGGTCACCGACTGCGAGAACTTGGTGGTCCCCATGCCCATCACCAGCACGACTCCCGAGAGAATGACCATGGCGATCATCACTTCGATCAGTGTGAAACCGCGCCGCGTCGCGTGCGCAGACTCCACCCCAGTGGGTGACTCGTGCGTGATCACTGTCCGCGTTTCCATTGGCTTCCTGTCCAGACGTACCAGTCGGGTCGTGCCGTCGCACGGGCGAGCACCATGGCACGTGCGTAGTTGCGCGTCGCACCCAGGCGCCGAGACGGCGTGGTGAGATACAGCGTGATGCCGCGATCGACACTGCCATTGCGCTGCAGCACCAGAAGCGGCTTGCCGCCGCTGGTCAGCATGACCGGCATCGGCGCTGATGCCGCGCCGAGCGCCGACACACCGGAGGGACGGTCAAAGACCACACGCTCGGGGAGCAGAAACGGTCGCGATTTCTCGCCACCGTCGATCTGTCCATTGTTGTTCACATCCCAGATGGTGCGCACGGCGTGCGCACTCGTGTCGAATACCACCAGCACATTGTGTCCGCGTGCCACGGCCTCGCGTTGCGCCACCATGATGGACATGCCAACGGTGCGCACCGCGGTATCCACCTGCGCGGTATCGACCAGCACCTTGGGCAGTGCGAGCGCCGCCAGGATACCAACCATGACAATGACCAGCAGCAACTCGATGAGTGAGAAGCCGCGAGTCAATCGTCGTCGATCGTATCGAAGGGGCGCTGCGTGCATGTCTCGCCTGGGCAATGGGATGGCTCACCATTAGGACGCAGGCGGCGAGAGGTACGTCACCAACTGCCACGCGGTGTTACTCCCGTGGCACCAGCTGTTTCATCCTGAGACCGGAGGGCGTCGGCGACCCGGCTAGGGCGCGTCGCCGGCCGGCTCCGTGGGCATCAGCTGCACCATGTCGAGCTGGTCACTCCCCCGCACAATCGACACATCGGCAAACAAGGCAGGAGCCTCGTCGCGCAACACGCGCGCCAGGGAGACGACGACGCGGCGCCACTCACGTTCCGCTCCTTCACCCCCGGATGTGGCCAGCAGTTGCCGCCACGCCGGCACATTCCCCGACACAAGCAGTGTGGTCGCGAGGCACTGCGGAAGCAGAGCGGCGGCACCCTCTCGCGCCATGCGCCGACGCTGCACCTTGTCGTTCACCCAGCCGTAGCGCGTCATCAATGCCTGGACCAACGCATGGTAGGCACGCGCCGTCTCCGCCATCTGCGCCGACCAGGTCGACTCCAGTGCCTCATCACCGGCCAACGCCGGCGGCAGCACGAACTGCAACTGCGACTCGTCCAGGTACCGATGCGACGTGCCGGTCACCGACAGCATGGGGGCACGCTGTCGCAGTGTCGCTGTCAACGACCGGCTCACGCCTTCGATGAGCAGCGTGTAGTGGACGTGCGCGAGCGCGGCCACCAGCGGGCCACGCACGAGCGACGCGACGAACTCCCGGGTGTCCCGTCCCGCCGGGTTTTGCTGACTGGAGGTGGTCAGGCGCGCGCCGAACTCCGCCAGCCGCTCGGCGTCTCCCGCATCACCAGCCCGATGCACGCGCAAGTGCGCCGGTTCTGCAAACTGCGGCCGGGCGACGACGGCAACAGCAGACTCGCGAACGATGGCAGCGGTGTCGAGGGTCACAAGCATCGGGCGTTGAAGGGAAACCGGAGGGACCGACGGCGAAACGCGGCCATTGCTGAGTGCCGCATTTGGACGTACGCTCTGTCATGCCCGATCGAACGCCGGAGCGCAAGCTCTCCGCCGAGGTGCGACAGGAGCTCCAACAGACGAGACCCTTTCGCTCCGAATCGCAGGAAGCCACCATCGCGTTGATGCGCACGTCGTCCGTCGTCGGGCGTCGATTCGCACGTATTGTCGAGCCCCACGGCATCAGCCTCGCACAATACAATGTCCTGCGCATCCTCCGCGGTGCCGGCGACGAGGGACTGCCGACCCTGGCGATTCGGGATCGGATGATCGAAGAAGGGTCGACGGTCACACGGCTGCTCGACAAACTCGAAGCGTCGGGTCTGGTGACCCGCTCTCGCTGCCGGCCCGACCGTCGTCAGGTCCTGTGCGTGATCACCGAGCAGGGGAAGGCCCTGTTGCTGAAGCTGGACCCGCTCGTGGATGCCGCCGACCAGGCGGCCGTGGCGATGCTGAGCCCCGAAACCAGACGGCAGCTTATCGATATCCTCGCCCAGATTCGTCTGGGCGCGTAACTGCGCGCTACCCCTCGGCTGGTGGCGCCGTTGCCAGTCGATACGTCTGCCACGCACGCCCTCGCTCAATACGATCGAGCGTTTCACGGGCCTGCGGGTCGAGCGGCGACGCCTCGGGATCATGGCGCAGGGCGCCGATGGCTTCGTCGCCGGCATGCGCAATCTTGCATCCGGCGTTGAACACGCCGGCTGGATCTCCGGCATGTTTGATGTTGGCGAAGGCCGCGCGTGCTTCCACCCGCCACACGGCAGCGGCAAGCGGAGCACGCAGCCGGCCGTCCCCATGTTCTCCGGCGAGTGTGCCCCCCAGCGATGCCACGAGTGCGGTCACCTCGCTGAGAATGCCGCCCACCCGATCGCGCCAGCCACTCCGCGTCACATCGACCAGCGGATTGACGTGTGCATGCGCATCGCCCGCATGCCCGAAGATGACGCCGGGCATCTCGTAGCGGGCCAGCGCCGCGCGCACACCGCGCACGTACGCCGGGAAATGGGCAGGTGGCACACAGCCGTCCTCGATGAACTGCATCGACCGCAACCGGGGCGCCAGACGTGAGAGAATGGGGCTGGCCGCGTGCCGCAACGCCCACACGCGATGCTCCGATTCGGCATCCAGCGCCGACGACACATCGAACGCGCCATCGCGACGACAGATCACCGCGAGGTGATGTGCGGCATCGGCGGCCGCTGCGGCACTCTCGCCATCCACCTCGATCAGCAGCACCGCGTCGGCGGTCGTGTCCACGCCCGTCGGTCCGTCGCTGGCGGCCACATCGAGAAAGGTACGATCAAGCAACTCGCAGGCCGTGGCGCCGGCGTCGCGCGCGTTGCGTGCGCAGGTGGTGGCCGCCTCGAGCGAGTGGAACGACACCAGCAGGCTGGCCGTCGCCGCGGCCACGGCGCAGAGCGACAACTCCGCTTCGACAAACAGCGCCAACGTGCCTTCGCTGCCCACCAACAGATCCACCAGATGTCCGGAGGGCGCGAGCGCTTCGGCAATCGCATACCCACTCGATTCCTTCCGCACACCGGCATGCACCCACGTTGCCGCGACGGCATCATCCTGCGCACGCAGCTGTGCAAGCGTGGCCACCAGTCTCGCCACGGCGGGAATGGCCAACGGCAGCGGCTGCTCGCGGTGAATCCAGGCGATCGAGCCGTCGTCAAAGACGCAGCGCACCCCTCGCACCCATCGTCTGGTTGCGCCGTAGCGCAACGTGCGCGCGCCCGCTGCGTTGGCGGCGATCATGCCGCCAATGGTGCAGAAGGCGCCGCTCGACGGATCAACCGGGAACTGCAAACCGGACTGCCGTGCGGCCGCGTCGATGTCGTTGCGGAGGGCGCCCGTACCCACGCGTATCGACCGCTCCGCAACATCCACCGCACCGATCGCCCTGAAACGACTCAGATCCACCACCACGCCGGGCCCCAGCGCTCCGCCGGACATGCCGCTGCCGGAGCCGCGGGGAATCAGGGTATGGCCGCTGCGACGCGCCCACACCACCAGGGCAGACAGATCCTCAGCATCGGTCGGAACTGCCACCGCAGCGGGGATGGCGCGTGCAATGCCCGCCGTCTCGGCGTAGAGCGCGCGCGCCAGCACATCGGCACGGAAGACGCCACGGAATCCGGGCGGGTGGTCGGCGAAAACGGATGAGCGATTGGGCACGACGGAGTCTCGCTGGTCCAGACGACACCTTCAAGCGTACCGGTGGGACAAGTGACGCGGACGCCACGGTTCTCGTATCTTTACCAGAATGTCCCTTGCTCCCGCCGTTACCGACGCCCTCGCCCGCCGAGACGCTGCCCGCTTCTGTCACGCGGTGCTGCCGTCGGTGTCGCGCACATTTGCGTTGGGAATCAAGACGCTGCCAGGTGATTTGGGGCAGGCGGTGCTTGACGCGTATCTGCTGTGCCGCATCGCCGACACCGTCGAGGATGCGCTCGATGTGCAGCCGGAGCGCAAAGCTGCCCTCTTCGATGACTTCCTCAGCAGCTTTGACGATCCCGCTGCGCTCGAGCGGTTTCTGCTGGGTGTGCAGACACTCGGCGGCGATGAAGCGCATCTCGCGCTGACGCGGAACGCGGATCTGGTGCTGCAGCACTTTGCGAATCTTCCGGACGCGACCCGTGCGGTGGTTCGGAAGTGGGTTGCCGAAATGGTGATCGGCATGCGCAAGTTCGTGCTGCTCTATCCCAACGGCATCCGCATTCAGACCGTCGAGGAGTACAAGGAGTACTGCTACTATGTGGCCGGAACGGTCGGCTACATGCTGACCGACTTGTGGCACCAGCATTCGCCCAGCATCGGCACCAAGCGGTACGCAATCCTGCGTGAGCGCTGCCGAGCGTTCGCGGAGGCGCTGCAAACGGTCAACATTCTCAAGGACGTGGCGACCGATGCGGAGAAGGAAAACTCCGTGTACGTCCCTGAAGAATTGCTTCGCTTGCACGGCAGCACGCAGAACCGCATTCTCGCCCCGGAGCTGCTCGCGAAAAATCGCGAGGCGCTTTCACAGCTCATTCAGCTGGCGTGGCACGATCTCGAAGAGGCGCGAAACTACCTGCTGCTGATTCCGCGCCGCGCCGTGTCCATTCGCTTGTTCTGTATTCTGCCATTGCTGCTGGCGTACGCCACGCTGCGTGACCTCGTGCAGAGCACGGCCATGCTCAAGCCGGGCGGGTCGGTCAAGATCTCCCGTCGCGAAGTGAAGAGCTTGCTCATGACCGGGGCGATGCTCGTCATGAGCAACTCGGGTGTGCGCTGGTTGGTGGCTCGTGTTCGGCGGCGCGCGTTCGAACTGGGATTCGCCTGAGCCACCCGCCTCACCGCAGCAGGGCCTGCGTGACCTGACGCGCCAGGCTTGGCGGTGGCTGCATGCCCCCCTGCTCGAGTTCGTCGAGCAGCTGCTCGAGCCGCAAATGCGTCCGGTCAATCATCTCGCGGTAGCCGCGACGAATCGCACGCCAGCTGAGTAGTGTGGCACCGCCGGCCATCGCCACAAGTGCGGCGATGCCACCGGCCACGACGCCGCTACCGGCCAGTAGCGTCAACGGCACCGCGAATCCGGCGCCGATGACCGTCATGGCGAATGCCACCGACAGAATGGTCGTGCGCTGCGTCCGTCTTGCCTTGAACGCGTCGGCATCAAAACGCACGAGCGTCCGTTCACCGTCGATCGCGCTCACGCTGGCAACCACCTGATCGAGGCGGACCAGGTCGAGTTTGCGCCCGCCCATGCCGAATGAGCGCAGAAAATTGCCAAGCGGATCGTGGCGCGGCTCCCAACTCATCCGGTCGCCGATGCGACGGAGCGACGTGAGCGATTCCATGCGCGGCATCCACGCATCGAGTTTGGCCAATACCTCGGCTGGCGTTCCGGGAACCACCCGCTGCACGGAGACCGTCGCGGGCCCCAGCGCGTCAAGCACCGCGCCCGATTCCGGCTCCTGCATGGGCAGGCGCGCACGTTCCTCGGCAAGCGCTTGACGCATGCTCGCCGGATCGATGCCGACTTCCTTGGCGATCTCCAGCAGGCGCGACTCCGAGACCACCTCGGGCAGATCGGTGGACCGGCTCTGCAGTTCTGTCGCGCGCGACAACACGCGGTCGACCGCGTCACGCGCGATGACGGGATCAACACGGGTGCTGGTGGACGGCAGCGGGCGGTCGGAGTCGGACGGTGTCATGCGAGTTCACTCAAGAGCCAAACGCGTCGGAGACGTGCGGTCACGGACGTGACCGTCGGTTCAGACCCGTACGGACTGTGCGGTGATCGGGATTCTGTTCAAATGCCGCCGAGCACGATATCGATCTGTCGGACGAGTGCATCACGAATCGTATCGGGTATCGGGAACCGGTTGTGAAAGGCCGTGGAGAGCACGATGCCGGACAATGAAGCTGCCGATGGGGTTCGTCCGCGGCCCGCGCCGGCTTGCGTGAGATAGTAGCGCATGTACGGCTCGAGCAACTCGGGAGCGACGCGCTCGAGCACCAAGGCACCGGCGCGCACCTGACCCATCGATACGAGTCGGTCCGCGACGCCGGCACGCTGTTCGGCCGGTGTGGTGTTGTCGCCCACCACGCCGCCCACGAGCGTTCCCGATACTTCGTGCACAAACACGTACAACACTTCGGCGGCGTCATCGACGCGCTGCGGGAACGGCACGACCACCACCGTCTGTCCGTCGCGGCCAACGCCGGTGCGACCTTCACCGCCGATGGGCAATGACAGCACGATGTCGCCGGTGCGCTGACTCGTGTTGGTGAGGAACCGCTCGAAGCGCGAACGATAGACACGTTGCCACAGTGAATCGACGGCCGTGATGACCGCGACGCGCGTGCGCACCACGCGCGCGTGTTCGTCGGCAAAAAAGCGCGCCTGTTCATCCGCGACACCGGCGATGAACAACCGGAGCCACTCGCGATCCGCGGCCGTGGGAAAGAGCGCCGCAAATTGTGCGACACGTGCGGCGGTCTCCTTGTCGGGAGCGCGACGTGGCTCGCCCTCGAATCGGAGAAACTGTTCGGCAAACGCGCGCACGACATCCCAGTTGGCCATATCAAGTGGCAGGAACTGGGCGGGCAGGTATCCGCCTGATGCCGTCAATCCTTTCACCAGCGTCGTCCGATTGGCGTCGAGTGCGGTGAGCAGATTGGCGCGATTCTTCACCACCGTCATGCTGTCGCGATAGTCGCGCCGGTAGAGCGGTACGACGCTGGAATCGCTCGAGAGGGTGGCGAAGGCGTGCAACCAGAGGTCGATGTGTTCGGCCGTCTTGATCGGCCAACGAATCGGTGCCAGCGCGGCGGGCGGAACAGACACGTTCCCGGAGCGTCCGCCCGATACACCAACAGGTGTGGCGCTGGCGCATGCCGTCAGCGACAGGCCGAGCAACAGGCCGAGCAACAGGCCGGGTGCCCCACGACGCACGCGGCGGCGCTCGACAGTCAGAAGAGTCCCAATCATTCCGCAATTTACCCGCGCGGGTGATCGACGGTCCTGCAGAGTTGCAGCCCCGGGGGGCTAGCTGGCGATGCGCAGGAGCGTGGCGTTGTCGGTCGTGTCGGCGCCTCGTCCGCAGGTCACGCAAAAACGCCAGCCGATATCCAGCTCGGAACTGCAGGCCGGGCACTGCCGCTTGGTCAGGTCCAGTCCGCAGTGCGGGCAGAAGGTGATATGCCGTCCGTCGGGCAGGCGGCCGCCGCAATAGCGGCATCCCGGGGCGGTGCGTGGCTTGGTGGCCCGCGTCTCGTCCAGCAGCGCGTTCGGCGCCGCGGTGTCGCCATTCGCGGCGTCCGGCGTCCGGAGCCGAAGCAGACTGTTGGACCACGAGCGAACCAGCGCCAGCGTGGGCGACGGCAGCGCCAGCGCTTGCCGGCAGGCCGAGCGTAATTCGACTTCGACCTCGAGAATTTCGCGCTCGCCGGACATCAGGCGAAGCATGGCGCGTTCCCACGCATCGGCGCCGCCGTCCGCCATTTCGCGGCGAGTCTCGCGAAAGGGCAGCAGGCGTTCTTCGAGGTCGATGAGTGTGAAACCCTGTGTGGCCAGCTGCGGGAACTGCTGTCGCACCAGGCGGGACAGGCGGAACGCGAGTCGGTCGAGATCGTCGAGCGAGCGCGGTGCAGCACTCACCTCGACTCGACCTTACGCATGGTCGCGTCGACGTCGGAGCTCATCATGTCCTTGTTGTCGCCACCGATCCGATCCACCAATCGCTCGGCGATGTGCTTCTCGTTGACCTGCGCATCTTTCCAGCCATAGCCATAACCGATGGCGATGCCCAGCGCGAGGATGAAGATGTACTTGAACATGGGCGCGTTCCGGAATGCTCCGGGCGCTTGTGCACCTGGAGTGTTACTCCAAACGACGCACCATCGCGGGGGCGGGTAACGCCGGGGCCGGGCGGAACGATGCCGGGTCGGGAAACGGCGCGACGGGGACCCGTGAGGTGCCTGCCCGGACGGGCCGATCATTCCACCACTGTTCAAACTGCGACTCCACCAGCCCGTGGCTGGCATCCTGCGCCGCTGCGGCACGTGTGGCCAGGTGGTTGGCGTATTCGTTCTGCGGGTGGCCGGCATGCCCTTTCACCCAGTGCCACTGCGACTCATGTCGGGCGATGGCTTCAACCGCCGCCTGCCAGAGTTCGACATTTTCCACGGCGCCCTCTTTGCGGCGCCATCCGCGTGCGATCCAGCCACGCACCCACGACGTCATGCCGTCCACGATATACCGCGAGTCGGTCGTGAAGTGCACCGACAGCGCATTGCCCTTTCGCGACAGTGCCCGGTACGTGTCGATGACCGACCGCAGCGCCATGCGGTTGTTGGTGGTGTCGCGCTCTGACGCCCAGAGATCGAACCGTTGGGTCACCCCGTCGGGCCGGCGCCATTCGACCAGCGCGCCAAAGCCGCCCGGCGTGTCACCGCTTTTCCCGTTGCCCAGACACGATTCGTCCGCAAAGACGGCAATCAGCGGATACGACGCGCTCACCGCACGACATCCACGGAATCGAGTTCATCGACGAACAGCTCGAGGCGATGTCCCGTGGACGGATGCCGTGCCTGAATCACTTCGCGCCCGTTCTCGAGTCGCAAGCGCTCGGGAATCACCAGATACTCCGTGCCTCGGCGCATGAACGCCAGACGATGGCCCTTGGCGATGGCGTGCTCGAGACGGTCGTATTGCACTACGGTGAACGCCATGCGCGAAGTTCGGTACGGGAGAGACAGGCGGCCAGCGCACGGCGATCGGCGCTGACTGGTCGCAAACTAGCGACTCTCACGCGCTACGGTTTTCCCCAGGCGGAACAGACGCGCTCGAGCACCTGCGTGGCCCGTTCGATCTGTGACCGTTCCACCCACTCTTCCGCAGAATGCGCGCGGGCGATGTCGCCGGGGCCAAAGCACAGCGCAGGGATCCCCGCGGCGTTGAACAGCGCCGCATCCGTCCAGCAGCCGAGGCCATTGATCGCCACCTCCTGATCGTCGGTACGGGCCGCGGAGACGACGGCGCGGGTGAGTGGCGCATTCACATCCAGGTCGCTCGGCGGTTGCGCACACACAAGCGACACCGTCGCGTGAAAATTCTCGGCACTCCGCGCCACGTCGGCGCACAGCGCCTGCACCTCCGCAACGGCCTGCGCGGCCGTCTCGCCCGGCAGCGTGCGACGTTCGATGCGCAACGTGCACTGTTCGGCATACGTGGACCAGCCCGTGCCGCCCGCGATCATCGCGGCGTGCAGCGAGGGGCGCCCCAGCAACGCATGATGCCGAGTGGTGAGGACCGTGTGTTCGAATCGATCGAGCGCCGCGAGCAGCAGCCCGGCATGGCGCACCGCATCAATGCCTACATCGTACGCACTCCCGTGCGCGGCTCGCCCTTGAAACACCACTTCAATCCACGCGAAGCCCTTGTGCGCCGGACACACGGCCATGCGCGTCGGTTCGGTGATGATGGCACCGGTTGCGGTGAGCCCGTCAGCGAGCAGCGCCCGCGTGCCGATCGATTCGAATTCCTCATCGCAGACCGC
>Ga0075163_10002489_pt1 | contig 24730 bp, 35 predicted proteins | sample JI1023141ADNA_FD_71478 | JGI IMG/M metagenome (GOLD analysis project Ga0075163, IMG submission 71478) | Wastewater effluent complex algal communities from Wisconsin, to seasonally profile nutrient transformation and Carbon sequestration -... | ecosystem: Engineered > WWTP > Effluent > Algae... | reverse complement strand
ATCAACCTCCAAATATTTTGACTGAAAATCCAATGGGCCCGCAACCTTACCTGTGGAGATAAGATAGTTAGCAATCCCATCCTGCGCCTCCCTACTCGACAATAGCTGCTTCTCAAACTCCTTAAACGAATATTTCTTAATCTGATCTGCATAGGGCGACTTCTTGCTTATAAGGGCCGAATACAGCTCTTTCCGTGGCGTTAGTTTGTTGCCTCCGTCTGCTTCTACAATCAATTCTTCCTCCATATCTTATTTAAAACCGGGTAGTCTTGGTTTCTCCGCACCCATCGCTGGTGTTCTTTTATACGGCTTTGCATTCTCCAATTCAGGTAATTCGCCCAAATCATTGGGAACAAAAATATCTATCCCCCGATATGCAGGGCCAATTTTCTTTTCTGTTTCTTCATCAACCCGCAAGGAATTCGGGCTTATTCGGTAGCCGCTTACTTTCTTAAAATTGTTATCCAGCCCCAGCTTTTGCATATTCTTTGCTTCTGACGGGGAAATCAATGAGCCTTTTGGTCGCACACGCATAACCCCATTGTCGTTGAATTTAGTGTCTTGCGTGAGCTGGAGCACGTCTTTGACTTCTTGAAACTCGTTTACGTCAAACCCAAAATTTAGGATAATTGAGCCGTCCGGCATTGGGGTTGCAAGGTCGCCCAATGCTTCAATATCCCCACCCAACAAATAGGCTCTTTTGTTTGAGTTTACTTTAACCGGCTTGTCTGGCTTGATAGACCTCCCTACTCCTAGATTAATTGGAGTTATGGTCTGTGTTCCGTCGCTGTAGGTTGTTCTGTAGTTCACATTAACAGGCCCCTCGTATTCCTGATAGCCGCCCATCTTTGCGCCCTGTGCCCTTGATTGGGCTTCTTTTTTGGTGCTTTCCAAGTCTTTTTCTACATCGTACACGGCCCTGCCACGTAACATTTTATTAATCACTTCGCCTTGTGCAATGCTAAGCAACTGGTCATTTGTAACATTGGGGAACTTTTGCTGCAATATCGGTAGCTGCATAGCAATAAATCTGTCCTTCATGTTTTTAGCAATCGGGTCAGATTCGATTATTCCTAAAGCAACTTTATTATCTACCAATGGTAACCCTGTTTCTGGGTCTAGCACGACCTCTACCCTTCCAGTTTTAGAGTTTTTTCTGGTTTGCAGAAAATCACTAAACTTTTCATCTTTCTTTATTCCAGAAGTATTGGTGTTTTTTACGCTAATGGGCTCCCTATTTTTAACCAAACGAGACCCCACCGCATCCCAATTAAAAAACTCAGGATTGGAAGTAATGGCTTGTTCGATTTCAGGGATAATATCTTTTTTGTAAAACTCAGGGTCTTTACGAACCTTTTCGTCTACCATCTGCTTTATTAAAGTAGCAGGGATATTATACTCTGAGCCTAGTCTGGTGCGCAACTCTTTTACGCCAGCATCTTGCGATGCACTAAAAACATTTGCTGCCGCTGCAAGGCGGTCCGTGCCCGCTATGGTCTGCAACTTCTGTGCCTTATTCATGGCTGGCCACCGTTTTGCGTTCTCAGCAATCCTTTGGTCTAGCAGGTTTTGTATGGGTCTTGCAAAAAGCTCCCCTTTGCCTTCTTCGTACTTTGCAACCACCTCCTCTTCCTCCGCTCTCTTCCTTGCGTCCAAAGCGGCTTTCTGCCTAGCCATTTCGGCTTGCTTGTTATGCCAGTCAAGTTGGTCCTGTCGTTCTCTGGCTCCTTTCAGAATTTGAACGCCCGGCATAGGATTAAATACCTGAGCGTTTCCGCTTCCAATTTGGCCGCCAGGAACGCTTTGTAATGCTGTTAGTTCTGCCATGGTTAAGATTTATAGCCTCTTATTCGGTCAGTAATTTTTACAATAGTAGGTCTTCCAAGCCGATTTTTACGAATCAACTGCTCCCCGTACTCTGTTTTGTACTGAGTTTCAAACTCTTTTGCCATAGCCAAATCATTCCTAGAAAGGTGGTATCGCCACATCAAATAAAACTCAGCCGCCGAAATAAAGAATGGATGAACGCAAGTCTCTGTAGATGGCGCAAGGCAGTTGGTGAAATACTTTAAGACAATATTGCTAAAGGCAAAAGTAGGGCTTGTTACCAGCGTTTTTGTAGCCCAATCAATATTATAGTCTCCGTAATCTCCGCCATTTCCAAATGCCATCATGCCCTGCCCTCCGCTTAGTCCCCAGCCCCAGCCATATCCATAAGCGCCTCCGTTAGCGGGTAAGTACCAGTTATTGTCTCTTTCTGTGGGGACAAGCCCGTAAGTAGGTCGTGCTCTTTCAAATGAAAGCGTTGAGGCAAGCCCTAGTGGCTTAATATAACGCCCTAGTTGTGTGCCCACAGCTATTACCTCGAAACAGTTTTCAGGGATTGGCAGATAGTTGGGAACAGAGGGCGATACTTCATACACAATAGTGGCATCTCTGTCTGGCATATTGGTGGCGCAATCCTGATTCATGCCACGCAAAAAAGCCATCATCCACGCCTCAAACCTGATTTGCTCATTGGTAGGCAAGCCGTTTTGCAGCAAAGTGCTTTGAACAATCTCGGAAGCTGTTTGTGTTAAACTCATTTCGCCTGTTGTTTATTGTCCGTTACCATATCAGCCGGAATTGCCATCCTAAGCCTAACCTGTGGCATTACCCGCTCAATGACAAGCAAGCCTTGTGCCTCTGTCAGTGTAGCATCGTTAGCAACCGCTAGGGTTACGTTGATGTGGTTAAAGTCAAGCGTTTCGTTACATCCGGGCAAAACATACAACCGATTCGCTACCGGAGCAATATAATACTTGCCCGCAAACTTAAACAAGCTACTTCCCTTCATGGCTTCGTAGTGCTCCAAATCAACGGGAATTAAATCGTTTTGGCTTTTTGGGCTATACCTGCGAAGGGTACTGTCGGTCATAGTGCCTAATATCCTTGCTTTTACAAAGCCTCTGTTTTTGGGCAAATTGATATAGGAAACCGGAAGGATAGCCTGCTTGTAGCCGAGTGCGGTGTCTTCTGTTAGTGTAATCTGGTAGTTTACAAGCCACTGCCCCTGAACCGTATGCTGGTTCATGGCTTTCCAGTTCTCAAAATATTCCTGACGGCCTACAATATTCAGGGCTTCCAAACAAAGCGCTTCAACCTCACGACGGTCGATACCCTCCGCCGTCGGACGCCCTCCCGTTACGGCAAGAATAATCTGATCTGCTACGTATGCTATTTCCATGGCTTATCCGACCTTTTGTTCCATTTGATTTCCGGCCTGAATCAACACACCGTTTTGAATATTAAACCCTAGCTTTGAAATGGTGCGGGCCAATAAATTCTCTATTTTATCTGGCTGCCAAATCAACTCCCTTGTAACAACCACGTCGGGCACAGGGCTATTGTTGTCCACAAAGCTAAATGCACAGTCCGGAGGATAGCATAAGCATCTTGCCGATACGCTGGCATACGTACTAGGGAGTAAGTTAAAAGTGAACTCAAAAGCATCGCCCTCTGTTGCGCTTGGCGCCGTGCGACAATATGGATAGTCCACCGTGGGCGGAACTACTTTGTTTCTAACCATGGCTTTCCACTGATTATCTGGCAGAAACTTTGCAGCGCTCCCATCTGTTACTCCGGCGTAGGCTGGCTCCAATACCAAGACCTTATCAATGATAAAATCTCCGGTAGGAGTTATTACCAATGGGTCGCCAGTAGCGGAAAACACTTGGTAGCATTCAGATAGGGCATCGGTGCTATCGGTGGTTTCGCCAAAGTTGATAGCAGCAATGTTGTTATTTGGGCGATACCAGCTCAATAAACCCCTGTATGCCAGATACATATCCCCAGATGCAGAGTTGATTGCGTTCTGAATTTCTAAAGAGCTTCTGTAGTAGCTCCCCGCATTTAACAGTGTAAACAACCGACTGATTAGTTCTTCCAACATATCGGCAAATTTATAGATTTCAACGAATAACCAATGCTCATTTTTTTGGCAGTGTTAGCTTTGCGGGGATGAAAGCAATTCAATTTGGCTGTGGTAGCCACCATTTTGAAGGATGGGAAAACTATGATGCAGAAGTGGATATAACCAAGCCGCTTCCGTTTGAAGATGGAACGGTGGATGCCTGCTATGCGAGCCACGTATGCGAACACGTCTCCGCCCCCGACGCTTTTCGGTTCTTCAAGGAATGCCACCGCATCTTGAAATCGGGAGGTATTATGCGAATCTGCGTCCCCTCTATTGCACGGGTTTATGCCCTTATGGATGACGACTATATCAAATGGACAAAAGAAGCTGGCTTTGCAGATGGGACGCCACAGGGGGCCGTGGAGCATTTGATTACCAACCACGGGCACCTTGCCTGTTGGGATTCCGGAACGCTGTCCGCTGCTATTTGGGCGGCTGGATTTAGAGTTTCTTGCCACGACCTGAACCAGTCAGGAACTCCTGAGCTTTGTGGGCTTGAGCGCCATGGGGAAGTAATTGGGGAAAACAACAACTGGATTGAGAGCATCGTAGTCGAGGGATTCAAGGCATGAAAAACTATATAATCGGAACCGCATACCACCATGTTTCTTCATGGAGCGAAACATTATTCAAAGCGTGGCAGGAAAATACTTTGGAATACACAGACCAATACTACTGCATCTCCACCGTAAAGCGCAATCAGTCGCCAAACGAAATCCTTGTTAATCACAACCTTGGCCATATCCACGACCTGCTTGATAGGCATCAATCCGGTTTATCTGGATGGGGCGCTCATATTGTTACGCTTTCCATGATAGCCTACTGTGCTGGCAAAGATTTTATATTCAAGGAGTCCGACTGTATTTGGTATGGAGACGTGCCCGCACAATTGTATGCCGACTTAGGGAGTGCTCAGGTTGTGTTTGGAAGAAAGATGGAATCGGAGCCTTTCATGTCCTGTTCCCAATCCACTTTCCTTATCAAACATGATTTCATTCCAGAGTTCGTCTCCGCATATCTAGCGCTTCCGGATGATATTGATATGCTCACCGAAGACAAGTTTGTGGAGCTTGAGCGCCTTTCCCCTCATAACTACGCCCGCACAGCTTGTTGCATTGACAGAGAACGCCCTATCCCATACGATAAGCCCGTTTGGTCTGTGCAACAAGTGAAAGAGCATGAACTGGAAGAAATGCGCAACATAGGGGTTATTAAACACCGCCCAACTATACGGCTTGTTTTAGGGCGCTATGGAGATGTTTATATGGTTGCAAGCAAAATGCCTCCGCAAGATATTCTGGCTTGCTCAAAGAAGTTTGCGGGTATTGCCAAAGAGCTATTCCCCCATATCGCATTGATTGAATTAGATGTAGATGATTTGTTCCAAGCCGAAAGGTTACTACGCCACCAATACCAATACCACCGGATTGTGTTATGCCAGCAAAATGGGCAAGACGAAGAACTAACGCTTCCATTCCGAACCTATCAATCTTTTCAGGAACACTATGCGAAAGTTTAGCAAGTGCATTATTTCGCTTGATGGCGTAAGTTCTCAAATTGCCAATATCGAACCCATCAAAAAAAATCTTGCGATGGGATTAAGAGCCGCAGGGCTTGAATACAGCTACTACCAGCACACAGAAGATGGGTTTATTGGGCTTGAAATGGATATGAACCAGCCCGACACTTTATACGTGCTCAACGACAGCCTTACATATCATTTGTGCCAGCAGCCTTGTATACTACTAACACGAAGTTGGCCATGGGTAGAAAGCAATCCTAAGCCGAATTGCATTGGGGTTTTAACCCATGAAATGATTGGCTATGACTACTCCGAATTGGTTGGTATTATTTGCCGGGACAAAATGGTTCGACAACACCATAATGGGCTAGCCGCTCATACCTACCTTTTGTTTTCTCAGCATTTCCCAAGCACCAGCGAAGCCATGGGGCGTTATGCAGCCGCTCAGACGTCGTGGGCTATTTTGCGCCAAAAAGATATTCATGTCAGGTATTTGCCTTATGTATCGGATTCGCTGCCTTATGTTTCGACCATGCTCAAAGAAGCTATGGAATATATGGAGCACCCCGACGATATTGTTATTTTGCTCAACTCAGATATTATCCTGACGCCAGAATCTACCGCTATTATCAGGGCGTTTATGGACAGCCGCAATATTGACGCTTGCTATGCCTCCAGAGTAGATACAGGATATGGAATGCACCACACCTACGGAGACCTCCAAGAATGCTTGACATATTTAGGAATGGATTTATTTGCTATCAGGAGGGATGCTCCGATTGCGAAAAAACTAACACAAACTCCTCTTTTGCTTGGAAGAGAGGGGTGGGATACGGCATGGGCTTCTGTTATTAAACATAGACTACCATACAGCATTTGCTACCATTGGGCACACGATGCAGAATGGAGAGCTTCTTCTACGGAGGAAGGGAACCAATTCAATAGGGCACAAATAAAAGAACACTTCCTTTTGAGAAGTGTTCCAATGGGAGAAGGCGTAGGGTTTTACCCCCAGTATTAGCCCGCTACCGATGCGTAAGCAGAGCCAGTCGCAATAGCCGTATTGATATTCGCAATGGCATTCTTAACCCGAGCCGGGCCAGCTACACCATTCAAATCTTGATACGGAAATTGTGTTTGCCCGGCGTTACCGGATACAGATGCCATTAAAGGCAGGTTCATTCGATCTGTGTCGAAGTTTCTTGACACAGATGCTACAGTCTTCCCAGATCCAGGAAGCTGCACAGCCCACATACGAAGTATCATGGTTTCTAAAAAACCGGATTGAAAAAGCCCGGTAGCACAAACTTAAGCGCTTTTTCTTGTCATAAAAAACCCTTTCCGGAAGGTTTTTACCGAACCCCTCAGCGCTGTATCAATATATCGGCTTGTATCGCCATATCCGCAAAAATTGTATTCATAAATATTTACGGGAACCGTAGCCATTGGGTAATCGGATTTCTCACGATTAAATATATTGAATTGCAACAACTCATTTATGCCCTCCAGAAAAGCAAACCGAATCGGCTCTTCCCAAATCTTATACATGAAATCGCCCAGATAGGCACTGTCGCCTCTTAAAAAATCATTCTGGTAATCGCAAGCATCACCTACATGGCCAGACTTATGTTCTTCATTGCTGCCAGTAAATATGCCCGCACGGTTTTCGGTGGTTGCAGTTGGGGCTATACCCAATATCTCCCATTCTTTTAATAAAAACCCATAATAGCCCTGCTGGATTACGTAGTTCTCGAACGATTCTGACCTGTTGTTTTCTATGGCAATCGGCATGGAGTAGTATATGGCTGCCATTAGCATTTGCTCATAATCCCAGCCCGTCATTGTGTTGCGGTGGTTATAATAAGCAAAACGGCTAGGCGTAGGGAAGTAGTTATCCATCTGCCTGCCGAATCTGTTTATATGGTCTCTATTTGTTTCCTCGTATTTTAAATCGAAAAAACGGTTTCCAGAAACTCCCTGCTTTGAGCCTCGACCTTTTGGATTTGACTTTGCGAACATATCTAGCCCAAAGGCTCCAAGTTTTGTGTTGATTGGAACCTTCATAGACCCAACCACTTTGTGCCTGCATATTGTTTCTTTTGGAGGCTCCCATACTATTGCCCACGGTGAGTTGCCTTTATCTTTCTTGTCGCCCTGAATAAAATAGGGCATTGCCTTGTTTTTCTTGTCAGCCCAATCAAATCTGCCATATTTTATTTTACCAGTAGCCTCCCATTCTTCAAGCTTATCCTCTACAGCAGCTCTTAGCTTTTCAAGAATACCCATCTCATAAGGGCAGTTTGTATTCAAATACCCAAACGCATCGTCTACGGTTTCGGGATACATCCTACGCTCTTCTGCGGCTATATCATCGAAGCCACCATCGAGCAATTCCCTTATCCTTCTTTGTTGGTATCTTTTGGCTCCTATCCTTTCGGCTTGGGGGCTTTGGGTAATAATCCATGCCCATTGTTCATCATCAGGGTCTTCAATAATAGAGTCTCCATATTCGTCAATGAAAATGTTATCTAAGTGCTTTGGCCTACCATCGCTGGATGGAAGAAACAGGTTTCTGGCCATAGACTGTGTGTGCCCCGCCTGCCGGATTGTAGAAGCATCGGAAGCATCCCAGAATTGCTTGTATTCTTCCCCTCCGTCCGACATTTCCTCGACCGTGGTAGGGATAAAACCAAAGCCATACAAACCAGGAAGCTGCTTGGCCCACCATTTCATAATGGCTACTTTTTTCCACTTACCTGCTTCATCTGGAAATGTTCCATCTACCCTTCGCCCATCAAAGCCTCTTTTGGTCAAGGCCCTAAGTGTTACGGTGCCGCCCCTACCTTCCTGCTGCTCCATAATCTTTTTGTTCTTGGTCGTGGATTGCCCACGGGAAACAAATAGATTGAGCTCTTTTTTATTCTGTGTGTAAACACCGGGTAAAAGCCATAGGGGTAGCTCCTTAAACGGTTGATTAAATAGTTCGTCGTAGTTTTCCTCTGATAGCTCAAGGTCGGAAGAAGAAAGACCCACAAACTTCCGATCACCAGACATTACTACCCAGTACGCCAAAATGTGCATCCATGTGGTGGCTCCATCCTGTCTGAATTTCAGGTAAGTAGTCCCCTTGTCTTTTGTAAACTTCCAGACATTAAAAACATACGTGAGCACCCTTCTTTGCCTATCCCTGTAGGAAAGGAAGTCGGAATCGGTTATGGTTCTGGTTTTCCAGTAACACAGCCCGAAATACATCCACCCCGGAATCCAAGTCAGCTTCCCACGAATAAAACACCAGTAGCCAGTGAAAAAGATTCTTTCATTCTCCCTGTCTATAAATGCCTGTTGCTGTTTTGTGTAGGTGATCTCCCCCGTCTTGGTGTCGATTTGCTCAGCCTGAATCTCCATATATTCGGGCTGAACCGTGCGGGTAAACTTTGCTTTCGGATCGCCATACCCATCTATTGCCGTTAGGTCTTCTGGAATCTCAGGCGTTTGGCAGTCAAGGGTCCATATCTTTTCCCACAGCTTTCCATCTTTGATGTACTGGTTTTCTTTTAGGGGAAATGGATATGTTTCTGCCGTCCACATAAGGCAAAGGTACTTATTTTTTGCTGCCGTGCTTCGCTTTCAGCCTCTCCATTGACAAATCCGCCTCAGACTTCCGGAAAGAAGACTTTGCTTTGCCAGACGAAAAATCCACCTCGGCTTGCGTGTTTTTCTTAAATACGGCGTCCCTTTGCTCTTCGACCAATTTCCATAACTGAGGCAACTTTAGCCCGTTATCAATCTTGGTTTTATAAGAAGCATTCTCGCCCTGCTCTTCCTTTAGCTCAACAGATTCGCATACATTCTGGTACAACCGCAATAGCGACCAATACGCCCTTGCCTGAGCATTGGATTCAAAGTAATCATTGGTTGCCTTGCGAATGTCTTCTTCGCTCAACGAATACCCTAGCTTCCTTTCGACTTCTATCAGCCGAATATCCCACGAAAGAGTAGTTGGGAACGCATCGCTATATATCAGTTCCGCCCACTGGGTTAGCTTCGATTGCAACTGGGGGCCTTCTTTTTCCTGGAGATTCTTTTCGTTTGCCACTGCTTACAAATTCTGGTATTGGTGAAGTTTTTCTTATCGCATAAATTCGGTCGCCAAACTCTTTAAACAAGTCTATGATTTTAAAGCATTTCGTAAACCTCTGCCTATGAGTTAGTAGCTTTTCTGCTATTTCAAGCTCTTTCTTAAGCCGCTTATACTCGTCTTTCCACAGCTTGGAAAGCATATACATCTGGTAGGTTCGCTCTACATCCTGAGAGAACTTATACATATACCATCGCTGGTTGTGATAAGCCCTTGTCAGCTTAATTGGCTGCCCGTCGTTAAATACCGGAGGGGCAACCATAGAACGATATATCACCCTTTGTAAGGGGTTAAAGTCATTAACCAAATACACCTTATTGCTGCCTTTATCAATTCGGTCTACCCTGAATTTCATAATCTCTTTGTCAGATTTTATGAAAACAAATTCTTCGGGGTATATCCTGATATTTATGGTTGGTTGCACTTTTCTTAAAAAGATGTAGTGGGTGTCGCTTTCAATTTGTAGCTCATATTCCGTACCATAATGCACCCTTAGAAACTGCCTTGGCGTCAAGCCCGTGTATAACGCCCACGTGTATTTGGTTATTTTAAACATCTTGCCGGGCACGGCGGCATCGAACTCTTTTTGCAACACTGTTGCAACTTCGTGGCGCTGATTAAACGGCTTTATTTTCATTACAACACAATCAGGGTTTCGGTGGTCAGGTACACGGTTGCAGCCGATGCAGCATTCTGGAGGCTTACCCGAAGCACTTTTGCGGGGTCAATAATCCCTGCGGCCTTCATATCAACCCACTCGTCGGTAAGGGCGTTATAGCCTTTGCCTTTATGAATATCTTGCGAAAACTCAATGCCGCAGTTTTGAACCAACTGCATAATTGGTCTCAAAAGAACTTTATACACAAGCTTTGATCCTTCTGAAAGATTTGCTTCAATACCTTGCCCCATCTGCAAATACCCAACCCCGCCCCCGGCAACATAGCCTTCCTCGAAAGCAGACAATGAGGCACGAACGCTATCCTCGTACCGGAATGCTTTTTCTTTGATTTCGGTAGGGGTAGCCCCGCCAACAGTGATAACTGCAATGCCATTCTGCAACGAAGCAATCCGTTCTTTGAGCATAGAAATCCTTTGCTCGTCGGTTTCGTCCTTTAGCTGAGACTTCAACTGCGTAACCCTTTCATTAATCTTTGCCCTTGTCCCACGGCCATCTTTGAGTGTCGTGAATAGCATACTAGCCTCAAAAGCCTCGATAACACCAAAAGTCATTGGGTTCGTGGTTTCAATCTTATGGCCTTGCGAATGTCTGGTAAATACCCCGCCTATCATTACCGCAATATCCCCCATCATTTCATTGGTAAATTCTCCAACTCCGGGGCTTTTCACTGCCGCACACCTTAGCTTGCCTTGTGCTGCATTGACCGCCAAAAACCCTAAAGCGGCTTGCTCAATATCAGGTGCAATTACCACTAATCCCATGCCATTGTTATTGGCATAGTCCGCTGCCTGAATAAGCTCCTCAGCCTTTACAACCGGCCTTTCGCTCAATACCACAATAGACCGGCCTAAGTCGCAACGGTTTTTGTCTGGATTGTTAATAAAAGCAGGGTCCACAAGTCCGGAAGCAAAACGAATGCCTTCCGCCATTCTGGTTGTTGTCTTCGTGGCCTTTCCCTCTTCCACCACTACCACACCATCTTTACCCACTTGCCAAACAACATCCGAAACAATGCCACCAATCTCTGAATCGTTATTTGCAGATATTGAAGCAATGCTACAAAGCTCTTCCTTGGAATTAATTGGCGTAGCCTTTTCCGAAAGTGCTTGCACTGCTTGGTTCACAGCCACCGCTATCTCCCTTGTTAGCGCAACGGGGTTTGTTCCCTTCCCAATTAGCGGAGTGCCAAGCTCCACAAAAGCGTTTAAAAGCACTGATGTTTGTGTGGTTCCGTCGCCAGCCAAATCAACGGTCTTTCCTGCCGCCTCTTTCACCATCATTACGCCCATCATCTCGGCACGGTCCGGCACAAATACGTGTCTTGCAACCGTTACTCCGTCTTTGGTGGAGGTAAGTTGCCCTTTGTAAAGGATTGAAACATTGCGGCCCTTTGCGCCATACGTAGAAGCTACCGCTTTTACCGCTTTGCTAATGCCCGTCGCAAGTTTTATACGGGCATCTTCTGAATAAAAAATCTGTTCGTTATTGTCCATACTGTCTTCGCTTAATTGGTTTCATCCAAGTCATTTTTTTTACATCTGGTCCCCATGCCAGAATCCTTCTTCTTCGTATCAACATCCCTTCTGGCCATGTGTAATGCACATAGTCAGGCTTTTCAAAAAATACATACGTGCCTACAGGGAAATGCTCATTTGGTAAATTCACAATCCCTTTGTCCATATAGTATTCCTGATATTCAGCAGCCTCTCCCCTTGCGGTATCGTGGCTTATTCGCTTAAATCCGGGAATAATAAGCCCTGTTTCGGTTTGGTCTCTGGGAATTCGAGCCATGGAAACAAATTCTCCAAGGGTCTCAAGGCCATTATCGCCCTCAAAAGCAGTTAGGTTCGATGGGTACACCTGCAAATGCCCCACTATTTGAGGGTACTTACGCTCAATCGTAGCATCTGCTTCGGTGTAGAGAAACCGAACCTTTCGGTCAAGGACTTTGGTTTTGTGTTGAGCCAGCGGCAACCGTCTTACAATCCCTTCTGTAACAAGACCTCTCGTGCGGTTGTATATAGGGGACGGCTCCAGCAATTGAGAAACAGTGCCATCAACATAAACTTTGCGAAGGCCCTCTACTTCCACCAAATACTTATGAAGCGGGGTTACGTCCTTATTTTTTAGCAGAACCATTTTTAGGACGTTCTAGTACAATGTGGACGTGGCGTTGAAAGGTGATGAAAAATGTGGTGCCTTCCATGGCAAATGGGTATAGCTCTTGTTGGCTATAAAGTACTTTGTCGCCCGGCCTAAGCAACATTGGGTCTCCTTTCTTGCCTTTTCCAACAGCTACAATAGTTCCGGTTGGCGGAGGTGGCTGCGAATCAATATCTAAAACAAGGCCAGTGGATGTAGTAGAGGCAATGGGGTCGGGCAAAATGACTACCCTGTCTTCAATTACGATTTCCATTATGCCTTTCTCAAATCTAACGCCTCCTTTCTTGCATCTTTTGCTAGGTCTCTGATGTTTTGCAGGGCCGCCCTTACTCTTACACAAGCCCGCTTGTTACCATTCCTCGCTTTTTCCACATCTCCCTGTGCGCCAGCGATTAATTCTACAATCTTATCAAATGATTCCATATTGATGCAAATATATAGCACAATATTATATCAAGCAAGCGCAGTGTCTACACCTTCCCCTTCAAAAAAACGTCTACAGAAGTTAATGCAAGTCCGGACTTGCTTTCCGTCCAATACCACCTGTTTCCATTTTTAGTCAGATATGGCTTAAAAGCGTTGATGTCCAGCTCAGGCACAATCTCCCCTCTTTCGGATAATGCGCTTAACACTTGTTTGATTTTCCCAAGTGGAATCGGGCCAATCCCAATCTGTAGTTTTTGTTTTTTCATGCTAGTCTTTAATAAAAGTACCGCCCACTTTTTTGCCGGTGCGATCTTTGATTTCGTTCCATGCAGCCTCCAAACACTCCTCCGGAGTAAAACCGTTTTGAACTGCAAAAATTATGAGCGTTACAAACGAATCGCCTATTCCGTCTCGTAGCTTATCATTGTCTTTTCGCAAAAAAGCTGCGGCGGTTTCTCCAACCTCTTCCATGATTTTAGCTATTTGAAAAGGAGCGCAATCGGCAGTTAAAATTTGTCTTTCGGCAGCCCAATCAATAATTTCTTGAGTTTTCATCCCCCAAAACTACTTACTGGTTTCACGTGGAACTATAGAGTTCGATGAATGAGAAAGTTTTGGCGATAAAAAAAGCCCCAATAAAATCAGGGCTGTTTCCTTAATCGTTTTTCAAAATTCCTTGCCAGGACGGCAGGACTCGAACCTACAACCTTCCCAGCTCCAGGCCGGGCGCTCTACCCAATTGAGCTACATCCTGTGTGCCGTACTTTCCGGCTGTCAACCATTGCACGTCCGCCGTTCATATAGGTGGGGTATGCTTGCTTTTGCATTGTCTCCCAATCTGGATAACCAAATGGGCTACCACGTCGTTGTGTTGGATTTGTGCATCTTTAAGAACTCTTTGCTTTTCAGCCTAGCCCCCAACAGCAGAACGGTTTAGAATGCCGGTGCTATCGGGGATCACAACCCTTTAAGGAATACGCTACAAATGTATGCACGGCCTAGCCATCCTGCAAGTCGGTTTCGATGAATGTAATGGGAGGCTCGATGAAAAGCATGATCTTTAACCATTGAATTGAATTTCTTGTAATCCCTTTTTGTTGTTTCTAGTCTGCTTTGCGTTGTGGGCATGGTGCTGTTTGTCGTAATTCAAATGGCACTTCTGGCACATCGCCTTTAGGTTGCCCATTGAGTTGTTCTCAATGTTGTGGTCCAGGTGAGCAATGGTAAGAACAATTTTAATCGCCAGTTGGTTTTCATCGCCTTTCAGTGGATCAATCATGTTGTAGCAATCCGGTCCTTTAATTGGCTCTCCTGATGGATAATACCATGCATTGCCATCAATATCCTGAAACGCTTCTTTTCCTTGCCACAAACCCCTGAAAACTACATCGTGATTTTTCACCCCGCATGTTTCACACTTATTCCCGGCCCGTTCTAAAACAGCGGGCCGAATTTCTGATTTCCAGTTTGGCGGGTAATTCTTATAATTTATTGGCATAAAAACAAAAACCCCATCCGGCTTCCCTGTTTGAGACGCAGATTAAACAAACTGCACAGGTCCACCGAGAGGGGCTAGTAAATTCTTTCATTGTTAATTTTCAGGGTCTCAATCCCGGCCTTTCGGCATTGCAAAAGTATGTTTTAAACGCTAAATTCAAAACAAAAAAAGCGGCCCATTACTGATGCCGCTCTTTTGCGTACTGACGGAAAAATCCTGTGCCTAAGGTCGCAAAGTATGAAATTTATTCCTTGCAATCAACCGCATTACCTCAACGCCTCTTTCGGTTATTTTGTAGTAGTCGCTCTTTTCCACAAGTAGTCCCAGATGCAGCAATGGGTCTATGTGAATTCTAGAGTACATATACTCTTTGTTCTTAGCACTTCTGAGCACAATAGTCCGCTGTGTGTACCACCTGAAAACATACCCCAACATCAGCTTCTCCAAGAACTCCCGTTGCACTGGCGTAATATCAACGGTTTTCTCCCCGATCAAATGGGCAAGCACAGAATCCAGAAGCATGATTTCGCCCTTGTATTTTGCCTTAACGGATGCGACGGAAACCTTGTCCAGCTTTCGCTCCAGTGTTATCCGTTTGCGGGTAATGGCCTTTATGGTGTCGTGTAGTGTTAGCACGGGCTACTTATTCTCTCAAACTCTTCCAATGGAATATCTTTATCAACCAACTCCTTTGAGTTAGAGTATATAATCCGGTACTGAACATGAACAAACTGTTCCGCCAGATTCCTTCCTAGCTTGCGATGGTCTACAATCGTTACTTCAAAACGGTCTTTTTGGTAAGTGTTTCTGTCCGTGTTTTTGTACCCCTTGGCTTTAAGCCGGTCTTGCCATTCCTCAATAAAATCATTAGACGGCAAGTGGGACTTGGTGTGCGTGTTTTTGAAGATGGATTTTGATGGCATGGGGTTAGGTATTTCATGATTTAATTTTTCGATAGCAAATGTCTTTGTAAAAATGTCCATGCAAAAAAAACGCAGCACTTGCTGAAATGTAGTAACACGGCCCATTTTGTGAACGCACTCGTGATATTCGATTAATGTTTTGCTCTAAATTGGAAAACTGCGCCAGAGTAGGTAAAAAACACGGGTTGTTTGGAATTACCTTCCACTTCCCATATTGCTCCCGATCAAATTCGCTTTTAAATTTTATCTTTTTCTTCTCATCAATAATAATATCAGAGAAAGACCCATTTCTTGCATATTCAAAATCCATGTGGTAACTCAATCCTGTGCGACGGGACACAAAAGGAGTTGCGCCAGAAACAATTGCCCTCCCCATGAAATCAACCCAGTCGTCAAAAAAGTTTTGCACACAACTATCCCATTTTTTATGATAAACCATATAATTGGTTGCTCTCAATTTTTTTAATCCGGGACGGTGAATATTTTGCAATGTTTGGCAGTTATAAAAACCTCCATCCATTTTAAAAGAATTGCCTACTATTTCTTCAACTACGCTCAAATAAAACTTTTTAGTTGATAGATCTTGCACTACTATCAATTGCCCTACTCGTAACTTCATCATCGGTAATCTGAATAAACGTTTTCTTTGCTAAATGCCCGTTTAACAAACCCAGCAAAAGTTTCATTAACTCCTTGCTGATAAAGGACTTTTTCCATATCGTCGGAACGTATCTGCCACAGCCCGCTATCTTTGTAAAGAGGTCTGTTTTCTGGTAATAAATCCAGCATTTCTTCAATGGTTAATTTCATCCCTTACTATTCTTTATCTCTGTTTCACTGTAAACCCGTAATCCCTTCTCCCTGATCTTGGCCGCAATTTCGCAAGCGTTTTTCATATCCGCTAAGTCGCTTACCAACGCCCAAAGCATATCGGGCGAAGTCTGAGCATACAAAATGGCTTCGTTGCCGTTGTTTAAAACGAAGGTGTGGCGCTGTGTCATCTCCGACCTATTTTAATTTTAATGCTTCCAAAATCGTTAATGATACTGCCCCAACTTTCAATGTCAATACCGGAACTTTTAGCTCCATGTCTACTTCGCTTCCGATTTCTTCAAATGGCCAGTCGGTATAAAATAGGTCGGTACGCTGGAGGTCTTTTCCAAGTGCGTCCCACCAATCTTTGTTCATTTTAAGAGTGGCCGATTCAATTCCACAAATGGTTAATTGCTCGGCTAGTTTTAGAATCTGTTCCATCATATCACTCCCCCTCAATTACACCACCTGCGGTTACGACCATATTATCCCTGTGCTTGAAATAAGCCACCACTTCCATGATGTTGTGAAATCCGCTTACGGACAAAAGCTCAACCACTTGGTTTTCCATGGGCTTGTAGCCGGATTTGATGTGGTCGCCGTATTGCTGCATCATATTGATTGCATGGATTTCATAGAACCCGTCCGGCTCTTCGCCATTAATTTCTGTCCAAAATTCTGTTGCTGTCATCTGCATGATTACCAATCGCCACTTGACCCACTACCACCAAAATCACCACCGCCAAATCCATCAAAACTACTTCCTGAATCACTGCTTGACGACGATGAATCAAAATCAAAAATAGACGAGCTTGAACTGTCCGAAGAAGACGTGTCTGGAGTTGATGAAAAAGAAGGGAAGTACGAACTAGCCTTCAACAAAAACTTCTTCTTTTCATTGGGTAACAACATATCGTATTCGGATTTGTCAATTACATTCCCCGGCCAATAATACTTACCATTGCTTGTCGCAACGCCAACTATACATTCGTACTGCATGATTTTTTTTGCTTCAAATTTAATTGATTGATTGGTGCGGGATTGGGGTTTTCGATGAGGTTGCTTGTTTTCACGTTATTCGTAAAAATTGATTATTGGAGGGGCTCCGAATAACGGTAACTGCTGAACATGGTTTTGAATGCGGTTCTTGGCCGAAGCGTAGTGAATAGGGTCTTTTTCGTAAGCATTAATGTTTACATCAAAGCCTTCGACGGAAAGATTGATTGCTGATATTACCGCAGACATTGACCCAGAAAAAGCGTCCAATACCGTCATTCCCGAAGTCCCATACTCTTTCATTGCCCATGCAAATAGTTGAAAGGGCTTTTCGTTTGGATGGATTCTATATTGTTTAGATTTCATGTTTTCCTGAAGCATTCCATTCCAAGTCCACTTAAACTTTCGTGCTGCCGTTTTAAATGAAGTCCACGCCAATTCCACATCGTCAAAATCATTGTCCCCATTGTTTTTATCCCATGCTATCCAACAGCTTGAGTTGTATGGAATTTTTGAGATAAAATGATTTGCGCCCCAAAATATTTGATTATCGCTAATCGAGATTAAATGATCGAAAACCGCTTTAGGAGGACTTTCGTTGTCATATCGGCTTGTAGCTTGATAATCCTTTGCCTTTGCAAGTTTGCTCCGTGTGTGGTTGTTTCTGCCGTCCTCACCTATCCCATAGGGCGCATCACCCCAAACCAAATCGTACGGTCCTTTCGCTTTCATACAATCCCCCAAATAAATATTTGCTGTCATACTTCAAACCTACCTCATCTCATTTGATCTTGCGCTGAGAATTCGACCAACTTCATAAAAAAGCCCATCAGATTTCTCCAATGGGCCTTCCTTTTTAATTAAGTTCTGGTTCAAAATCAAATAAATCTAAAGCCTCTCCTTCTGTTTTTACAGACACGAGAAATGTTGTAGACTTAAAATTTGGCCTTTGTGTAATATTTTTATCGGCACAATATAGCACAGGGAAAATATTAATCCCTTCAAGGATTTTCATTTTACAAACATTTAGCGCAAACAATTCGCCCTTTTTTACGCCCCATTTTTTTATGTCTTTTTTTAAAGTTGCTACAGCATAAGACGCACCGCGTCTTGATTCTGAATATGGTATCATGTTTTTTTGTTTTATAACTCAAATATACTTTTTGTTGAAATTTTATGCGCCGAGAATTCGACCAACCCACTTAATCCCACGTTATTTTAGCGGTATCCAGCCATGGCTTTACTTTCGTATTATACCATTCATTGCTGCCATTCTCCCATATCTCTATAGCCTGCTTTGTGATCCACGCATACACCGGCCCTGTCTTAAACTGAGATCGTAGCTCCCCATACCCAGTGTCTTCCCATGTGTCGCCCATATACCGTCGCATAGCCTCAATCTCTGTCCTGTGATTCGCCCATAGCTCGTCCGGAACATTCGCCAGTACGCTGTAGGTTAATAGGCGAAGAAGTTTGTGTTTGCGGAGGGTGTCATCCATGGCCTAAAACGGAGGCTCATTTAGTGATTCTTCTTCCCTGAATGAAGGGTTTTCCTCCACAATACACTGAAACAAATGCAGCCTATACCCATTCTGAATATCAACCTTGTGTGGAATGCCGTGGGCCTGTAGTGCAGCTTTTAAGGAAGAAACCGTAATCCTTCTGATTATATTAGGATTGGCGGGGCTTAAAGTATTTAAAATTTGCTCAGCAGTTTTCCAGTCCATTCCCTTTCGTACATACGTAGCCACAAGCCCCATAGCCTCTGATCCCATAATCCAGTCCTGATTTAGCCTTTCCTGCATTACCAAATCCTCTGAATCAAGCTCAAAGTCCTCCCCATTCATGTAGGCCGCATAAGCCTCTGCCCACACGGAGTTAATATCAACCTCTTTTGCGCCCGTAACTCTGTTGTTGTAGTTGTGGTTAATAGACTTAACCGGAATGCTTATCCATCGGGTGTTCTGCCCCTGATACAAATATGGCAGGTTGGTTGTAGCCCAAAACGTTACCTTTCTTGTTAAATTGGTCGTGTCTACGTCGTATACCCGTCGCTCGTTCACGCTTTGCTTGCTCAAAAGCATTTTCAAATAGTCGGAATGCTTTTCATTAGTCGCCTTTTGCCCAATTTCGTCCAACAAATAAATCATGTTCTGGCAAATCCGAAACATCTGATCTTTGTTCTGAACTATAGGCTCCGAGCTGAAATACTGGTTCTCCCCCCATGGGCTAAGGTTGCTCACAAACCAGGTTTTGCCAATCTTTTGCTTCTCAGAGCAAAGCACAATAGCCTCTCTATTTGGAAATCCACCTATCGCACCCGCCACGGTTCTTATCATTGCCTTACGGAACATCTTTTGCCAAAATTCCGGGCAACCCGTCTCTACATAGGAAGCCAACTTCTCAATATGGCCCTTCCCCCTGTCGCCCAAACTTCTGAAATAATCCTCAAATGGGTCAAACATCTCAAAATACTGAGGGTCTTCTACCATGGACTTAACCTGTTGAAGACCAATCTTTATCCCGACTTCCTGCATATTATTCCAAATGGAATGCAGATTCAGATTAGAGTCCTTACCTGTCTTTCTATGCAAGATTGTGGTAGTCAGCAGTACCGAATTTCTCCTGATTATGTAGTGCTTTTTAAGAAAATGCTGCGCTTTTTTGTATGGCAGCTTTATCTGGTCCTCCCCAAAGCTGTCTTCATTTTCCTCATAGAATTTTTTAACAAACTCCCGCACCCTATTTGGGTCCAAGTCTAAATGCGCTTCTATTGCGGATTCATACAATGGCTCTTCCAGACTGACGCCCGCACTCATTTTCGCCCTTACCCATTTCTCTAAAGCACGTTCTCTTACCTGATTGATAATATCCGGCCCCGGTGCCATAGGCTCTTTAGCCTTAACCGGCTCCTTAACCAAGGGCCGAACCAATGCGGACTGCACGGGCTTTGGCGTAAATTCCAAAGCAACTTCCCTAGCGGCCCTGCTAAAGTCTCCGCCATACTTAAGAAAGGTAAGTAGCTGATATGGCCGGTAGTTTCTGTCTGTGTCGTGAACAATGCCGGTAGATGTAGACCATATCCTGATCTGATTTTCTTTTATATACCATGTGGCATCAACCCCCGCCTTGTTCTTTGCGCCCGGTCGATTAAAATGAACCTGTGTCGAGTTGCCATGTAGCCTCTTAAACCCAACTTGCTCCAGAAAGTCGCCTCCGGGCGTTATCTGGTCATACCGATTTAGCGGACTGTCCGGCCCGACATTTTCATTCTTTGGCTCCCATACCGGCACGTCTTTTGGCACGTACTCATTCAGGCACAAGGCCATATCCGCCAAATAGTCAATTTCGTCGTCCTGCAAAACAGACAAGCCCTCCCAGCCCTTACCTATCCATTCGTAACCAAGCGAAGGAGGAGGGATTACGTAGCCGCCGGTGCTCCGCAACTCAATCCAATCTTTCTTATCCTCTCCCCTTGCCAGCTTTTCCGTTTTCCTTTCCCGCCCTGCGGTACGGAAATACACGTGTCGCCCTCCATTCTTTGTGCGAACATGAATCAGCTTCTCATACAGGTCTGGGTTGCCTCCCGCCACCAATACACACCAAGTTGTATAAAAATCTTCTCCGTGCCCATTCTTTAAATCAAAATCCAGCGCAAGAAACCCACCACTATAAGCCCCGCACAGCACGCCAATCCCATCCGGCTCACCAATCTTTGATGACAAGCTCGCATCTGTAATAAGCGGTGCCTGCAATTCTACTGGCATTTTATCACGGTAGCCCTTAGGTAGTACCGGTTGCTTCCCTTTTAGTGGAATGCAAGTCATTCCATGAGCGTACAAGGCCGCCGCCTCTATTTGATAGTTCATTGCAATGCTTTTTGATGTTTTTCCCAGCCTGGCTTATACCCTTTGATTTTACTATACACCTCTACGGCCACCGGATAGCCTTTTATCTGATACAGAACCGAGGTTGCATTATAGTTTTTTTGTTTCGCATACCGAACACAATCCCGAACATAATCTTCTACCGCTTTGTACTCTGCGTAATCGGGCCATGTTGTTAGAATTCGGGGCTTTACGACCTCAAAATCGGCCTGAATCAGCTCTCCAGCCTTCTTTTTCCATTCGTGCCCACATTTTGGGCATATCAACGTCGTTGTCGGCACCAGAGCTTCGCATTTTGGGCATTCTTTCCGTGGAGAAACCCCTAGCGCATCGGTTTTGCGCCGCTTTGCAGGTGGAGCAAGGCTCCAATCTACTTCATCTACCAGACCTCCGTGCCTGCGGTAATTTCCTCCCTGATCTATTACCCAAAAAACCTCTTTTCCCGGCCATGGTCGGCTTCCCCTCCCTATCATTTGCCGCCATAGCTCATAAGAAGCTGTCGCCCGGTTCACAATCACACACTGAATCGACTTCACGTTCCACCCAAAAGTAAAAATAGCGCAATTGCAAAGCACATCGTAGTCGCCCCGCTCAAACTTATCCTGAGCATCCTCCCGTTCGGCGTCTGTACTGCTTCCGTCCAAGTGAATCGCTGCAATCCCGTGCCTCCGAAAATTCTCTGCGGTATTCTTGCTATGCTCCACCGATATGCAAAAACACACCGTTTTCATGCCTTTGCACATTTTTAGCCAGTTGGCGATCATATCGTCATATACCTTTGGCTTGTTATAAACCGCATACATGGCTTTCTCATTGTAGTCATTCCCGTAAGCGGTCCGGTGTGTCCCTATTCCTTTCATGTCCGGAATCCCGACCTTTGGCGCATAGTAGCAGTCCAAAACCAGATCCCCTTGCAAAATATGCTCTTCGGTGCTAAGCGTCCGAACCATATGCTGGTAATACTCATGCAGTCTGTTGCTCTTATTCGGAATCGGAGTAGCACTTGCGCCAAGCACAAACAAACCCAGCTCCACCGCCCTATCTAAAACCTTAGTAAAATTGGCTAAATGGCACTCATCTATCACAATTGTCTTTACCCACAAAGGCCAATTTCTATGCCTGAGTGTATCTACGCTGGCAACAATTAACGTCGTGCCGTCCGGCGGCATTCCGGTTTGCATCAGGGTATAAGGCCGTAACCCGAACCCTTGCAATTCCGCAACTGCCTGCTTTACCAGCTTCTTTCGATTGCATATAATCATGATTGGGGCTTTCGACTTTGAAGCTATGTAGCTGAACATCAGGGTTTTACCTGTGCCCACTTCTGATCTCAGCACCACTCTTTTCTTCCCCTCTCTATAAGCAGTTCTTATGTCTTCAACTGCCTTGCTCTGATACGCTCTTAACTCCGGTACTCCTGCCATATCTCAATTGCTTCTTCTGTGCTATAAGCTACCCTGTACTCATATCCCTGAGCCACTACCTTTGCCTCGAAGTCCTTTTGCTTTGGGCTTTGATAACCACCTCTAACCTTGAACTCGATACATAATCCGGGCTGCCCCTTTGAGCCCCTTACAAGCATGATGTAGTCCGCCACCCCTGCTACAACGCCTTTTGATTTATTAATCGCTCCTACCACCGGGCCCAAATCCGCTTCGTTATTAGGATGGAAACACAGCCGTCTGAATTCAGGGTGTGTGTCCCACATCCAAAGATGGAAATCGCTTAAAATCCTGTCTTCACTTTTAGTCATTTTCCCGCAATCGTTTATCGGTTTTTTCTGCTACTTCTACCCCCGCTTTTAACACTTCCGTAAATGTCAATAACTCTTCGGTGTTCAACGCACCGCCATCGGCTTTTAACCCATCAATCCATACCTCAGCCTTTATGAAGTATGGCGTTTTCCAATCCCACTCCAAACGCAACTGGACGTCATCTCCATCCAGATTCAATACCTTTCTTAGAATCATAAAATGCTATAAATGCGAAAAGCCCGTCGTCAGGAGGTGCGAGACTCCATCAGACAGGCTTAACAAAAATGAGATTTTCTCAGCGGCTCGCACCCCGCTTGTCGTTTGACACGGCAAAGGTAATTAATCAAAATTGAATTGCAAACCGTTTTTGCAGCGGGGTCGGCGCTCGATCATCCCCCCCGCACCCCCCCTGAAATACAAAATACAGGCTTACAATGCATAGTACTGTGTTATACCTAATATTAATTTAGGTTTTTCAAAAGTCCCAGAAAACAGGGTAAATTGTATTATTCCATGTCAGTGTTCCTTAGTATAATACTATTTCCTTATACCTATAGAGTATAAAAATAGAAAAAATTTTGAGTTTTGACGGGCATTGATAATCAGATGCTTAGGCCGTTCATTTCTAGCAAAATTGTAAGCAAAAGTTTGTAATGGCCTTATAGTTAGAACGATGTGTGAAAATGTGGTACGGGTTACCCCACCACACACCCCCTCCCTACTCTCTACCCGAAAACCGAAAACCTTTGACCGCCTCCCTTCGGTTTTGAGAATTGATCTAACCAGCCCAAGCCACAAACCCTTTACAGTTTTCAGAGCCACCAACTGCCAAACCAAAATATTTTTAAAAATTTTTGACCTCCATAATCGAGTTTTAAGAACTTTTTTTGGTGGTTTGGTATCTAGGTACTAAAATTGTGCACGGATTGATTGTGAGAAATGTTTAGGGGGTTAGAGGGGAACTAAAAACCCTTACCATTCCAAAGCAAAAAACCAAACATCTACCAAACCCATTTAAACCCGTGTTTAGTAGTGTTTAGTCTTACTTTTCCGCAAAATCGGTCTCAGCCCTATTTTAGCGCAAAAAATGGTATGAAAAACCCTGTCGAAATCGCTACATTCATAGACTTAAGCCATCGAATTCGTGAGAAAATGCGACAGTATCGCAAAAAGAATAAAATAGCGGTTAAGCAAATGGATAAGGCAATGCAGGTCGGCTGTCGAACGGCTTGGGCCCGTGTGGAGTATAACCCAGATATAGGGTTATCGCTCAAAACCCTGGTAAAGATCGCTACGGTAATGAACACAACGGTTGAAGATCTACTTTCACCGCCAAAAGATTGAGTTTCGTCGGGTAATTTATTGGATTGGCGAAGTGGCTATTATGTTTGTCCCATCGCTGCAACGTAGCAGCGGGCAAAACATTCTAACACCATGACCGCAAAAATTCAACTTGTACAAATTCCAGGCTTCGACAAACCTATTATGTGTGTCGTAATTGAGGGGAAAGGCTTTACGGCTTATAGAAGAGGGGGCAAAGAAGTTTATCGGGTGAGTGCGAAATAGGCTTCAGATTAAACGCAATAAAAATGAAAACAGTATTAAATCCCCTTACTTTTCAGGAATTTATTGAAAACCTAGAATTCCACACAATGAATGGCAGAAACTATATTGCGGGCATTGAGCCCCTTACAAGAAAGTATAATTCTGAACTCGAAATAACCAAATGCAGGACTTTGGGAAGTTATTTGAAAAAAAATAAAGACACTTTGGAGGCATGGTATAATGCTATGCCACAAAAGCCAATTGACCTTTATGTACTCAGGTTGGCAGATATTCCCAACGAAAGGGGATTGGTTTCTGTATTAAGCAAAAAAGACTTTATCTACAGATTTGCGTGCCACGAAGTCAAGGGAGCATTTACCCTATTAGGCTGCAACATTACAGAGTTTAAAGGCTACTTGCCAAAATACGCA
>Ga0075163_10002488_pt1 | contig 24733 bp, 28 predicted proteins | sample JI1023141ADNA_FD_71478 | JGI IMG/M metagenome (GOLD analysis project Ga0075163, IMG submission 71478) | Wastewater effluent complex algal communities from Wisconsin, to seasonally profile nutrient transformation and Carbon sequestration -... | ecosystem: Engineered > WWTP > Effluent > Algae... | reverse complement strand
GCAATGCGGTGATCGAGATCCGCGGGTTGTGTCAGGACTGCGCTGCTTAAGATGGCGGCTGCGGGGGAGCCGGGCTCGAACGTCACGCTGCATCTCTCGGTGCTGATGCCGCCTGCGGGTATTGGGCACAGTCTTCAGGGCAAGGATGGCGAGATCGTTGATGCGCGCATCTCTGCGGGCAAGACGATGGTGTTCGAGATTCCGGTGCGGCTGGAGGAAGGCAAGGCGGGCTGGCGCTTCCTCGGCGACTTCGTGCGGACCGAGGGCAAGACGCGGCGGTTTGTCTATGTCGGGATCGGCAGGCATGCGGGGCAACCGCATACGACCTGGGATCGCCGCGCGAAGGTGGACCTGCCGGAGATCACGCCGGCGATGATAAAGAAGGCGCAGGCGGGGAAACTGGTGCTGGACGGCGCGTATGAAGGCACAGACCGCAAGGGCGAGCCGAGCTGCGCGACGGTGAAGGTGACGTGGAAGGTGCGGGGATGATCGAAGTCTATCGCGGGAGCATCAACACCTGGGAATGCGACGAGATGGGGCACATGAATGTGCGCTTCTACGTCGCGAAGATGATGGAGGGGCTGGCCGAGTTCGCGCATGCGGCGGGGATCAGGCAGGCTTTCCGGGCGGGCGGGCCGGCGACATTGCGGCCGCGCGACCAGCATATCCGCTTCATGCGCGAGGCTAAGCCGGGTGAGCCGCTAGTGATGTCTGCCTGCGTGCTGGAGGTGAGCGACAGTTCGGTGCTGTTGTACCAGCAGACCGACCACATGAGTGGGGAGCCGAGTGCGGCTTATCGGACGTGGGTGGATCATATCGATGTGTCGACCGGCCTTGTCTTTCCGTGGTCGAAGGCGACACGGGCGAGGCTGGAGGCGCTGAAGGGTGAAGCGCCGGCGGCGTGTGCGCCGCGATCGCTGGACCTTGGCGTGGCGCCGCGCGCGGCAGCGACGATGGCGGATGCAGATGCCGTGTCAGCGCCGGTGATCGGGCGTGGCGTGGTTCTGCCGGGCCAGTGCGACCTGAATGGCGTGATGCTGCCGGAGTTCTTTATCGGGCGGGTGTCGGATTCGATCGGGCATCTGTTGCGGCCGTGGCGTGCGCAGCTGGCGAAGCAGGCAGAGGCGCGGGGCGAGACGGTGCGGATGGGCGGCGCGGTTCTGGAATACAGGCTCGCTTACCGGCGCTGGCCGCGCGCGGGTGACAGGTTTGTGGTCCGCTCGGGGCGCGGCTTCCAGAAAGAGAAGACGCACTCGTTCGTCCACTGGATCATCGATCCCGACAGCGGTGAAGCCTGGTGCAGGAGCGAGGCGGTGGCGATCGCGCTGAACCTGGATACGCGCAAGATCATCCCGGCGTCGCCGGAGATGATGAGCGCGCTGGCCGATGTGGCGCCTGACGGATTGTCGGTCTAGTTCGGCTTGGGCGCTTCGGTGGGCGCGACGCAGCGGGGTTCGATCGCGCCGTTCTTGTTGATCGTCTGCAGCACATAGGGCGGGATGCATTTCACCTTGTCGGCGGACACGGCGGGAATGTCTTCCGGCTGAGGAGCTGCTGGCGTTGCGGCGACGGTGGCGGGGGCCATGGGTGGCGGGAGAGCGGCGGGCGCGCGGGCAGCGGGGGAATCCGGCGCGGGGCCTTCATTGCCGCCGAGCATGCTGCAAGCTGAAAGAGCAAGCGCGGACAGGCTCGCGACACAGGCCAGTACCAGTTTCATGACACGTCCTTCGACTTGCACCCCGGCACACCCTTACCGTGGATAGGCCGGGAGGCAAGCTTGGCTGGCCGTCAGCTGGCGGTGACGGGCCAGCCTTTTTCCTTGCAGAGCTTTTTGGTGGAGACGAGCCCGGCCTTCACCAGCTTTTCGAGCACGGCCACATCCACGTCGGCGAGCTTGTTGATGTAGAGGCAGCCCTTTGACGTCTTGTGCTTTCCCAGCGCCTTGAGGAGTGCTGCTGCCTCGGTATGGTTGATGTCGCTGTAGATGACGAGGCTGGTTGAGCGCGGGCTGAAGCCGAGGGCGCACATGCTGGCCGCGTGACCGCTGTCATATGTGTAGCTGTACTTGCCGAAGCCGACGATGGTTGGGCCCCACATCGTTGCCTTCCAGCCGGAGGCTTTTTCGAACAGCTTGACGAGCGTTTGCGCATCGGCGCGGCGCGTCTCGTTGGGGACATTCGCGATGAAGTCCTTGACGCTGACCTTGGTGGCTTTGGTTTTGATTTCGGCCATGCGGGGTCCCCTTCCCTGATTGCGCAAGCTTAGCTCAAACGCGATGCTGCGGGTAGCTCTTCCCCCGCTTGCGGGGGAAGTACGGCGAAGCCGGGATGGGGGCGGGCCACATGCGCGATCTGGAGAAGCGCAACTTTGCGCGTCGCATGCGGAAAAGCATGGCGCGTACCGAAGTTTTGCTTTGGGCGAGACTACGAGGGGGCGCGGTTGGCTATCGGTTCAGACGGCAGGCGCCGGTTGGGCCGTTTGTGGCCGACTTTGCGTGCGTTGAGGTGCAGCTGATTGTGGAAGTTGATGGGGCGACGCATGGCGAGGACGCGCAGGCGCACGATGAAGCGCGGACGCAATACCTCGAGCGCGAGGGCTGGCGGGTGGTTAGGTTCTGGAATCGCGAAGTGGTGGAGAATATTAGCGGAGTGGTTGAGACGATCGGGCGGGCTTGTTGGGAGCAGGAGAACTGGTTGGGTGAGAGGGAATCCCCTTGAGACTCGCCCCCATCCCCCCTTCGGGGTACTTCCCCCGCTTTGCGGGGGAAGAGCTAACGAGCCAAACCTACGCTGGCGCTTTCAGGCTCATCAGCAGCATCGGGTCTAGCCAGATGTCTGTGCCGCGGTCGTCGGAGAAGACGTTGCGGTATTTGAGGCCCCAGTGGAGATGAGGGCCGGTGACGCGGCCGGTGGCGCCGGAGAGGCCGAGTAGTTCGCCCTGCTTCACCACGTCGCCGGCTTTTACGTCGACGCGGCTCATGTGCATCGTGACTGAGACGAGCCCGCGCCCCATGTCGAGGAAGACGCAGCCGCCTTCGTAGAAGAGTTCGGGGTCTGCGAGGATGACAGTGCCGGACATGGGCGCGCGGATTTCAGTGCCCGTGCCGACGGCGATATCCGTGCCGTTGTGGACGTTGGTGGTGGGTTCGCATTCCTTCGTCTTGGGCAGGTAGGTGCGCGTTGCGCCGAAGGATGAGGAATAGGAGACGCCTTCGAGGCGGACGGGGCCTTGCAGGCCGAAGGCAGCTTGCGGGCTGTTGAAGGACTTGAGCGCCTTGTCCTTCTTCACCCACGCGACTTCCGCCTTGCGTTTGTCGGCGGGTGATTGCGGGGCGATCTTTCCACATTCCATTTCGAAGCTGGTGACGGTGTCGTGGCGCACGGCGACTGGCACGGAAACGGAGACCGGGAACGAACCGGCGGCAGTGACGAGGTCCAACGAGACGATGGCGGGCGATGCCTGCGTGCGCGGGAGACCGACGAGCGCCCAGCCTTCATTGTCTGCGCGAGCGACGGGTTTGCCATCGAGCCTGACGACCGCATCGGGCGGGACGCGGCAGAGGATGGCGCCGCCCTGCGTGGCCTCGGTTGAGCATAGCGGAACGGGGCGTGCCTCGGCGACCTGCGTTGCGGGCTCAGGTGGCGGTGCGATGGGTTCGGGGGGCGGCGCTTCAGTGACGACGGGCGCGGCGGCGATTGGAGGTTCAGCAGACGTGGAGGTTTGTGTCGCCGGGCCCGCGCAGGAGGCGAGAAGCGCAAGAGCGGCAATGACCGCTGAACCTATTCCCGACCGGTAAGTTGCTTCCATCGTGTCAACGCCGTCTCCGCGTCGAAGTACGCTTCCTGAGTCTCAACATTCCAATAACGCAGGTCTTCCAGCGCGATCTTGCGGCTGGTGACAGCGCAGGTGACGAAACGGCCCGGCTTGATGACCTCGAAATCGGCATCGAGGTACCGAAGCTTCGCTTCGCCTGGCAGGGAACCGGGGGTGAAAGTGTCCATGAGCGCTATATGCCCTCGTTGCGGGGCAAAGTTAAGGCGCCTGCGTGTCTCAGGCGAAACCGGGAATCTCGACTTCAATCAGGTTGCGGCCAGCCGATTTGGCCCGGTAGAGCGCATCGTCCGCGCGCTTGAGCAAGGCCTCGATTGAATCGTCGGGCGGGATGATGGTGGAGACGCCGCCGGACATGGTGACCTTGAGTTCGTCGCCCCGGCCGATGCCGAACGGCGTTTCGGCCACGATCTGGCGCAGGCGTTCGCCGGCGGCCTGGGCCAGCGCTTGCGATGTTTCGGGCATGATGACGACGAACTCTTCCCCACCATAGCGGCAGGCAAGGTCCATCGGGCGGATGTTCTCGCGCAGGCGGCGGCCGAATTCGCGGAGGACATCGTCGCCCGCGCTGTGGCCGTGGATGTCGTTGACCTTCTTGAAGTGGTCGATGTCGCACAGCAGGATCGAGACCGGCTGGCCGCCCATGTTGGCGCGCTTCACGAAGCTTTCGAGCTGCACGCGCATGTAGCGGCGGTTGTGCAGGCCGGTGAGCTGGTCGGTGACGGCGAGTTCCATCGACTGGTCGAGGCGGGCGCGCAGGGCGTCGAGATAGCGCTTCTTGCGGACCTGCGTTTTTACGCGGGCGAGGAGCTCTTCCGAGTCGATCGGCTTGATGACGATGTCGGAGGCGCCGAGATCGAGCGCGCGGACGGCTTTCTTCTCATCGTCCGGTTCGGCGACGACGAGGATGGGCAGATCGCGCGTGGATTCCAGCGAGCGGAAATAGGCGCAGAGGCGCAGGCCATCCAGCTTCTCGTTCGAGAGCGAGACGATCATCACGTCGACCATCGAGCCTGAGATGCCGAGCTGGGTTGCTTCGGCGTGTGAGATCGGGCGATGCAGGCCTTCGAGATAGCGGCAGATGCGGCGGGCCTGGCGCTCGTTCTCGTCGATGACGAGGATGCGGGCGGGTTCGGATGCCCTGCCCTGTGCCGCAATATCAACAGCGCCCATGCGCTTGCCGGAGGCTTCGCGCTTGCGCAGCTCGTCGGCGACCATTTTGTATTTGGTCAGTGCGCGGACGCGCGAGAGAAGCTGGAGATCGTTGACAGGCTTCGTCAGAAAGTCGTCAGCGCCGGCGCCGAGGCCACGCAGACGGTCTTCGCGCTCGTTCAGCGCGGTGACCAGCACGATCGGGATGTGTTCGGTGCGGGGGTCGTTCTTGAGGCGGCGGCAGGCTTCTACGCCGTTGAGCTTCGGCATCATGATGTCCATCAGGATCACGTCCGGCTCTTCGGCCAACGCGCGATCGATCGCATCTTCGCCGTCCACGGCAGTGATGACGTGGAAGTACTCGTTCTTCAGCTTGTCGGTGAGCAGCTTCCGGTTCTGCTCGATGTCATCGACGACCAGGACGCGTGCGCTCATCTCGCCACTCTCCGCGTGGGCGGAGGCGTGGCGTTACGCGGAGGCTGGCCCGCGCCGCGCGGGCTCGTGAGCTTCTTCACCTCGTTGATGAAGGCGGTCATCTGGATCGGCTTGGACATGTAGGCTTCGCAGCCGGCTTCGCGCACGAGGCGTTCGTCCTGGCGCATGGCGAAAGCGGTGACGGCCATGATCGGGATCTGGTTTATCGCCGCGTCGTCCTTAATCCAGCGCGTAAGATCGAGGCCGGAGACTTCCGGCAGCTGGATGTCCATGATGATGAGGTCGGGCTTGTGCGCGCGCGCGAGATCGACGGCTTTCAGTCCGTCGCGGCTTTCGACGGTCTGAAATCCGAAGGCGTCCAACAGGTCGCAGAAGAGCTTCATGTTGAGCTCGTTGTCTTCGACGACCAGGACTTTCTTGGCGGGGGGCGTCGCCATCAGCACATCACGCTTGGACCGAAACGGGTTGATTCCCGCATTTGTCCGTTCTTGTTAGACCTGAGAGTATTAACCGCCTATTTTCAACTGCCGCTGGCAGAGCAGCGGACTGCGCGCTGCAAATTAACAAAAATGCCAGTTTTACAAACGCTTCCGGCCGGATCTGTATCTTGAACGGAAAGATTGCTGCCAGCAACGGTAATTTACGGGTGGCCTGCCGGGATTGCCTTGCCCGCTGGGAGGGGATTCGCGCGCGCTGTCCGACGTGCGGATCGGTACGGATGGTCTCGCATCCGAAGCTTTTCGAGCTGTCCGTGGCGCATATCGATTGCGATGCGTTCTACGCCTCGATCGAAAAGCGGGACCGGCCGGATCTGACCGGGGTTCCGGTCATCATCGGCGGGGGCAAGCGGGGGGTGGTGTCGACCTGCTGCTATGTGGCGCGGACGTATGGCGTGCGGTCGGCGATGCCGATGTTCAAGGCGTTGAAGCTGTGCCCCGACGCGGTGGTGATCAAGCCGCGCATGGACCTGTATGTCACCGAGGGGCGGCGGATACGGGAGATGATGCAGCGTTTGACACCGCTGGTGGAGCCGGTGTCGATTGATGAGGCTTACCTCGACCTGTCTGGCACCGAAGCGCTGCATGGCGCGCCGCCGGCGCTGAGCCTGATGAAGTTGCAGAAGGCGGTGGAGAGCGAGCTGGGGTTGACGATCTCGGTCGGGCTGGCGAGCAACAAGTTCCTGGCGAAGACGGCGAGCGAGGCGGACAAGCCCCGCGGGTTCTTCGCGCTGTCGATTGACGAGGCGCCGGAGTATCTGGCGGACAAGTCGGTGCGGGTGATCGGCGGGATCGGACCGCAGTTCGAGAAGAAGCTGAACGGCGACGGCATTCGCACGGTGGGCGATGTGCAGAAGCTGGACGTGAAGACGCTGGTGAAGCGCTATGGCGAGACGGGGCTGTGGCTACACAACTGCTCGCAGGGGCGGCATGACAGGAAAGTGGACCCGGATGGGGAGCGCAAGAGCGTTTCCTCCGAAACGACGTTCAACGAGGACATCTCGGACGCGCGCATGCTGGAGGATATCCTCTGGCGGCTGAGCGAGCGCACGGCGGACCGGGCGAAGGAGTCGGGCGTCGAAGGGCGCGTGGTGACGCTGAAGCTCAAGACGCATGACTTCAAGAGCTTTACCCGTCGCGTGTCACTGAATGAGGCGACGCAGCTGGCGCAGGTGATATTCCGGGCCGCGAAGCCCATGCTGGCGCGGGAAACACTGGGCCAGCGCTATCGCCTGCTTGGGGTCGGCATCTCCGATCTTGTCGATGCAAAGGCCGACGCGATGGATCTTGCCGATCCGAAGGCGCTGAAACGCGCGAAAGCCGAGCGTGCATCCGACAAGGCGCGCGAGAAGTTCGGCGACGGCGCGGTGATGACGGGGCGCGGCGCGCGGATCGAGCTGACGCGCAAGAAGCACTGACTGCGGCCAGTCCCAGAAATTTCTTCCCTGTCCTCGCAGGGATGCTTTAGAAAAACAGCAGGCCAACAGGATCGGGACCGAGCGATTGGGAACAATAGACGTAATTCTGGTGATGCTGCTTGGAGTTGTCGCAAGCGGTTACGTCGTTCGCATGTTGCCCATACCCTTGCCGCTGCCGCTGGTGCAGATCGCCATCGGGGCCGCGATTGCCTACGCCACCAGTTATCGCGTCGAGCTTGAGCCGGACATCTTCTTCCTGCTGTTCCTGCCGCCGCTGCTGTTTCTCGATGGTTGGCGGATTCCTAAGCAGGACCTGTTTCGCGACCGCTCGATCATTCTGGAACTGGCGCTTGGGCTGGTCGTGTTCACGGTGGTCGGTGTGGGGTTCTTCATCCACTGGCTGATCCCATCCATGCCGCTGGCCGTCGCATTCGCGCTGGCGGCAGTTATTTCGCCCACTGACCCGATCGCGGTTTCGGCGATTGCGGCGCGCACGCCGATCCCGAAGCGGATCATGCACATCCTTGAGGGAGAATCCCTGCTCAATGACGCGTCGGGCCTTGTGTGCCTGCGCTTTGCGATTGCGGCGGCGCTGACTGGCACGTTCTCGATTTTCGACGCCTCCCTCACCTTCCTGCAGCTCGCGCTTGGCGGCATCGGGATTGGCGTGGGTGTGACGTGGGTCATCACTTGGGCGAAGGGCAAGCTATCCAAGAAGTATGGCGAGGAAAGCGGCTCGCAGATCCTGATCAGCCTGCTGATCCCGTTTGCGGCCTATCTGCTGGCAGAGCGCTTCCACTGTTCGGGCATTCTCGCGGCCGTGGCGGCTGGCGTCACGATGAGTTTCGTTGAGGTGTCCGGTCAGGCCATGGCCTCCACCCGCGTTCGCCGCAGCGTGGTGTGGGACATGCTGCAGTTCGCGCTCAGTGGCGTGATCTTCGTTCTTCTGGGCGAGCAGCTGCCGGGCATTGTGGCGGGCGCAAAGGAAACGGTTGAGGCGACCGGCCATCATGAGACGTGGTGGCTGTTGATCTATGCCGGCGCGATCACTGGCGTTCTGGGCCTGCTGCGCTTCATCTGGGTTTGGGTGTCGGTGCAGATCAACTTCAGGCGGCGCAATGCTGCCCCCGGCGCGAAGCGGCCGGGATGGCGGGTGGTTGCGGTTATGTCGCTGGCAGGGGTTCGCGGCGCGATCACGCTGGCGGGCGTTCTGACGATACCGCTGGCGATGGGTGACGGGTCGAACTTCCCGGCGCGCGATCTCGCCATCCTGCTGGCGGCTTCAGTGATCATCGTTTCGCTGCTCGGCGCGACCTTCTTCCTGCCCATGCTGCTTAAAGGGCTGGAGGTGCCGCCGGAGACGGACAACCTCGCGGTCGAAGACAGCACGCGTGTGCTGGCGGCGCAGGCGGCGATCAAGGCAATCGAAGCGGCGCAGCATGAGATGTCGGTTGGTCAGGAGGATGCCGATGTCTATGTCGATACGGCGGTGCGCCTCATGGACCTCTATCGCGAGCGTATCCAGGGCCGGAGCCAAACTGGCGAGGCGGCGGAGCTGGTGCGGCGGTCCGACGATATCGAGAAGAAACTGCGCGTGGCGGCGTTGCGCGCCGAGCGTGATGAAATCTTCCGTCTCGCCCGGACACGCCAGATCGAGCACGATATCGCGCGCAAGCTTGTTCGCGAGATCGACCTTCTGGAAACGCGCTATGCCTAGGGCAGCGGTGGAGCAGCGGCCATGAGGCTGGACGAGACATTCCGCGCGAAAGTCTGGACGCAGGAAAGCACCGGCGCGTGGCATTTCGTTACCCTGCCCGCTGATCTTTCCAAGCGCATCCGGACGCTGACGACCGGGCTGCGCAAACCGTTTGGATCGTTTCATGTTGTCGCGAAAACGGGGCTTTCGACTTGGGAAACCTCGCTGTTTGCGGATCAGAAACGCGGCGCATTCCTGTTGCCCGTGAAGGCAGATGTGCGGCGGAGGGAAAAGATCGCACTAGGTGACATGATCGAGATATCGATCTGGTTTGGGCTTTAGTTCTGATCGCTTGTCCGCCGCGCGTTTGCGACGCATACCTCGCGCAATTGAGGAGCTTGTCCATGTCCGTGAATGAACGTCTTGCCGCCGCAGGTGTAACCCTGCCGGAAGCCCGGCCGCCTGTTGCGAACTACGTGCCGTTCGTGATTACCGGCAATCTCCTTTTCATCTCGGGCCAGGTCAGCGCTGGGCCGGATGGTCTGGTGAAGGGTCGCCTCGGCGAGGACATGACGGTTGAACAGGGGCAAGCCGCTGCGCGCATCTGCGCCATCAACCTGATCGCACAGATGAAGGCCGCGCTTGGCGATCTGGAGCGCGTGAAGCGCGTGGTGAAGCTGGGTGGCTTTGTCAGCGCGGCGAAGGATTTCGTCGAGATTCCGAAAGTGGTGAATGGGTGTTCCGACCTGATGGTCGAGGTGTTTGGCGAAAAGGGCCGTCATGCGCGCTCCGCCGTCGCCTGCCCTGTGCTGCCGATGGGCGCGGCTGTTGAAGTCGACGCCGTGGTCGAATTCGTCTGACGCCAAAGCGATGAGCGACCGCTTCTTCGATGTGTCGGCCTACGCCTATGCCCATCGCGGGTTGTGGGGTGGGGCTGTTCCGGAGAACTCGCTGGCGGCGTTCGAAGCAGCGAAGGCGGCTGGCGTCGGCGTGGAGCTGGACGTGCGGCTGACGGCGGATGGCGTGCCGGTGGTGTTCCATGATGCCGGGCTGGAGCGGATGTGCGGGCATCGCGAGCTGCTGGCGCGCGTGATGGCGGCGGACCTAGGGCAGCATCGGCTGCCGGATGGATCGGCAATACCGACGCTGGCGCAGGTTCTGGCTGTGATGGGCGACCTGCCGGTGCTGATCGAGCTGAAGGTCGATGGGCTGGCGGGAGATATCGCGGACCGGGTGGCTGCGGCCATCGAAGGGCTGCGGGGGCTTTACGGTGTGATGAGCTTCGACGAGCCCAGTGTGGCGCGGCTGTGCAGGCTGGTGACGGATCGTCCGGTCGGGTTGCTGGCGATTGCGGACAACCAGGTTGAGGCAAGTGTTGTTGAAAAAGCCGTGACGGCCCGTGGGCTGGGCTGCGATTACGTGGCGCCTCATCACTCCGTGCTGGAGATCATGCAGGCGGCGGCGGGCGGTCTGCCGATGGTGACATGGACCGTGCGGACGCCCGAAGAGCTGGAACTTGCCCGGAAACATGGCGCCGCGCCGATTTTCGAAGGCTTCAGCGCGCCTCTCGCAATGCCGCGCGGAACACCGATATAGTCTGTTCAGGCCAGCCATCAGTGGTGTGCTCTGGCGAGGTGCGATTTGGCCGACGATTCCGCAGAACGGGTCGAACTGTCGTTGTCGATTGCCGAGAGTATGTCGGCGGTTGACCGCGCTGGCTGGAATGCGCTCGCGAACCCGCCGGGTGAGCGGTACGACCCCTTTCTCGACTGGGACTTTCTGGAAGCGGCTGAAAGCTCGGGCTGCGCGCAGCCGGATACGGGGTGGACGCCGCGCCACATGCTGGCGCACGACGCGACGGGCAAGCTGGTGGGCGCGGCGCCGCTGTATCTGAAGACGCATTCGCGCGGTGAGTTCGTTTTCGATCATTCGTGGGCGGATGCGCTGCATCGCGCGGGCGGGCGGTATTACCCGAAGTTGCTGTGCGCCGTGCCGTTCACACCCGTGACGGGGCGGAGGCTTCTGGCAACGGGGCCGAATGCGCCCGCGATCAGGCAGGCGATGGCCGGCGCGATTGTGGAAGTGGCGCAGCAGTGGCGGGTGTCATCCGCGCACTTCAACTTTCTCGAGGAACAAGAATGGCAGGCCCTTGGTTTGCAGGAGCTGTTGCTGCGCGAGGACCAGCAGTTCCATTGGCTCAACCGTGGGTATGGCTCGTTCGAGGATTTTCTCGGTGCGCTGTCTTCCCGCAAGCGCAAGATGTTGCGGCGGGAGCGGCGGGAGGCGCAGGAGGGGTTGCGGATCGTTCGGCTCACCGGTGCGGAGCTGACGACTGAACACTGGGATTCGTTTTTCGAGTTCTACATGGACACGGGCGGCCGCAAATGGGGCTCACCCTATCTCAACCGCGAGTTCTTCACGCTGTTGCATGAGCGGATGGCGGATAAATGCCTGCTGATCCTCGCCTATGACGTCGATACGCCGATTGCCGGGGCGCTGAACCTAATCGGGTCGGATACGCTTTACGGGCGCTATTGGGGACGCAGCGTGGACCGGCCGTTCCTGCACTTCGAAATCAGCTACTATCAGGCAATCGATTTCGCCATCGAGCGCGGATTGGCCCGCGTCGAGGCGGGGGCGCAGGGCGAACACAAGCTTTCGCGTGGGTATGAACCGGCGCTGACACGCTCCGCCCACTGGATCGCACACAAGGGATTGCGTCAGGCCGTGTCGGATTATCTCGACAGGGAGCGCGAGGCGGTTGAGGAAGGGATAGACGAACTCAGCGCCTATTCGCCCTTCCGGAAGGGCGCGCATCCGGCGGAACACGACGAGGAGAGCTTCTGATGAGCCTTGTGGGCGAGTACGACGGCGGCAACATTTTCGCGAAGATCCTGCGCGGCGAGGCGCCGTGCGTGAAGATCTTCGAGAATGACGACGTCCTCGCCTTCATGGACATCTTCCCGCAGAGCCAGGGGCACTGCCTCGTCATTCCGAAGAATGTCACATCGCGCAACCTGACGGATTTCCCGCCGGAGAAGCTGGGCGTACTGTTCGGCGCCGTGCAGAAGCTGACCGCTGCCGTCATCAAGGCACTGACGCCGGATGGCGTGGTGGTAACGCAGTACAACGGCGCGCCCGCCGGACAGACGATTTTCCATCTGCACGTTCACGTGATCCCGAGATACTCGAACCTGCCCCTCCAGCCTCATCATGGCGGCAAGCCCGCTGATCTGGAAACGCTGCGCGAGCAGGCGGCGAGGATCGCAGCGGCGCTTTAATTGGGCATACTGAAACGCGCCGCGCTGCAAAACACGTCGGACGCGAGCGCTGCACAGCGCGCCAAACCTATCATTTGTTGATTTTCAGAGCGCCTGCGCCACCTCAAAGTGGGCGTTGACGCTATGGAACTTGCTGCGGGTGCGAGCGTTGAGACAGCTGGGGAACGCCCTCAGCTTACGGAAAATTACATGGGTTTCGATTCAGCGACCGCGATCGTTCATGCTTTGAATCCGACGCGGCAGGTCGCTGTCCGGCCAACTTTCAAGCGCGCCGCGATGATCGGGAACTTCCCGCCCCGCAAATGCGGCATCGCCACTTTCACGCGCGACAGCTTCAACTGCCTGCGCACTGCAATGCCGAAGACGCAGTGGACACTCGTGGCGATGGAAGATCGCGCTGGCGGTCATGTGTATCCCGAAGCCGTGACGCATGTGGTGCCGCAAGACGATATTGCCGCCTATGAGCGCGCTGCTGACGATATGAATCTTTCGGGTGTCGAGACTGTTTTCGTTCAGCATGAGTTTGGAATTTTCGGTGGCGACTCCGGTTCGCACCTGCTTGTGCTTCTGCGCCGCCTGCGCATGCCGGTGATCGTGACGCTGCATACGGTTCTGGAAAAGCCGAACCCGGTGCAGAAGAAGGTTCTGGACGAGATCATCAGCATTGCCTCCGCCGTCATAGTAATGAGCGAGATGGGCGCGGATATTCTCGCGCGCGTTCATGGCGCGGGCCCGAAGAAGGTGCACGTCATCCCGCATGGCGCACCGGAGCGGCCCTTCTCGTCGACCGAGCCGTTCAAGCCGCAGCTTGGGCTCGCGGGCCACAAGGTCATCATGACGTTCGGCCTGCTCTCCCCCAACAAAGGTATCGAGACGATCATCAGGGGCCTGCCCTCGGTGCTCGCGCGTCATCCCGATGCGGTTTACCTGATCGCGGGCGCCACCCATCCGCACCTCGTGGCGAACGAGGGTGAAGCCTATCGCGATAGCCTGATTGAGCTGGCGCGCTCGCTGGGCGTGGTGGATCACCTGCGCTTTGTGAACCGTTTTCTGGGCGATGAAGAACTGGTCGACCTGCTGCAGGCGGCAGACCTTTATGTGACGCCATACCTGACCGAGGCGCAGATCACCTCCGGTACGCTGGCCTATGCCATCGCGGTCGGGAAGCCGGTGATCTCGACGCCCTACTGGCACGCGAAGGAAGCACTGGCGGATGGTGTTGGCGTTCTGTGCGAGTTCAACGACACACGCGCATTTGCGTCAGAAATCACTGCCCTGCTGTCCGATAACGCGAAGCGCGATGCCATGGCGCGCCGGGCTTATCGCGCCGGCGAGCCTTCGCGGTGGCGCAAGGTTGCGGAGTCCACGATCGATCTCGCGGTTGCGTGCCGCAGCACGCACGACAAGAAGAAAGAAGAAGCCTTCCGCAATCTGGCGCGTCCGAAGCTGGATGGCCTGCTGCGCATGTCGGACGATTGCGGCGTCTACCAACACTCGCGCTTCGGCGCCCCAGACCGTCGCCATGGCTATTGCACCGATGACACCGCCCGCGCGCTGAGCCTGATGGCCCATCTTGCCTCGGAAGGCATACTTGAGCCTGCGGCCCTTAAGCTCGCCAACTCGTGTGCCGCCTTCCTGAGCCACGCGTGGAGCGCGGACACGGGTCGCTTCCGCAATTTCATGAGCTTTGATCGCCGCTGGCTGGATGAAGGCGGGTCTGACGATTGCTGCGCACGTGCGCTGGAAGCGCTCTGCCTTACTGCACGCGATTTTCCGGTAGGTGACCTGCGCGACTGGGCGGCAGACCTCGCGCGCGAGACGATGTCGCATGTGGGCGAGTGGTCGTCGCTGCGCTCGCAAGCCCTCATCATCAAGTCGTGCCTTGCGGGTGAAGGCGTGGTGATCGGCGAAGAAGAGGTGCGCCGACATATCTACGCGTGCGGTACAATGTTGATGACGGCGCTGCGCTCGGGTCAGGCAGACGGGCATCACTGGTTTGAATCATCCTTCGCCTACGACAATGCGCGCCTGCCCGAAGCTCTGATCCTCGCCGGTGAGCGGCTGCAGGACCCCGACATGCTTTCCATGGGGCTTGAGGCGCTGGAGCGGGTGATGAAGCTGCAGACGACGCGTCAGGGTTGGTTTGCACCTGTCGCAACCAGTTCATTCGACACCAACGGCGCGGATCACGCTCAGTTCGACCAGCAGCCGATCGAGGCTTTGGCCACCGTGGACGCCTGCTTCGCCGCATGGCGCGCGACGGGCGATACGCAGCATTGCGTAACGGCTCGCCTCGCCTTCGAATGGTTCGGCGGCCACAACGTTCACGGCCTTGCCCTCGCTCGCCCTGACGACGGCATATGCCATGACGGGCTCACTATTGCCGGGCTGAACAAGAACCACGGGGCTGAATCAATCCTCAGCTATCATCTCGCGGCCGCATCAATCCGCGCATTTCTAATTCGTCAGCCCGCCGGGTCGAACTAACTCAAGTTACCATCATGGCTTACGGCGGGACGCTGATGGATATGCGGCACTTTGATACCGAGCTTTGCGCGGACCCTTCGCGCGTGGTTCTGCGTCCGTTCAGCATATCCTCCGAGCCTAGCGGTTCCGCGCACGGTGCGATGACTCGGGCCGAGCGCATCGCCAGCGCGGTGATGAAACTAACCGACGCGGAATGCCGCAAATACCTCGATATGGTTGATGGCGACTTCTTTGGCCGTCACTGGCAGACCCACGCCATATTCCTCGACCGCTTCAACCAGGTGCGGGAGATGGCCGGCAACCTGAAAAATGTCAGCAAAGACCACGCGAAGCTGATCGGCGCCTATTTCAGCCACGAGTATTCGTACGCCGCCGCCGCGATCATGAATCCCTCGATCGTGCCCCACCCTGACCAGTCGGGCATGCGTGATGGGGCCGTGAAGTTCGTGATGTCGCTGCGTACGGTCGGCGAAGGCCACATATCGTCGATCTCGTTCCGTGAAGGCGTTGCCACAGAGTCCGGCGATTTCACGCTGTGGCCTGAAACGCCGTTCGCTATATCTGCTGCGCCGGATGACCATGATGGCGATGGCGGGCCGGTTACGGTTCGGCGGCATGAGTCCTCACCTCTGTCGGGCGTGGTCATTTTCCCGATCACGCGTGCGCAGAAGAACGGTCTTGAAGACCTTCGCCTCGTGCAGTTCACCGAGGATGATGGCAAGAAGCTTTTTTACGGAACCTATACCGCCTTCTCCGGCCGAGATGTCGGCTGCGAGATGATGACGACCGAGAGGTTTTCGGAATTCAACCTTACGCCTCTGAGAGGCGCCGCCGCCGGACAGAAGGGGCTGGCTCTGTTCCCGCGCAAGATCGACGGACGATACTGCGCCATCGGGCGGCTGGATCACGAGTCGCTGTTCTTCCTGCAGAGCGACGATCGCTTTGTGTGGAATTACGGCAAGCGTGTGATGGGGCCCAAATACCTGTGGGAGCTGGTGCAGATGGGCAATTGCGGCTCGCCCATCGAACTCGATGAAGGTTGGTTGCTGTTGACCCACGGCGTCGGCGCCATGCGCCAGTATTCGATGGGGGCTGTGCTGCTGGACAAGAAAGACCCGTCGAAAGTGATCGGACGGTCAGTCGAGCCCTTCCTCACGCCGGTTGACGAGACGCGCGAGGGCTATGTGCCGAACGTTGTTTACACCTGCGGCATGCTTCGCGTTGGCGAGCGCCTGCTGATCCCTTATGGCGTCGCGGATTCTGCCGTGCGGTTCATCTCGGTGCGGATCAGGGACATGCTGGCGTCGCTGTCGTAGAGCCTCGCCTGAACGAAAACGATGCCGGCTTCATGCAGCCGACATCGAAATCACATGCGATTTTTGGGAAGACGCCAGCCTATACCTTCGCGTTGGCGCGGATCTGCTCGAGCGAGATCTTGCCACGCACGAGCTGGCTGTAGTCATCAGCCAGTGCGCCGGTGATGTTGCCGGGCGTGTAGTGATGCCCTGCCATCTCGGCCACCGGCGTTACTTCCGCAGCCGATCCGGTGATGAAGCATTCGGAGAAGGTCGAAAGTTCGTCCGGCGTGATGTGGCGTTCGATCACTTCGAAGCCCCGCGCACGCGCGAGCTCGATCACGGTCTGACGCGTCAGGCCGTTGAGGAAGCAATCCGGCGTCGGCGTATGGATCGCGCCATCGCGGATAAGGAACACGTTGGCGCCGGTCAGCTCGGCCACATAGCCGCGATAGTCCAGCATCAGCGCATCGGAGAAGCCTTCAGCCTCTGCCTTGTGCTTCGACATGGTGCAGATCATGTAGAGACCCGCAGCCTTGGCGGCCGAGGGGATCGTGTCCGGCGCCGGGCGGCGCCAGTCGGACATGGTCACGCGGATGCCCTTGGTCTTGTCGGCAAAGTAATTGCCCCAGAACCAGACGGCGACGCAGGTGCGGATCGAAGCCTGCTGGGCGGAGACGCCCATCATTTCCGAACCGCGCCAGGAGAACGCCCGGATGTAGCAATCCGACAGGCCGTTCTTGTCCATGACCTCGAGCTTGATCTTGTCCAGTTCGGCCACCGGCACGGGACATTTATAGCCCACGAGCTCGGCCGACTTGTGCAAACGCTTCGAGTGATCGGTGCTGCGGAATACCTTCCCCTCATAGGCCCGCTCGCCTTCAAAGACGCAGGAGCCGTAATGCAGGCTGTGCGTCAGTACGTGAATTTTGGCGTCCCGCCACGGCACCATCTTGCCGTCGAGCCAGATCCAGCCATCACGATCGTCGTACGGGACAAAACCAGGGGTAGGGGCAGCCATAATAAGGTCCTTGGAAGACGCGGGTATTGGGGTTCTAGCTTGAGTTTCGCGTCCTGCTCTTCCATTGTCCGGTCGTGGCCATACCTGTCAACCGACCCCAGCCCTCCCCTGCGCCGACAGCTAACGCTGCATCGGCCGGAGACGGCCGTCTGTACCTGCGCGACCAGGACCTCAATGAAGGCGCGGCGCTGATCCGGGCGGCGGCGCGGAAGATCGGACAGCTGGCGGAAGCCGCCGGCGCGGCCGCGAACATCTCGGCCCCCGAGATGGATATCCTGCAGGAAATCCATGACCTCGGGCCGATGGATGTGGGTGATCTGCGCTCCCGCCTTGCCGCTCCCAAGCAATCGCTTGCCCGCAACCTGAACCAGCTCGAAGGCCGCGCCTTCGTGAAACGCGAGACCGATCCGCGGGATCGCCGTCGCCGCCTGGTGACACTGACACCGGAAGGGGCCGCCTTCACACGGGACGCGACCGAACGTCGCCGCGCCGCCCTGCGCCAGGCTTTCCTGACCGCCGGGCCGGATGCGGTGAGCGGGACGCGCCGGGTGCTGTCGGAAATCCTGCGCGCCCGGGGCGAGCCTTGAACACCAAGGGGCACATTCTCGCCGTCGACGATGACGATCGCCTGCGCGACCTGCTGAAGCGCTATCTCACGCGTGAAGGTCATGACGTCACGACCGCCAAGGATGCGGCTTCGGCACGCAAGCTGATGGCCACCATGTCGTTCGATCTGGTGATCCTCGACGTGATGATGCCGGGCGAGGACGGGCTTTCGCTGCTCAAGAGCGTGCGTGAGAAGAAATCGGATACGCCTGTGATCCTGCTGACCGCGCGCAGCCTTCCCGCTGAGCGGATCGAGGGACTCAAGATCGGCGCCGACGATTACCTGTCGAAGCCGTTCGAGCCTGAGGAGCTTGCACTTCGCATCACTTCCATCCTCAAGCGCGCGGCGCCTGAGGCTCCGGTGGAGGAACTGCGGCTTTCCGGCATGATCTTTCACGTCAACAAGGGCGAGTTGCGCAAGGATGGGCGCCTGGTGCGCCTGACCGAAAGCGAAACGCAATTGCTGTCGATCCTGGCCGGACGCGCTGGAGCGGTGATCTCGCGCCATGAGCTGGCGATGTTGACGGCGGCAGGGGTTGAAAGGTCGGTCGACGTGCAGGTCACGCGCTTGCGCCGCAAGATCGAGCGTGATCCGCGCGAGCCTGTCCACCTGCAGACCGTGCGTGGCGTCGGCTATCGCCTGACCGGGGACTGAGATGCGTCTCCGCGACTATACGCCCAGAGGCTACAACGCCCGGCTCGTCCTGATCCTCATCGTTCCGATGATGATCTTCGTCGTGTCGATGACGCTTTATTTCTTCACCACGCACGTCCAGCAGGTGAACAGCCGGTTGTCGCGCGCCGTCGCGGATGAACTCGCTTTCGTCAACGGCGAGCGCACGACAAACCCGCAGATCTGGGTGGAGCTGACGGATGGATTCCGCCGCTCGGGCCTGATGGATATCACCTTCACCCCCGGCGTAACCACGCTAGTCCCGCCGGATGGCGAAGCCTGCTGCGACGAACTGGGCGACGAGCTGCGCAGCCGTTTCCGCGGCCAGACATGGTCCTATCGCTACCGGCAGGACGACCTGCTGACCGTTCGCATCCTGATGAGCGACGGGCTTCTGGAAGCGAAGATGGACCGCAAGCGCGTGATCATCATCAACGCGCACATCTTCATCGTGTGGACGGTGGCGTTCAGCGTCTTCCTGCTGATCACGTCCTATCTCTTCCTGCGCAACCAGGTGCGCTCGATCCTGCAATTGTCATGGGCCGCCGACGCATTCGGACGCGGCGAGGACATGCCGAACTTCAAGCCGTCCGGCGCGCTGGAAGTGCGAAAGGCCGCCCGCTCGCTCCTGCGCATGCGCAACCGCATCCGCCGCTACGCCGACCAGCGCACCGCCATGCTCGCCGGCGTCAGCCACGACCTGCGCACGCCCCTTGCTCGCCTGAAGCTCGAACTCGCCCTGGCCCCGAAAGAATACGACATCACCGAAGCCAAGCGCGACATCGACGAGATGGAGCGCATGCTCGATGGGTACCTCGCCTTTGCGCGCGGCGAGGAAAGCGAACAGCCCGTGCCAGCCGACATCGTCGCGATCGCCCGCGAAGCCACCACCATGGCGTCCGCCCGGACCAATCTGGAATTTGTCGCCAGCGCGCCTGTCCAGATGCGTATCCGCCAACTCGCCCTGAAGCGCGCGATCTCGAACCTCGCCAACAACGCAGCCGACCATGGCAAGACAGTACGCGTCTCGGTGGCAACCGCGCCTGGCGAAGCCGTCATCACCATTGAAGACGACGGACCGGGCATCCCGCCGGAAAACTATCAGGACGCGTTCCGTCCCTTCAGCCGCCTCGACCCCTCGCGCAACCAGAACGTCTCGGGCGTCGGCCTCGGCCTCACCATCGCGCGCGATACAGCGCGGGCCCATGGCGGAGACGTCACGCTCGGAAAATCGGAACTCGGCGGGCTACGCGCCGTGATCCGCCTGCCGCTTGATACGGAACGTCCGAAGGGGTTGCGGGACGAGGACGACTAGCCTCGCCTACTTCTTCTCGGCTTCGCGCGACAATTCCTGCCCACGCCGCACAGCAGCATCGACAGCCTTGCGCATCAGGTCCGGCATTCCGCCACCCGACATCAGCACATCCAGCGCCGCCGCCGTGGTGCCGCCGGGAGACGTCACCGCCTTGCGCAGATCAGCGGGCGACTCTGGCGAGTTGCCCAGCAATGCGCCCGCGCCAACGATTGTCTCGCGCGCCAGTGCATTCGCAGTAGCTTCGCCAAGACCAGCCGAACGCCCCGCCGCGGCCAGCGCTTCAACCAGCAGAAACACATAGGCCGGCCCGGAGCCCGACACGGCGGTCACCGCGTCCATCTGCTCTTCCTTCAGCGGCCCGATCACGAGCCCCAGCGGTTCGAGCAGATGGCCGGTCGCCAGGCTTTCCGCGTCGCTGCAGGCAGGCGACAAGGCGAACGCCGTCACGCCCATGCCGATCGCGCCGGGCGTGTTCGGCATTGCGCGCGCAACCTTCTCACAGCCCAGAGCCGACGAAATCCGCGCGATCGTCACGCCAGCCATGATCGACACGACCAGCGTCTGCGGCGACACCCAAGCCTTCAGATCGTCGACCGCGCGCGCAAAGCTCTGCGGCTTGATCGCGAGCACGAGAATATCGGCAGGCTCGGGCGGAGGATTGAGGACGATCAGCTTGTCGTCGGCAGCGTCAGTCACATCCTCGGTCGGCGCGCTCTCGACAACCGAAAGCCGCCCGACGCCAGCCGCGCCCAGATCCTGGATCCAGCCGCGCGCCATCGCCGAGCCCATGCGCCCAGCGCCTACGAGAACCGCATGCTTCAGCCGCGCGCCCTCCACAGAGGTGGATGAGCCTGCGGCCATGAAGCTTACGCCTCGCCGTGTGTTTCGAAGACGACCGCAGCCACGGCTTCTTCAGCCGACTTGCCGGCCCACACCACGAAGTTGAACGCGGGCAGGAACTGGTCGGCCGCATCGAGGGCGGCCTGCAGCACGGCGGCAATCTCGCCCGGATCCGGGGCGATGCGGTCGAGCATGGGAATGGTGTGACGGAACACGGCAACGCCCTCGTCATTCCAGTAGTCGAAATGGCCAAGCCACAGCCGCTCGTTGATCCTGCGCAGCAGGTCGGAGATCGCGGATTGCTTTGCGTTCGGGGCGCGCAGGTCGAGCGTAAGGGAGAAATTGAGGGAGGCCGGCTCATCGCGCCAGGCAAACATGCCGCCGAACTCGCCCCACTTCGTCATGGAGGCGCAGTGAATCATGCCTTCTTCCGAACGCTCGCATGCCCAGTCCGCCGCAAGCAGGGTCTGCTCGACAACGTCCATGGCGCGATCTGTGAACTCAGCGGAGATGTTGCTCAGTTGCGGCATCTGGTCCTCCCAGAATCACGGGCAAAGCCCGCTTCGGTTTAAACGCTATAGACCGTTGGCGTGTCTAACAATGGCGGCGTGGTTAAGGGTTTGGAGATGCGAATCGCGCCTAAGGGCGCTTGTCCGCAGGCTCTCCACCGCCCAGTTTCGCCTCAAGTTCGGCGACGCGGCGCTCTAAACCTTCTGCCTTTTCAAGCGCTGAGCGAGCCAGCGTCTTCATCGCCTCGAATTCCTCGCGTTTCACCAGGTCCATGTCGGCGATCATGCGCTCCACGCCCGAGCGGAAAAGCGCTTTTGCCTCATCATTGGCCGCCTGCGCCATTCCTGCGGCGCCCTGCATGACGCGCGAAATATCGTCCATGATGGGGTTGCGGGTCTGCATATGACGTCTCCAAGCGATAGACCCCGTCGCCGGAGCCGGTATCTATATGGCCCAGCACGGCGGGGATTTCAAAGTACCCCGCGAATGGGATACAGCGTCGCCTCATGTACATCCCCCTGGAAATCCCCTTCCCGCGCATCGATCCGGCCGCTTTCAACATTCCCCTGCCGGATATGCAGCTTGGCCCCGTTCATCTTGGGCCGTTCCCGGTGCGCTGGTATGCGCTCGGCTACATCTTCGGCCTGCTGCTCGGCTGGTGGTATGCCGTCCGCATCGTTTCCACGGCTCGCCTCTGGGGCGATGCTCCCGAAGGCCCGCTGAAGAAGCAGGACATCGACGACTTCGCGTTCTACGCGATGATCGGCATCCTGCTCGGCGGCCGCATCGGCTACATTCTTTTCTACACCATCCCCTACGAGCCGCATAAACTCAGCGGCGACCCGCTGTTCATCCTGCGCATGTGGGAAGGCGGCATGTCGTTCCACGGCGGATTGATCGGCGCGATCATTGCCGTTTTCGCCACCGCATGGCTGCGCAAGATTCCGGTCATCAGCCTTGGCGATGTGGCGTGCGCCGCCGCGCCGATCGGCATCTTCCTCGTCCGTGTCGCCAACTTCATCAACGGCGAACTCTTTGGCCGCCCGACGGATGCGCCGTGGGCGATGCGCTTTCCCGACTACAACTGGGCGACGCGCGAATGGGGATCGGTTGACGGCAAGCCGCTGGTTCACCCGAGTCAGATTTACGAAGCCGCGCTCGAAGGGCTGCTGCTGTTTGCGATCTGCGGCTTTGCCGTCTGGAAGCTGCGCCTGCTGCGCAAGCCCGGCATGGTCGCCGGCATCTTCCTGATCGGCTACGCGATCAGCCGCACCATCGTCGAGAACTTCCGCGAGCCCGACAACTTCACGCAGGGCATCATGCCGGAATGGTTCACGATGGGCATGCTCCTCTCGATCCCGATGATCCTGGGCGGCGCCTACCTGATCTGGCGGGCCAACCGCGCGACGGGTGAGGCGAAGCCGGCTTGAGCGGGCCGACGCCAAGCGGATTGCGGGCACGCATCCAGGAGGCCATCCGCGTCAACGGACCCATGCCGGTCTCGCTCTACATGCTTATGTGCCTGCACGATCCGCATGACGGCTATTACGCCACGCGCCCGGGCTTCAACCACGACTTCACCACCGCGCCGGAAACCAGTCAGGTGTTCGGTGAACTGCTCGGCCTGTGGGTGGCGCATGAATGGATGCGCCTGGGATCGCCCGAGAAGTTCTGGCTGATCGAACTCGGCCCCGGCCGCGGCACGATGATGGCGGACCTGCTACGCGCCGCCTCCAGCGTGAAAGGCTTCTCCGCCGCCGTGCAGGTCGCGCTGGTCGAGGCGAGCCCCGCCCTGCGCAAGCAGCAGGCGCATATTCTGGCGCGCTACGATATCCACCACTTTGACGAGCTGGGCAGCGTTCCCACCGGCCCTTCCATCATCGTCGCCAACGAATTCCTCGACTGCCTCGCCATCCGCCAGTTCGTGCGCGATGGAAATGGCTGGCGCGAACGCCAGGTCGGGCTCGACCGGGATGGCAATCTGGCTTTCGGCGCCGGCCCTCCGGCGGATCTGCCGGAAGACGTCATCCCCGTTGGCGATCATGTGGAAGTCACGCCTGCGCTTGAAACGCTCGTCACCAGCCTTGCGCACCGCTTCCGCCAGCATCCGGGCCGAGCGCTGTTCGTTGATTACGGGCCAGACGACCGTTCGCCCGACGAAACGCTGCGCGCCTACAAGGCGGGCGAGCAGGTTCACCCCCTCGCCCATCCCGGTGAGTCCGATCTCACCGCCGATGTCGACTTTCCCCGCCTGCGCCGCATCTGCGAGAGCGAGGGCCTCGCCGTGCACGGCCCCACCCAGCAGCGCTATTTCCTCACCAATCTCGGCGCGAAAGAACGCGCGGACGCGTTGATCCTCGCCAACTCGCAGCGCACCGACGAAATCCGCAAGGCGGTCGAAAAGCTTGTCTCCCCCGATCAGATGGGCGCAAGGTTCAAGTGCGTGGCGATGACGTTGCACGGCGTCGAACCGCCTCCCGGATTCTAGCGGAACGCCTATGACCGATACACGCCCGCCCTACGAAGAAGCTCCCGCGATCAAGCGCTTCTCGATGCATGTGCGCCACGGCTTCTTCGGGCGTCGCGGCGGCGTTTCGCATGGCGTCTATAAATCGCTCAATTGCGGACCGGGCTCAGGCGACGAACCGGAAAGGGTTCTGGAGAACCGCCGTCGCGTCTGTCTCGCCCTCGGTGCCTCGCCGGATAATCTCGCAGCGCCGCGTCAGATCCACTCAGCGAAAGCTGTCATCACCGACAAGGCCTTCCCGCCGAACGAGCGTCCGGAATGCGATGCGCTTGTCACAAAGCGCCCCGGCCTGCTGCTTGGCGTACTCGCCGCCGACTGCGCGCCGATCGTGCTGTGCGACCCCCACAACGGCGTCATCGCGGCGATCCACGCCGGCTGGCGCGGCGCTGTGAACGGCGTCATCGAAAGCGCGGTCGAAGCCATGCTGGTCCTCGGCGCCGATCCGGGAAAAACGGCGGCGGGCGTCGGCCCCTGCCTGTCACAATCCTCGTTCGAGGTCGGGCCCGATCTGGCGGACGCAGTTCTGGATGCGACGCCATGGGCCGAAACCCTGTTCCAGCCCGGCGAAGGCGACCGTCAGTTCTTTGATCTCAAGCGCTATTGTCTCGGCCGTCTCGCGCGCCTCGGCGTTGCCCATATGGACGCACTTGCGGATGACACGCTGACGCAGCCAGACGACTATTTTTCGCACCGCCACTCGGTAAAAGCGGGCGATCGCGACTGCGGACGCAACATGACAGGCATCATGCTCGTCGCCTGAGCAGAGAACATTCCGCACAAACAACGTGCTGCGGCATTTCTGTCTCATCTGGCAGCGACAAAATCACTCCCAAGGATTCATCATGCTGCACGATTGCAGCCGCCTCGATTCTGCGACAGAAGCGTGACGCCGAGGGAGCCCCCTGACGCCAGAACGGTTCAGGGGCGGCGTTACGGGAGATGCGGGCAGATGAAACTCATCTCGTGCAATTCCAACCGGCCGCTTGCCGATGACATCGCCGCCTATCTCGACATCCGCCTCACCAACGCAGAGGTGAAGACCTTCAAGGACCGCGAAGTCTTCGTGAAGGTAAACGAGAACGTCCGCGGCCAGGACGTCTATGTGATCCAGTCCACCTCCGCCCCGGCCAACGACCACCTGATGGAACT
>Ga0075163_10002487_pt1 | contig 24734 bp, 20 predicted proteins | sample JI1023141ADNA_FD_71478 | JGI IMG/M metagenome (GOLD analysis project Ga0075163, IMG submission 71478) | Wastewater effluent complex algal communities from Wisconsin, to seasonally profile nutrient transformation and Carbon sequestration -... | ecosystem: Engineered > WWTP > Effluent > Algae... | reverse complement strand
AAAGTGTTATTCCAAAAATGAACGCTGTTCGTGAAGTTGCTGATAAGCTAGAAACAATGGTAGATTCTCAATACTGGCCATTGCCAACTTACGCGGAGATGTTGTTTATCGTTTAATTAGATGATGCCTCTACAGTAGGTCGATTGTAAGGACTTGATTAATCAAGTCCTTACAATCTCTATACTGCTAAGATTACTTTTTACTTCTCAGCAAACTTCTTCCCAATCAACTCATTTACCTTCTTAATATTCTCCGAATTTGGATTTACTTTTTTTCCAAGTGGACTTTCGTCTAGCATACTATGTTGATGACTTTCATCAGCAGTCATTCCTGCTTTTTTGAAATCATCATGCGTTAATACAATTGTTTTCCCACCTTTGGTTATTACGAGATAATCTGTGTCATGACTTCCTAAGTAATTAGATGAATTTTCTTTGAAGTCAACAGCACCCTGGCAGTGGCAAATCCCCGTTATTCCCGCTTCTTTATTTTCAAAAGAATAAAGTTTTGTTCCTCTGATTCCAGCGACTGACGTCGGCATTATAACCTGGAAGTTTGTATTCTTGTTTATCTTCTTAGCGTCTAACCAGAAGCTACCGCTTTTGGAAACCAGCTCTTGTTCCTTTGTGTTAAATTTACTAATTTGAAATTCTGAGTTTTGCTGTATTTCAACTGTGCCAGTATTATTTTCAAATTCAACGATCGCAGCAGACTTAGCTCCCGTTATAATTGAATCACCTTCCTGCAAAGAGTCTCCTTTTTTTGCAACTTCTTTTGAGCCTTTGGCTATTATAGATACATCACCAATTGCAAATTTAACTGTGCCTTTTGAAGAAATTTTTGATTCTTCTTTCTTCCCGCAAAAAAATAATCCCGGTAATAATAAAATTAAAAATATTTGTTTCATATTCGTCCTCTAATGTCATTTGTCTTTCTTCAATGGAAAGTTACAAATCATTTTAATGAAAGAACTTGACTTTTAAAACTATCCCGCTTCTTTATTTTTTATGCGCATTACTATTATTTTAATTTTTACGATTCTATTTTCCTGTAAATTTTTTGAGCAAGATGAAAAGAAAAACTTTACCCCTGCATTTGAATCAGTGATTGTATCCGAGCTAACAGGTGTTAGCTTTTATTTAGAAAAAAATAAATCTTCTAAGTATTCGAAAATCCCTTATCGCTCTGCATTGACTCTTACCCAACTGGACAAAAAAGATTCATGGAGAAAAACTTCCTATTCAGGTAAAACTGGTTGGATTTATTACGATGCTAACTCATTTTCCAGTTATATGCCAGGACCAAAATACTATCAAGTTGTTGCTAGGACAGGTCTTAACCTGCGGGAATCTCCAAGCCTCGAGGCTAAAATCAAATTACTTTTACCAGAAGAAGCGACAGGCGAAATATTGGAAGGTTTTGGAGAACCAATTCAAATTCAAGAGAGACTTGGAATTTGGCTAAAAGTCAACTATGAAAAAAAGGAAGGCTGGTTATTTTCTGGATTTGTGAAAATTGTTGAATCTTTAGATATGTTAAATGACAAGCAACTGAGTGGATCTGACTATTATTTTTTAAACTATGACAAACCTTTCCAGTTAAAATCGATTGATTTTGATGAAAGCAGTTCAGATTTAAAAAGGGCTAAGATAACAAAGTATGAACACAAATACTATACGATCTTAAATATAGATTTTCAACCAACAAAAGAAGAAGAAAATAATTGCAGGATAAATACTTTTAACAGGCTTGTTTTTCATAATAAAGTTACTGGCAAATACTACGAAACCGCTACGTATCATAGTGAATTTATAAAAGCATTCGAGAATCCACTTGCCGATACAGTGTTATCAACCTGGTATGGATGCTGGTGCTGTTGTCCCTGGATGGGAAGTAATCTTTATTTTCTATTAGAAGATAAAATTCTTATGGTTGGTTATGAAGCCGAAGAAACTAAAGCGTATTGTCTTAGGGCTAATGTCTATATATCGCAATCTGAATCAGAGAAAAAATATGATTTAGTCAATCGTAAACTTTATTTGAATATCAAATATCCAGATTGTGATAATCCTCCCGAAGATATTGAATTAGATTCAAGTGGTTCCTGGAACTGGACTCCTACAAAATTTCCATCCAGTGTATTTGCTATTGTAGATTTTAGTGGGGGAAAGTTAGAAATTAAAAGAATTTTAAATAAATGGATTCCAAAAGAACAAGAAGAAGCGTGGAAAAATGCTTCTAGTATTCCTGTCGTAACTCCTCTTACAAAAGTTCCTTACTGAAAAATATAATTAAACCTTATTTACTATGTCAATATAGATTGACAAAAACGTCAATTTATGTTGACATAGTATAATGACTGAAATTACAGAGCAAACTGAAAGGATTCGAAATTTTATTTGCAAGAATTTGCACCTTAACTCGGCTAAGCTTACAAATCTAGTTGTAGAAAAGTTTTCTATTTCAAGACAAGCGGTGAATGTTCATTTAAAAAATCTCGTAAAAGAGAAAATTATTCAGGCTAAAAGAAATGGAAAATCAATAGATTATTCATTAAGACCAATCCTAGAAAAATCCTTTGAAGAAAAAATTCTAAAATATTCAAGTGAATATACCGTTCGAGATAATACCATTGAGCCTATTTTTGAAAAACTAAATTTACCGAAAAATGTATTCGATATATGGATGTACGGTTTTTCGGAAATGGTAAATAATCTGATAGATCACTCCGGTTCTAAGATAGCAGAAATTACTTTTTTAACTAATTTTCTTTATACAGAAATAAAGATTAAGGACAATGGCATCGGTATTTTTAAAAACTTGGAGAATAATTTTCAATTGATTGAACCCCAATATGCCTTACTCGAATTGTTTAAAGGAAAACTTACCTCAGATCCATCCCGTCATAGTGGAGAAGGAATTTTTTTTACTTCTCGGATGTTCGATTTTTTCAGAATCAGATCTGGTTTTTATTCTTTTTCTAAAGATATTTCACCTGATTTGTGGGTAATAGAAACAATGCAGAAAAAGTTAAAAGGAACGGAGATTACTCTCAGGCTAGATAATCATTCCGAGCGGCAAATTAATGATGTCTTCTTTAAGTATGTTGTTGGAGATGATTTTAAATTTGCGAAAACGGATGTTCGAATTCAACTTGCTGAATATGGCGATGAGTATTTAGTTTCTCGTTCCCAGGCAAAAAGAATCTTACTTCGATTAGAAAAATTTACAGAGGTAATGTTTGACTTTAAGAATATTGAAAATATCGGTCCTGCATTTGCTGATGAACTCTTTCGTGTATCCAAAAATACTTATCCCAAACTTGAAATCAAATATTGCAATGCAGGAAGGGTCGTAGAAATTTTTATTAAGAAAGCGCTCAATGCAGATAGGTAAGACTTTCTGCATTGAGTTTTGATTTTGTAAAATTTAGAAATTAGGTTTTCTTTTTTCTAGAAATGCGCTTAGTCCTTCGGCAGTTTCTTTGTCATTGAAAATATGACCGAATGCTTTTTGCTCTAAGATCATTCCTTCATCCTGTGTTGTTTCCAGTCCTTCCCAAATCACTCGCTTAGCTTCTCTAACTGCGTGTGCTCCTCTAGAGCAGATAGAATTAGCGATTGCATTTGCAGTAGTTAAAAGATCAGCTGGTTCCACAAGTTTATTTACAAGTCCAATTCGATATGCTTCTTCGGCTTGTATCATGTCAGCAGTAAAAATTATTTCTTTTGCAAGTCCCGCCCCGATTAATCTAGGGAGACGTTGTGTTCCTCCAAATCCTGGAATTAGTCCGAGACCAACTTCGGGTAATCCCAATTTGGCGCTTTTTGAGGCAACTCGTATATCACAAGCGATTGCAAGCTCTAATCCACCACCGAGTGCAAATCCATTGATAGCCGCAATAGTTACAATGGGAGATCTTTCAATTCTTGTAAATACAACTTGACCAATTCCACCAAATTCATAAGCCTTATCGTAGTCATAGGTTTTCATTGCAGCAATGTCAGCTCCGGCTACAAATGCTTTGCCGCTACCGGTTATGATTGCCACTCGAGTAGCTTTATCTTCTTCGAGATGAGCGATGCATGACTCCAATTCAAGTAATAAATCTCTATTGAGAGCATTTAAAGCTTCAGGACGTGAAATTTCTACTGTTACTACTTTTCCCCGGTTTTCTATTTTTAAATGTTTAAAATCCATTTTTTTTCCTCTGTCAGTTTTATATATTGTATAAAATTATTCTATTTCGAAAGCTAGAAACATTGCGTCGTCGGTAAATTCTGATTTGCCGTAAAAGGAAATGATTTCAGAAATTATAGACTCCTTAAAGTCCCTTAAACTTGTCCTATGCCTATTTTGATTTAAAATTCTTAATAGACCTGTTGATTCTAATAGTTCTTCTTTCGCATTTACATTTTCAACGAGCCCGTCTGTATAGATAAAAAAACGATCCCCTGATTCATATTTAAAAGAAAGTGTCTGCGCTACAGGGTCATGTAAACCAAATCCAAGTAGAGTTCCGAATGTTTCTATTTCTTTGAACTCTTCTCCTTTTTTAGCATAAATAAAATAAGGATGTCCTGCATTGCCGAGTAGCATTGACTTTTCGATGAAGTTAATAAAAATATAAAGTGCAGTTGCATGATGGCTTTTGAATTCGCCAGAAATTTTTTGATCGATGTAACCCAGAAGTCCTGTTGGGTCTAGTTTTAAATAATAAGGAAGTGTGGAAACCATGACTTTGAGCATCGCGGCAACCATTGCAGAAGAATAGCCATGCCCGGCAACGTCTGTAATAAATATTCCAATATTGCCTTCTCTAAGTTGAATGAAGTCGTAGAAATCACCACCGATCTGGTTGTGTGATTTTCTGAAAATTTCAAACTTCAAACCCTTAATAGAAGTTGTCTTGGGAAAAAGAGATTCCTGGACAGTTCTTGCGAGTGCCATATCTCTATTGATTGCAACTTTATCATGAAGTAAGTCTGCATAATAGTGAATAGCCTCTCTTCTAGATTTGTTAATAAAGTATCCGAGAAAAGCGCAATAGACTAAAAATAAATAAGGTATAATAATTTTGTAGGTAATCGGTAGTTCTTTAAAATCTTCAAAACTAAAAGCAATGACAGTATAAAATATAAGACTGTAAAATGTTGTATAAATATAAGCATATTTATGAACTCGCATTGATTCGTGGATAATGGTAAATGCAAGTGCTACATAATAGAGCTGCCAATTGAGAACAACATTTAAGTCAGTTTTTGGAATCGCGGAAAATATAAATGTAAAAAAGCAAACAAGAAAAAAATTTGCCAGATGATTTAAAATGTAAATTTGTTTCTTTGGCTTTTTTTGTAATATTGCAAAGAGCCTGAAGAAAGAAAATAAAAATCCTGCGATGAAAATGATTGGATTTAATTCTATTGGGAAAACAAAAAAAACAGAATAAACAGACCATTGGGTGTAAAAGGAAAACAAACTAAAACGTTTTTCTGATTCTAATTCTTCTTGGATTTGAATTGGCGAATTGCTTTGCATAGATTTAGGACTGATTCGATATATCAATGTTTCATTGATATGGATTCTGGCAAGCAATTTGATTCAAAAAAGGCATGCGCTTTGCAAAACCTTACTGGTATTCAATCAATTTATAAGAGGAGATTTCGGAACCTTTCAAGAAAAGTTTTACTTCGTAGCCTGCATCTAAGTGTTTATCTAGAAGCTTTGCTGTGTCCTGCGCGGTCTTTGCATCCTTGTATCGAATAAAAAAAGCGTAGGATGTGCTTTTGTAATTATACGGAAATCGATCGGAAACAATAAGACTAACTCTATAGTGGTCTGGTCTTACTTCCATTACAATATGGCTGATATGTTTTCTATTTACAATTCTTTCAAAAAGGGAAAGTCCCCACGGGTTTGTCTCAGCAAACAGTGTAAAATTGACGAATAGATAAAGTAGGACTTTCATAGATAAGATATCGACAGAATAAAAATTTATGAATAGAATTGGAAGTCAATCTAAGACAATTAAAAATTTATTAAAATGAATTCAACTGCTATTTCAAAAGTCAATCCTACTGGAACTTATTATTTAAAACTAGTTGGAAATCCTACACTTGATTCTCATATCCAGCAGTTTAATCTCTGGGTTGAAGAAAATAATAAGGATAACTTTGGTAATCCGCTCATTGTTTCTACTTCCACCATAAAAGATTTTTTTGACCATCTACTCACTGATAAAAATAAATACGGAAGAAAAAATAGGGCATCTACTTTACACGGATATAAGTCTGCGATTAAAAAATCTGTTTCAAAAACTTTTAAAATGAGCATGGAAGAAAAAGTTGCCTTTGAACTTTTCTTTAAAAAAATTAAACTACCAAAAGCTGCTCATACAATTAAAGCAATGACTGTAGAAGAATTGCAAATGCTAATAGATGAGTCTGATATAAGGACAAGTCTTATGATTCGCTTTCTAGTTATTTCAGGGCTTCGTATTTCTGAAATGATTAATATACGGGTTTCGGATGTTTTACCCTCGGCTGATAATTTAGATTATGATATTTATGTAATTGGGAAGGGAAACAAAGAAGGAATTGTAAGTGGAATTCCTAAATCACTGATTTCAGAAATACAAACTGTATTTAAAGGCAAAGAGTATTTATTCGAACGAAATAAAAAACCAAAACGTTTAAATGAAAATAAACACGAAGTCTTAAAATACACGCGAAGACAAATGTATGTCATCATCGAAAAAGCAGGACTTTCGATTCTGGGTAAACGCATTAATCCGCATATGACAAGGCACACCTGTGGAAGAATTTTAATGGATAGGTTAAAGGATGTAAACAAAGTCCAGGACAGGCTTAGACATTCTTCCGTCAGGACAACGATTGAAAATTATCTCACTACTAAAATTACAAACAAAGACGTGCAGGAAGCCTTTGAGGGAATCCTCTAATTATTCACTTGACCGTGAAGTAATATTTTATTATTCTGCAATAAATTTATAAACTCTTAGGAAAGGAGACAATTAGAATGGGAAGAATTGCTTATGTAAACAAGGATGATTGCACATCTTGCAACCAGTGTGCTGATAACCTTCCAAAGTATTTTCAAATGGACGACAATGACAACTCCGAAACTCATATCAATGGCGAGTTCATTAACAATGCTACAATACCAGATGAAGATATCAAAAAAGTGCAAAAAGAAATGGATGAATGTCCAGGCGAATGCATTAAATGGAAAAATTAATCTCTATCTAATTTGATTTTTCATTACTTGACGTGTAAAAAGTCAAAGGCTAATTAATACTTTGAATAATGTTGATTATCCTCTTCTGAATTTGAAGAATGACTTTTTACACAATTCTCTTTTTTTATTTATTCCTCGTTTTTCCCTTTTGACATTTTAAATTTAGCCAGGCACACGCTGCGTCAAAAGTATCTTTTAAATCTAAAATCTTGACTGGATTTGATTTTGGATATACCAGTCCAATAGTTTTCATTTCAGAATCTGTTGGTAAAAATCCATGATTATAATAACTCATCTCTCGATAAATATCTGTAGAAGAAAGTGACTCAGAGAAAGCCATATTTACTTTAGAGTGTAGGACTGCTTTGACTGACTTACTCAGTTTCGATTTGATTTGCTTGTATTCTTCTTCGTTGTCTAAAAGTGCAAACGGGCATTCGATGGCGATTTTATTTTTTAGTTCTTCTATGTCTACACTTGCGGATAATGCATCTTTGTCTTTATTTTCTAATAAGACTGCAATTCCTCCCAGCGATTTAAAAAAATACTTCCACTTTGATTCTTTTGTATCAATAGCTCCCTGAGAAATTAAAATTTTATTAGGATAACAAACACTTTTTACTTCTTTAAATCCGTGATCGGATACTACAATTAATCCAAGATTGGGATTGTCATACAGATCAGCTTTACGAATAAGCTTTCCTAAAAGAGAGTCAATCTTCTTTAACTTTTCTTCTGCGGCTAAGCTGTATACTCCCTTCTCATGATGAACAGAATCCAAATCAGTCGTATAGATTAGAAATAAATCGGGCTTTTTTAATTCCCAGAGTGAAATGGCTGTTTCGATTTTTTCTTTGTCACCCGTTGTCTCTAAAACGGAAAGCCCTGTATCTTTTTTTAATTCGTTGTAAAGATTTTTAGTAGAGATTGCTTTTAGAAGTTTTTCATCTTCTTCTGTTTTTGATCTCCAGTATTGAGGTATATTGAAATCAATGTTTGCGCCGACAGTCACAGGCCAGTAAAGAGAAGCGGTTTTTAATCCTCGTTCATTTGCAAAGTCGAGGATTGTTTTTACTTGAATATCTTCATCATACCAGAGCCACCCGGCTAAATACTTCTTAAATGGATCTACGGGAGAGTTATAAATAATTCCATGCTCGATAGGATCAGTTCCGGTTAACATAGAAGTATGCGCCGGGTAAGTTAGCGTTGGATAAGTAGAATTGACTGCATTTGAAAAATGAGACATCGTAGCGAGCCGATTTAAGTTTGGAGTTAAACTTTTAAACTTTGAATCCGATGCATTGTAATATCCAGGAAACCCATCAATTGAAAGAATAATTAACTTTCGATTCTGAAATAAAGCGTTAGTTGAAATATCTCGCTCGATTAGATTGCAGGACATTAGGAAGAATACAACCGATAGGGTGGCGAAAGCGTTCGTCGCATATACATGGAGCGAGGGTTTGACTAAACACCGATAAAAGGCACGATTAATTTTAAGTATTTGTAATTTAGTTTGAATCCCTATCATTTTTTATCGTTTTTTTATCGGTGTCCATCGGTGGTATTCTTTTCAGAATTCAAAGCGATAGCCGAAATCCATTTGCCAGTCCTGGCTATTTGTGATTGGATTTCTTTTAGCAATAGGACTAATTTGTAAATTCCATCCTGTAGACTTTTCTTCATTGAATTTTCTTGGAACTCTCTTTGCCCAGAAGTAACCATAAATGGCAGAATGAATTAATTGCAGAGCGTAAATTCCAGCAGCGGCAGCAAGCACCTTATTGCTATTATCCACTTGTTGGTTGAAATCATCTTTGGTTTGGAGGTATTTATAAAGTTTAATCGGAGTATTGTAATTGTTTTGATAGGCTTTAAGATCATTGCTTAGAGTTGCACTCGTTGTAGCGGCACTTGTAGAGGAAGCAACCGACGCTAGTAGAAAAGGTTGAACAATTAAATCGGTAATGAGCTTGTCATTGATTGATTTTTCTAAACTGGTTAGAGATGATTTATAACCTGCACCGCCAAGAGATGTTACAATAAAAAGGGAAGTATAAACAGAACCAAGCCCGCTGTCTTTTCCATACGTTAGTCCCCATCCAGGAACCAGGGCAGATCTCCATACAATAGACCACATGGAGCGCGGCTTGGAGTAATATTCCTCTATGTCTGGATCTACATCTATAAATTTTTCAATTCTTCGAGTTCTTTTTCTTAAGTCATCAATATCGCTTTCCATTCTTTCTAATCTTGCTTTTGCATTTTCACCGCTTAAAGATTTTACTTCGGAAACTTCTTTTTCCAGTTTTTGAATACGCTCTTCAAAGCTAAGATTTAAAAGCTCCTGGCGTTTTTGTTCTTCGAGAGCTTTTGTAATTTCTTCTTCGAGAAGTCTTGCCTCTTCCCGTGCTTCTTCCTGTTCTTCATCTTTTGATTTTGTTGGTTTTTTAGAAGCTTTCTCTAGCTTCATTTTTTGCACTTCTTCTTTTGCGATCTTTTCTTCTAATTCGGGAGTCTTTGCATATACCACTCGGCGAATTTTTCCTTTGGGGACTTTGTATTCTTTACCTTTTAGGGTATACGTAAGAGTATCCACATCTTGGGCTTTTAGACTCATCTTGATAATGGTTCCATCTTTTAAAACTAAAGTCTCGGAGAGCAAAGTCTGTAATGGTAAATAGAAAAATAATAAGAGTATAAGTTTTTTCATTGGCTTGCCTTAAAATAAATAATTTCCTCGGTATTTAAATGAGTTTTTAAAATAAAACCCAATTAGCAAGAGAAATTTATTTATTGAAGTTGATAAAATTGCAATAGAAATCAAAATTGAAACCTATGAATAAAATAATAAAAAAACTTTTCATCTTCCTAATTTTGGTAAGTTTTACAGGTGTTCTACCTAAAGATAAAACTAAATCCGATTCTTTAACCTACAAAGGCGCTTGGTTCGAAGTTAAATACCCAAAAAGTTTTTCAGTCAAACCTTCTATCCCCTCTGCATCGGGGTTTGATCCGGTAAAATACGATAGTGCCTTTTTTATTTCTCCAGATCAAAAAGTAAAATTCTATGTATACTCCCCTCAGTGGTCAGGGGATGCAACTGATATTAGCCGCAAAGTTGATACCGAAATTGAAAAAGATACCAAGACTGAAAAGAAAAATGGAATGAATTATAAATGGTATACCTACGAAAAAAAAGACGGCTCCTATTTGCGTTCTTACCAGGAAACTACAAACGAAGAAGAGACAACAAAATTAATCATCGGAATTGAATACACAGACCGTGAATCTTATAAAAAATATAAAGATGATTATATAAAATTTAAAAAATCAATCAAACAGTTTGCAGATTGATTCTTTAAAAAATGATAATGACTATGACGGCTAACGCTCGGTGTCATTATCATTAATTTATTTTTTTCTTAATCTCATCGCTCATTTCACGCCAGAGTTCTTTTATGTTTTCAAAAAGAATTGGACGGCAATGTTTATTTACACGGACATTTACTTTTCCTTTAAATGTTGCCATTAAAACATCACCCATAAAATTTGCGACAGAGATGTCATCATCGGGAAGATAAGTAGAAGTAGTCTTTGTCTTTCCATTTGCAAAAATTAATTTTCCAGCTTTATCATAAATTAATACTTCTAAAGTTGCGATTAACTTTGATTTGTCGGAAGGCTTTGGCTCTTCTTCAAGTCTATATATAATTCGAGCTAGAATTAATTGCTCACTATTTGTCTCGGCAAGAATTTGCGGGATAAGACGCGTTTGCTTCACTTTTAACAATAAAGGACCATTTCCAATTTTCGTTAAATTTTCTTCTTCAACTGGATCTAATTGTGAAATTGCTTTTGATTTTTGTAGAACCGACTGATCTAGAAGTTGTAATTCTAAATTTTTTGAGAAGGTCTCTTTAGCCATTTGGCTCAAAGGATTTGTGTCATCAATCGAAAGCTTGTAGTATGTTTTTACATTTTCGGAATCTTTTGAGATAAGAATATACTCTGTGTTAATTGTATAAGAAAGTAAAAGTGTAGGACTTTTGGCTCGGATAGTTCCTGGCTCTGTCGTTAGTTTTGTATTATATTTTATGTATGTTTCCCCACAAGAAATATGAAAGAAGATGAATAAGAGAATTATTAATTTGAATGGATGCATTGTAAGAGAATTTTGGTGATAATGAGACTTGTCAAATCTAAAACCATTCAATACAAATGATAGATTAATGAACAAAGAATAGAATTTTAAGCTTATAGATTTCTTTTATTTTTCTTCTAGCTATGCTCTTGAAAAAAGAATAATTTTTTAGATTCTACTTGCAACAAACGCATAAATTTTTTCCCTTATCCAAAACAGAAAATAAATCAGGACGTTACTATGAGCCTACAAACTCTCCCTTTGCCTTTAACCAGACAAATATCTTATGCGATTGGTCAACTTGGTTGGTCAATTTTGATAAATATAATTGGTTTTCACCAAGTATTTTTCTATCTTCCTCCAAATGGAGAAGGATTACCGGAACTGATTGTTAAGGTTGCCTTCTTTGGTATCTCAACTATCGGTGTTGTTTCTGCTATTGGAAGACTCTGGGATGGAGTTACCGATCCAATTATCGCAAATATGAGTGATAAATGGTCTTCAAAATGGGGAAGAAGAATTCCTTTTCTTGCTTCAGGTGGACTTCCTGCCGCTGTTTTTTGTTTACTCATTTTTACACCACCTGATAAAGGCGTTACTACTCTAAATCTAGTTTGGATGACTTCAGCTCTTTTATTATTTTATTTATTTCTTACAGTCTATGTAACTCCTTTCTTTGCATTAATTCCAGAATTAGGACATACACCAAACGAGCGTTTGAATCTTTCTACATTTATTTCTGTTACTTATGCACTTGGTATTATGGTTGCTGCGCAAGTTCCATTGATTGCCGAAAAACTAATGGCAGCAGTTCCTGGTATGGATAAGTTTGGAGCCTACCAGTGGGCAATTGGTATTTTGTGCGCCATTGCGGGTATTTGTATGTATTTTCCAGTTTTTGCTATTGACGAAAAAAAATACACTAAGTCAGAGCCTTCTGCTGTTCCATTCAAAGAAGCTCTTCTTATGACTTTCAAAAACAAAGACTTCTTATTTTTTGCGATTTCTGATTTTAATTATTTTCTATCAATTACGATTTTAACAACAGGACTTAGTTACTACATCACTGTATTGTTATTTCAAGAAGCATCTCTTGTAAGTGAAATTTTACCGGTAATGCTTTTTTCATCATTTCTCTGTTATCCTATCGTAAATTATTTTGCTAAAAAGTTTGGAAAAAAGAGACTCGTTTTATACGGTTTCTTTGTCTTCTTTTTACTTTTTGTTTTCATTTATTTTATGGGAATGGATATGATTCCAATTCCAAAAGTGATTCAGGCTTATCTAATTGTGATTGTTGCCGGTGTTCCAATGGCAATTTTAGGAATTCTACCAAATGCAATTTTAGCTGATATAGCTGAGCTTGATGCATTAAAGACTGGATCAAGAAGAGAAGGATTGTTTTACGCGGCAAGAACTCTCATGCAAAAACTCGGTCAAACAATCGGAGTTTTAATTTTTAGTAGTCTACTTCTAGTGGGTGGCGGAATTAACAAAGTCGAAAAAGTAGATCCAGTAACCGGACAAAAAGTTCTAGATAGAGAAAAATCAACCGTCATTGGTGTGCAAATTACAGGACCTGTAGCGGCAGCATTTTGTTTGCTTGCAATTGGAATGTTTTCGAGATATAAAGAAAGGGAAACGTTAGAAGAGATTGAAAGGATAACTAGAAAATAAATCCTGACATTACGGGTTATATGGAGGACTTAAATATGAGGTACAAAATTGAAATTAGTAAGTTAAAGAATGGTTATATTGAAGCTAAACTTATTGATGCTGCTACAAACCACCCTATTGAGTTCAGAATTTGTGATACAGAACAGTATGTTCAATCACAAATTGCGGATTGGCATAAGAGATTCAGAATGAATGAGCCTAAGGAAGATGATATTAAGAAGTAGGTCAATCTTTCTTGTTTTAAGCTTTTTAATAAATTGTTCTAGCTTTCCTTTCCTAAGAAAGGAAAAAAACGATTATTTCAACTACTTTGAATCAAATTTCCAATGTCATTCTAATGCAGGCTGGAGAAATTCAGACCTGTATTCTCGCTACCAAGAATTACTCTGGAACCCACTCAGAAATAAATACAATGATGATAATATAAAAATCAAGACTGCCAACACAGTAATTGTTGGCAATAGTCTTATTCAATTGTTTGAAGATCGACTAATTCAAAAGGAATTTCCTGGATTGGTTGTCCAGGGTAGAGGCATTGCCGGAGACATGACAGAAAGTCTTAGGGCAAGACTTAAAGATAATGTATTCGCATTGAATCCAAAGAATATTATCATCGAAATCGGTGGGAATGATATCATTTATGGGAAATGCCTTAGTTATACGGAGAACAATATACGTGGAATTATTGAAGACATACAAGCTTACGATAAAAAAATTAAAATCATATTTCTATCTGTCCCTCCCACTAAAAATACAATACTAAATTCTGTCGTTCCTGCTTTAAATGCAACAATTCAAAATCTAGCAAGAGAATATAATTTTGTCTATTTAGATTTATGGAAACAAATGCGTCATCCGGATTTACCAGTTATAAAAGATGAATATGTTCGCTATGCAGAGTTTGGCAAAATGGATAAAATTCATTTTAATGAAAAAGGCTACGAGGTTATTGGTCAGTTAGTAAGACCTCTGATTAAATAAATAGAATGCTTATTTTTATTTCCCTTTCTGGAAATCCTCTTTCAATAAAAAATGAATTAGGATCTTTTTCTCAAACTTTAAATTATAGATATTCAAGTTCCATTCAATCCATGTATGCGCATTATTTTATTAATGAGAACAAAATTTCAAAAGAAGATTTGGAAAATATTCGTAAGTCTTTATTTCATTTGAAAGTAGATGTTTTACTTGTTGATAAACTTCTAGATAGAAATCAAAATTCGCTATTTGCTTTTGATATGGACTCAACTCTTATTAAAGAGGAAGTAATAGATGAGATTGCTAGAATAAAAGGGGTTTACGAAAGTGTAGCCGCTGTTACTAGAGAAGCGATGGAAGGCAATTTAGATTTTGATTCTGCTCTAAGAAAAAGATGTAGCTATCTAGATGGACTGAGTGAAAATATTTTTCAAGAAATATTCGAACGTATTACGCCTAACGATGGGGTAGAGCAAGTTCTCCCGTTAATTCAAAAAGAAAAAGGAATAATTGCAATATTTAGTGGTGGCTTTCTTCCTGTTATTGAAAAATTTTCTAAAAACTTTTCAGTTAATTTATTTTCTGCAAATGAACTTGAAATAGAAAACGGATTTACAACGGGTAAGGTAATTGGAAGGATTGTAAATAAAAACAGAAAGAGGGAATTGTTAATACAACATAGAGATGAAAATAAAATTTTAGTTTCTCAAACGGTCGCTGTTGGGGACGGATCAAATGATTCATTGATGTTAAATGAGGCTGGAATTGGAATTGGCTTTCATGCAAAGTCTGGTTTAAAAAAAGAAATATTAAATTGGGTTGATCATCATTCTATGCTTTCCCTGTTATTTTTATTTGACTTACGTGATTGATTCTAATTCTAAAAGGAGGCCAAATTGAATGCAAGTTCTATTATAAGATTTACAATATTATTTTTTATTATAAACGGCTGTTCTTCTGTTACAAATTTAAAAGGCGTCTCCTCTAGAATGGAAAAGCCAGAATTAGTTACAGAAGCTACCATTCAACCAGAAGCTCCATTAGTATTTGATGAGAAAGATTATAAATCCAGAAAAACTTCTAAGAAAAAACCATTTTTTACATTTGCACCTATTTTATTTCCAGCAGGATTTAACAATGAGCTAATCGCTATTTTCCACCAGGAGAATCGTTTATTCTGGCAAAATACTGAATCGAAAGAAGTAAAATTACCGATCGATGCATGGAAGAGTCAAGAAAATTTGCGAAAAGAATTTAAAGAGCAAGACATTGACTCATTTATAAATACAGAGCTAGCATTCGATGGAGAAATACTAAAAGTAAAACAGACATTCATAGACCCGGTAAATCAAAAAGAATATGGCTCTATTGATTATGATATTGCTGTAATATTTCCAGGACAACCTGACTCCAAAGCAAAATTAGAATTGTATAAGTCTGAAAATAATTTTAAAGTCTTAGAAGAAATTAAAGTTCCAATTCTAAAATTCATAAAACGTCCGGATCGAAATCTACAGATTGCACTTCTTCGGTCAACTGTATCCGCTCATTTAAATGTTTCTTCCTCATCAAGTGATACTATCTTTTACTTTGATGGAAAAGAAGTGGGGAAAATTCCTATTAGACGTATGATGGTTCCCGATGGTCCTCATCAAATCACTTATAAAAAAACAGGTCTGCCTCCTATATCCAAAAAAATTCTCACAAGAGCGGGAGAAGAAGTAAACTTAATTCAAGAATGGGAAGACGATTTAAGTGTTGGCTCACTTAAGATATTTAGTTTTCCAAAAGGTCTTAAAGTTTCTATGAACAAAGAAGTCAAAGGGGAAACTCCATTTTTCCTCTACGGTATCAATCCAGGAAAATATAGAATGGAATTTTCAAAACTGCATGAAACTAAAAAGACAAATATTTTACTTCGTGAATTTGATGTAGAAGTAGAGCCAAAGAATACAGCTTCTCTTTTTTTTCCAATGGAGCTTTATGATTCGTTTTCCTCTTCAGCCAGTGATTTGTGGCAGCCAGTTTTTGGAGGGGTAAATGTTAATTATACCGGTAATTTAAGTTTTGAAAATCGAAGTGGACTTGTTATTGAAAAACCAAAAGGAATTGCAAGTCAGCCAATTCTTCCCGATTCAATGGAAATTAGTTCTGCTTTTTTTCTTCCATCTGAAATGGGATCTGGTAATGTTTCCTTTTCGCTTATCACAAAAAATTCTATATTTACTTTAGAGGCAGAAAAAGAAAAAGTTTTTCTTTATAAGTTTCCGTCCAATGGAAATTCTTTAGCGGCTTACACCTATGATCCGCAGATTAAAGATTTATACAGAGCATTTAAATTTGTAACAGATATTGACAAAGGCACTATACAAATTTTTTTAAATGAAACAAAAATTTATGAAGACACAATAGATTTTCTAGAGACCTGGAAGATTGCAATTTTACTAAGAGGAAATGCTTCTCCAAAGGTAAATGCTTTAAGATATTTATGGATTCAAAGTCCTAAGTATATCCAGGCAATTAAATAGAGATTTGAAAAACTATAAAGCAAGAGTGCTTTGGAGTAAAGAAAAAATCTCTAATAGAATACTTTCGATTGTGCTGAATACTCTCAAATTGCTGGTTAAGAATAAAATTGGAATGTAGGATTTGTAAAATTAGTTTGGTAATCAAAATTTATGTATAATCTAATTTTAAGTTTTGGATTTAAAATTATGCAATTAATCTTGCTGCTATTAGTTATAAATTGTGCATCTATTACAAGGGAATTTGCAAATTCTAAAAATGAAAATGAACCAAATAGCCAACAACCTTCCAGGCAGGAAAATCCTAAAACTGTCGAGGAAATTCTTCGTTCGGGAAATGATGATTTTTATTCGGGAAAATTTAAAGAAGCCATTGAAAAAGCTAATGAGGCTAATTCTATTCGCCCAAGTGAAGATGGATTTTATTTATTAGGAAATAGTCTTTATAAGTATCAAGATTTTATAAATGCAAAGATTGCTTATGAAAATGGATTGGAATTGAATCCCAGGAGTGAACCGTTATTAGCTGCTAAAGCTATAAATTTGACAACACTAGGAGAAGAAGCTAAAGCTTTAGAGATTTATACTAAATTAACCGAATACTTTCCGAATAAGGAATTTTATTCCTTTAGGCGTGCAGTGTCGCTTAAGTCATTAAAATTGTATAAAGAATCTTTACTGGAATTCCAAAAGATAAACTCCGAAAGTTTCCGATATAAACCGCAACTTTTTATTCATTTGGGAGATGTATGTTTTAATTTACAAAAATATTCTCTTGCAATCGACTATTATAAAAGAGCTAGCGATATAGATGAAAGCCAAATAGAAGCGGCTAATGGTATACATAAGGCGAAGTTTGCTTTTGAGATGGAAAGTGGCCAAAAAGCTTTTACCGAAAAAAAATATCAAAATGCGATTCAATTTTTTTCGAAAGCAATTGAGTTGGATAAAACAAATTCATTTGCTTATTACAGTTTAGGAAAATCTTATTTTCAAAATACACAATTCCTTTTAGCAGAGGAAAATCTTAAAAAAAGTTTGAGCTTTGATAGTAAAAATAGAGAGGCTTATATTCTATTATCCACTCTATATAATAAAAATGAGAAATATCAGAATTCAATTCAAATTTTAGAAAAAGGAATCGAAAATTTTCCAAATGCAATTGAATTTTTTGACCAGTTGGCGACGTCATACAAACTTTCCGGTAAATCAAAATTAGCCATGTTAACCTGGATGAATGCAAAAGACATAGATAAATCTAATTTAATGATTAGAAAAAATCTTGCTATCCTATTTTTAGAAGAGGGCCAAGTCTATGAAGCCTATCAAGAAATAAAGGAATTACACTCATTAGATGCAAATGATAAATTTGCAAGGGAAGCACTAGAAGGTATTGAATCAATTGATAAAATGGAAGCATCTGCTAAACGATTCAAAGCCTGGAAAGAAAAAAGAAAAATGGCAAAAGGAAGAGAATATGAAGATAAAAAAGAATGGGAGAAAGCAGAGAGATACTATAAAGAGATACTAATTAAAAATCCAGAAGATGAGTTTTCCAGGAATCGATTGTCTATTGTTCAAATAACAAAATCGGAAGAGGAAAATAAAAAAAAGCAAAGAGAATTTCCTGAAAACGAGAAAGGGGATATTCTTTTTCATTCCGGAAAAATAAGTCAAGCCATTGAAGAATATCACAAATCATTTTCTGCTAAGCCAATATCTAAAACACTAACAAAAATTTGTAATACGTATTTTGAGTTGGGAAAAAAGGAGAACTGTCTTAATTTTATTCAAGGAGTCTGGAAAAATCTAAAAGAGTATAATCCAGATTTGCCGGAAACTATCGCTACTCTTTTTCTCAAGTTAGGACAGGAGAAGACTGCTATAACTGCATTTAAAAAAATATTAGAAAAAAATCCTGAATCATATTTTAGTCATTATCAGCTTGGTGTTTTGGAATTAAATAGAGATAGACGTTATGCGCTTTTAAACTTTGACAAAGCAATTGCCTTAAACCCAAAGTATTCTTCGGCTTATATTGCAAGAGGAATAACTTATTATAAATCTGGCAATCGGGAAAGAGCAAGGGATGATTTTCATTATGCGCTATCTATTGAATCGAACCTTGAAATTGCTTCTTACAATTTAGGAATGATTTTATACAATGATAATTTACATAAAGATGCAGAATCGATATTTTTAGAACTCACCCAAAAATATCCTAATTTTTCAGATCCATATTATCATCTCGGGTATATGTATTTTGAACAGAAAAAATTTTCTCTCGCAGAGAAGTATATTTTAATTAGCCTTGAATTAGATAGAAATCCCACAACGATTTATGCCTATGTTAAAATACTAGAAGAGTTAAAAAAAACAAATGCTAAAAAAGAAAATATTAATGAGCGACTTGTAAAATTAAAGAGAGAAATAGTAGAAAAATATCCAGATTCATCGTATGCCAAAAAATTAACTGACTCTGTTCTGAGATCTTCAGAAAATAATGTGGTAATACAAAGTTATCCGCTATCCGACTCGCTTGTATCTCCTCCAATTTTTGTGAACCAGTCGATCATTGTGAATTATGGAACTTCTATTGCCAGGTTAAATTCTGAAACTAAGTCAATGATATGGAAAGTGGAAACAAATATTCCTTATAAATTATTAAAAGCTAAAACAAGACTCTATGGTCTTTCTAAAAACACTTTAGATCAATTTGATTTGGAGACAGGAAAGAAAATTTGGAGCCTTAATGTTAGAACTGAAAACTTTAATTTAAGCGATTCAATTCTTTATTCTGAAATTGATTCAGGAAAAGAGATACTCTATTCTTATTCTATAGAAGGAGATTTTCAATCCAAGTTAGAATTGGATAATGAAAGTAAATGGATGTTAGCTGTAAGTGGAGCTTTGTTTGTATTTCACAATCTGAATGATAGTCTGAGTTGGGAAATTTATGATTCCCGTTTGAATCTAATTAAGACATCCCAAACTTTGATTGGATTAGAAAGGGGAAGTATTTCCCTTCTCGGCTCTATAGAAGACTCAGTATATTTATTAAAAGGAAATAATATTTATAGATATGAGGCAAATGGGAATTTTGCGAAAAGTGCAAGATTTGATATTTCAAATTCATTTATATATATATTTAAGAATAAATTATATATTAGGACGGATACTGAGCATTATTCTCTAAATGATAAATTGAATAAAGAAAGAATACAAGATACTAAAAATCAGGACTTGGATATATTAGTAGATGAAAATACTTATCTTACTTCAGGCGGGACTTTAAAGATAAAAGACATATCTGGAAAAACTTTGTGGTCTGAAAATCTAAAAGAGCGATCTAGTAAAAATAAAACGGGAGTTTATAGCATTTACATGAACAGGCAAGAGTAAAATTTTTATCTATCCATGTAAATTAATTTAGAATTGAGAATTAGCAATTTGCCTTAATTAAAGTTGAACTCCAAGTGATTCAACAGTCTCCATATTGATAAATCCATCTTTGTTTACTTTTAATTTTTTGTCTCTTTGATAGTTGTTTAATGCATCCATTGTTTCTTGATCCAATTGACCATCAGTTCTACCCGGTGCATATCCATTTGCTTTTAAACTTTTTTGAATTTTTTCGATGATAGCAGGTCTTGCATTGTTTCCGCAGAGAACTTCTGTCCACTCATTTCTAGCTTCTCTTACTAACTCTTGCTTTGATACGGTTTTATATTCGGCAGGAACTTCTACTGATTTATTATAAGCCGGTGACTTTACAACGTCGCGCTTAACGGTTTTATATGTGGGAGGAACTTCATCATAGCAATAGAGTAGGCCATCTTCTGATTTTTTCCAAGTAGATGAACCCGGTTTATCAATAACTTTATCTTCTATGGTTTCGATTACTGCAGGAACTTCTTGCACTTTTGTAGTTGCCGGAGATACTAAAACTTTTTCTTCAACAGTTTTGTATTCGGCTGGGATAGAAGCTTTTACAAAACAATGTCCCGATTTTGGATTGGGTGGAAAATCTGTGGCCGCTGAACGTGCTCTTTGATCATCGTTAATTTTATTATCTGCTGTACGAAGAGAAACAGGTTTTGAGCATTCTATTAAAAGAAAGGTTATAGATAAGATTAAAATTTTGTAGTTCATAAAAACTCCTACGATTGTTTGATAATTCCTACTTTGAAAGTAACTGCTTTTTTTGAAAGAAGGAAATTTTCTAAAGTCAAAAATCTAGAATTCAAAGTAGCGGTTTCATCTTATTTTGCGCATGATTTAATATTTTAACTTCTAAGGTTTACTGCAAGCAGATTTATGGATGCGATATACGTAACCCTAGCCTGGATTGTTTGTGAGAGATTATTAATTCCAATGAATTGAGGGAAGAATATTTTTAAAATTTTTTGAGAGAACTTTAAAATAAGCTGAAAATGAGAAAGCAATTCAGTTTTTGAAATTAGAAAAATGTGTTTGTTTTATATATTCTTTCTTGTTCCTGCAGTTTTGTATGTGCACTTAAACCAAAGACTATTTAAAAACATTCTGAGGATTATATTTTATTACGAACTCAATGTTCTGAACGATTCTGATTTCCTTGTTTAAACAACATCGACTATTCTTTTGAAATTTTTTTAGATTCTAGACGAAATAAACCTAGACTTTAATAACTTTAAAATTTTCTATTCAGTTATAACTCAATTTTAACTGTTGAGCAAATTAAATGCATTATTGGGGGAAAGCATGTCATCATTATTATTTAAGCCTGGAGTTCATCAAACGGCAGTTGTAGAATCAGGTGCTAAGATAGGGGCAAACGTGTCGATTGGAGCCTATTCTTTTATTGGGCCGGGAGTAACAATCAAGGACAATGCAAAGATAGCACAAAATGTTGTGATAGTAGGAAATACAACCGTAGGTGAAAATACACAAATTTACCCTTTTTCAGTTCTGGGAACACCGGGACAGGATCTGAAATATCCTGATTTTGAAGATGGGATTTTAATCATTGGTCAAAATAATATCATCCGCGAAAAATGCAGCATTCATGCAGGAACACCCACACATGAAACATTAATTGGTAACAATAATTTTATCATGTCAGAAACTCATATCGGGCATGATTGTCACATTGGAAATCATAATGTTCTAGCTAGCGTTGGACTTTCTGGACATGTTGAAATTGAGGATTACATCGTATTAGGCGCAAAGTCTGGCTTTCATCAATTCTGTAGAATTGGTAGATATGCAATGGTGTCTGGAGTTTCTGCTATCACTAAAGACGTTCCTCCATTTGCTCTTTCAGAACATGAAAGACCTAACGAATTTGCTGGACTCAATATAATTGGATTAAAGAGAAAAGGATTTACAAAAGACGATATACACCATATCAGAGCAATCTATGATTTTCTATATGATATGAGTGGGGCTATTGAAAATAGAATTCAGCCATTAAGAGAAAAATTTCCAAATGATAAATTTGCAACAGAGATTGCAGACTTCTTAGAAAAGTCTAAGCGTAATCTATGTTTGCCTGCATCAAAGAATCCTAGAAAGAAATAATTATCAAGAGACTGTGTAAAAGCATGAATTTCTCACAGAGTGCACTGAGAACACAGAGAAAAGAATCATAAAATCAATACTCTCTGTGACCTCTGTGTTCTCTGTGAGAGATTTTTTCTTTGCTTTTACACAATCCCCTGACATACTCTTAAATCATTCCAAAGTGTAGCTAATTCTAATATACCTCTGGAACGAAGAATTGCTCATTTCTTGGGGGACGAATGTAATTATCCGCTGGCTTACGAGGAGCCAAAATAAGAGGATCCGGTGTCATATCCTGGTAAGGAATTTTACTCAAAATATGATGTAGACAATTTAAACGTGCACGTTTCTTGTCATCCGCTTCTACCGTAAACCAGGGAGCCTCTGGAATATTTGTATGAGAAAACATCATATCTTTTGCTTTGGAATACTCTACCCATTTGTCTCTAGATTCTAAATCCATCGGGCTAAGTTTCCATCTTCTTGCGGGATCAGTTGTCCTTGATTGAAATCTCCTTTCCTGTTCTTCATCACTCACAGAAAACCAATATTTTAAAAGAATGATTCCAGAGCGAACTAGCATTCTTTCAAACTCGGGACAATCTTGCATAAAATCTTTGTATTGTGCTTCCGTGCAAAATCCCATCACATGTTCAACTCCGGCTCGGTTGTACCAACTTCTATCGAACATTACGATTTCACCTGCTGCGGGCAAATGAGGTACATACCGCTGAAAATACCATTCTGTTTTTTCTCGGTCGCTTGGTGTTCCAAGGGCAACGACCCTACAACCTCTTGGGTTTAACGGCTCGGCAATTCTTTTTATTGTTCCGCCTTTTCCTGCTGCGTCTCTTCCTTCAAAAATAATTACAATTCTTGCTCCAGAAAATTTAACCCAGTATTGCATCTTAACTAATTCGAGTTGAAGTTTTGCGAGTTTTTTTTCGTATTTCTTAGTAGAAATTTTTGAACTTCCTTCTCCTTCCGATGTAAATCGTTTTGATTTTTTCTTTTTTTCATCCTGGCTTCCCATAGATTCCTCTGATTCAATTTCAGCGCTCATTTATTTTCTCCAATCTTTTATCTTTTACATCCAGTTTATCGTTTCCAATTTTGCAGACATCTTTGATTTGAGTCTAACAAAACTATTTGCCTAAACCTCTATTTCGCAAGCTAAAAATTATCTAAACTCCTTGTTCAAATAGAAATATATTTTTACTTTAAAGTCTGATTTTAAAACATTGAATATATGAATTGGGAAATTTTTACAAACAATGAATCATCAAAAATTGTAAAAACGATAGGCTACTGGTATTTATCAATAGTATTCTTTTTATTCATAATTGGAATCATTGCAATTCCGTCTATCGTTCGCCTCGATTCTATTGCAAAAGATATTTACATACATCCTTTTTCTGTTAGTAATTCCGCCATTGAACTTAGATACAATATCATTCGAATTCGTAACTTAATGTTACAAAGTTTTTTTACGCAGGATCAAAAAGAAATTTCTAAAATTTCTGAAGAAGTTGCTCAAATTGAAGTTTTAGTAAATGAAAACATCACCATTATTCGGGAAAATTTCCTGGGCGAAAAACAAAAAGTCATTGAAATAGAATCTCTCATTCACAAATGGAAATTGATTCGAGAAGAGGAATTTAAATACCTCAAAGATGGAAACAAAAAAGAAGCCGCAGTTCACAGAGAACAAGTAGAAAGAGAAATTTTTTTACCTTTAAATGAATTAATTGGTTATGTAATCGGCTTTGCAAAGAATAAAGTTTGGACTTTTGTATTAGAATCAGAAGAAACGATGAAACTTGTTATCTTAAGCCTTCTAGTTTTAATTGCTTTGATTCTTGGTTCGGGTATTTTTATTTTAAAAAGAGTGATATTGCTTCAAAAAGAAAATGAATCCAAAGCAAGTTTGGATCGAGAGGAATACTTAATCGAAGCAAGAATTTATGCCGAGCATGAATTAATTAAAAGTAAAAATAAATTAAAGATCATTGCGGATAACGTTCCGGCAATCATTTCGATGGTAAATGAAAATCTAGAATTTCAATTCGTAAATAAAAAGTTCTCTGAAATTTATAAAAAAACCTGGGACGATTGTTTTGGAAAAAAAGTCTGGGAAATCCTCGGAGAGAAAGCATTTGAAAAAGAAAAAGCAAGTTATGCAATTGCGTTATCTGGAAAAATAATAACCTACGAGCAACAATTAGATTTTGGAAATGATGAAAAAAAGTTTTATGAGATAAACTATACACCCTTTGTCGAAGATGAAAAGCAGACCGGAGTAATCATATTATCCCATGATATAACTGAAAGGAAACTCGCTGAGGTTGATTTAATAAAAGCAAAAGAAGAGGCGGAAGTTGCCAATAGACTAAAGAGTGAATTTCTAGCCAATATGAGTCATGAAATTAGAACCCCTATGAATGCTATTTTAGGATTTGCGGAAATATTAAAAGATAAAGTTGGAGAAAATCCAGTCGTCCTCGATTATTTATCCGGAATACAAAAAAGCGGGAAAAACTTAATTAGCCTCATCAATGATATTTTAGATCTAGCAAAAATAGAAGCTGGAAAACTAGATATTGTAT
>Ga0075163_10002486_pt1 | contig 24734 bp, 24 predicted proteins | sample JI1023141ADNA_FD_71478 | JGI IMG/M metagenome (GOLD analysis project Ga0075163, IMG submission 71478) | Wastewater effluent complex algal communities from Wisconsin, to seasonally profile nutrient transformation and Carbon sequestration -... | ecosystem: Engineered > WWTP > Effluent > Algae... | reverse complement strand
CACGCCTGGGGCCCAGACCCCGTGGTACTGGAAGATCTCCCGATAGGCAAGCACCCGGGCGGCGATGCGGCGTCGGCCAATACTGCTCATGTCTGCCTTACTCAATTCAATTGCCAGCAGAGGGCCTCGAAAGCAGGCACCCCGTTCTTGCCCACTACATCGGCAGAACTCGGCAAAACTGAGGTGATGCTAGGTGCGCAGCCCTCTGAACAAGCCTTGAAATGCCCGCCCAAGCGGAGTCAATTCAAACGCTTGTAGGCGCAGCGGCCTCTACATACTGGTGACAAGTGACCGATAACCGATGTGTCCGACGGGCAAGCCGTTCCCCTGCCCGGCGGCGCTGCGTCAACTTCACATCCCAGTTCCTGGAGCCGCCCGCATGACAGTTCACTCCGCCGGCAACGCCCGACCGCCTGTCCCCGCCCCGCGGGCCGGGTGGCGTGGTGCCGCCGGCGCCGCACTGGCGGCCGCCGTGGTGTCGGCTGCCGCTGCGCAAGGCTGGCCCTGGGCCGCCGCCGCGGTGGCGTCAGCCGCGTTGGCGGGCGCCCTGATCCGGCCACGACAGCAGCCCGCGCCCTCCGCTCCGCTGGTTCATACCCAGGCCAGCGGTTTGGCTCGCCAGGTGGTGCCGGTGTGGGAGCGCAACGTCAGCAGCGCGAGGCTCCATGCCGAGCAAAGCATGTCGGCATTGACCGAGAGTTTCGGCGCCATCATGGGGCAGATGGACCAGGCCCTCCAGGGCACCACGGCGGGCTCCGTCATCGACGGAGAGACGGTGGACATGCTGGTGGAGCGCCACCAGCCCGAGATCAACGAGTTGCTCGCCACGACGCGGGAGATCGCCGCCGTCAAGAACGACATGCAGGCCGGCGTGCAGAACCTGATGGAGTCCCTGGTCGAGACAGCCCGCTTGTCCAAGGAGGTCCAGGCCATCGGCCGTGCCACCCACTTGCTGGCGCTCAACGCGTCGGTTGAGGCAGCGCGCGCCGGTACCAGCGGTGGTGCCAGCGCCGCGGGCTTCGCTGCGGTGGCCCACGAGGTGCGCATGCTCGCGGGTCAGTCACGTGATGCCGGGCAGGCACTGGCACGCCACCTGGCACGCATGCAGGAGCGCGTGCACGCGATGAAGCGCCAAGGCGATCGCCTTGACAACGACGACGACGAATTGAGCCTGCAAGCCGAACAGCGGGCTCGCGCGCTCGTGCGAGCGTTGCTGGGCAGCCTGGCGGAGGTGTCACGCTCGCAGCAGAACCTGCATCAGGCCGGCCATCTGGTGCAAGCCGAACTCGAACGCATCCTGATGAGCCTTCAGGCACAAGACCGCTTCAGCCAGATGCTGGGTTCGGTCACCGAGGACATGTCACGTATGCACGCGTGGCTCGAAGGGGCCGACGACGAGGCCGCCGTGTCGGCCAACAAATGGCTGGAACGGCTGGACTCCACCTACACGATGGAAGAGATGCGGTCCAGCCACCATGGCACCGCGCAGGTTGAGAAGGCCGCCGAGGTTGAATTTTTCTGACAAGCGAATTTTGTAGGAGCAATGCAATGAGCAAGACCATCATGGTCGTCGACGATTCCGGGAGCTTCCGGACCGTGGTGAAACTGGCCCTGCAGAAGGCAGGCTTCGCCGTGGTGGAGGCCGTGGACGGCAAGGATGCAGTGTCCAAGCTGTCTGCGCAAAAGCTCAACCTCATCGTCTGCGACGTGAACATGCCCAACATGGACGGGCTGAGCTTCCTGCGCCACCTGAAGGCCACGGCCGCCTACAAGTTCACCCCGGTGATCATGCTGACGACCGAGTCGCAGGAGGCCAAGAAGAACGAGGGCCGCGCTGCCGGTGCACGTGCCTGGATCACCAAGCCATTCCAGCCGTCCCAGTTGGTTGACGCGGTCACTCGGCTGTGCGTCTGATCCCCGCCAAGGAACCGACACCATGACAACCCTGGCCCTGACAGGCGAGTTGACCATCAACGAGGCTGCGGCGAAGCGCGAGACCCTGCTGCAGTGGGTGGCGGACGAGCCTGCCGGCACCGACCTGGACCTTTCAGCCATCGAAGCCTGCGACAGCGCTGGGGTGCAGTTGCTGCTGGCATTGCGCCGAACACTCGCCGAGCGGGGCCAAGGGCTGAAACTGCGCGCCGCACCGGATTGCGTCGCAGCCACCTTGGCCACGTACGGTCTGGCCGCCGACACGTTTCACGAGACGAAAGCCTGAAGGCATGAACCACGACGACGAAGAGATCCTCGCGGTGGCCCGTGCCGGCTTCCTCGACGAAGCCATCGACATGCTGCGCCAGTTTGAACAGGCGCTGCTGATCATGGAGTCCGACCCGCGGGACGCCGAGAACCTCAACGCCGCCTTCCGGGCCGCCCACACCATCAAGGGAACCGCCGGCTTGTTCGGCTTCGACGCTGTCGTCCACTTCACCCACGAGGCGGAGACCCTGCTGGAATCCTTGCGATCAGGCCAGCTTTCGGTCAGCGAGCCGGTGATCGCCTTGCTGCTGCGCAGCCGCGATCAGATGGAGCACCTGCTCGAAGAGGTTCGCACCGGCGAGAGCGACCCCGCCGTCGCGGCCACCAGCCAGAGCCTGGGTGCGGAACTGCGTGCCGCCATGGGCGGCGCCGAGGCGCCAGAGTTGCTGCCGGAGGCCCTCGCCCATGCGGCCGACCCAGCCATGTCGGGCGGCGGCGCCTGGCACCTGTCGCTGCGCTTCGGCAGCGACGCGCTGCGCAATGGGCTGGATCCGTTGTCCTTCATCCGCTACCTGGATACGCTGGGGCAGGTCAGCCAGATCGATTTGTGCAGCGACGCCATCCCGCTGCTCGATGCACTGGATCCTGAGAGCTGCCACATTGCCGTCGAGATCCGTTTTGAGAGCGCGGCCTCGAAGCCCACCATCGAGCAGGTCTTCGATTTCTGTGCCGATGACTGCGATGTCGCTGTGCTCCCTCCGGACGCCCTATGGGCGGACCGGACCGCCTTGCTTCAGCGCCGCGCAGATACCGACGCCACGCGGGCCAAGCTGACTGCTGTCTGGCAGCGCATGGGCTGGCGCGAACCCGACGCCCCTCCGGTGACGGCCGAGCCAGACTCCACAGCGGCCACCGCCACCTCGTCTGCCACCACCACGGCACAGCGCGAGCGCCGGAACGTCGAACGCCGCGCCGCCGAGGAGTCGCGCTTCGTCAAGGTGCGCGCCGACAAGCTCGACAGCCTGATCGACCTGATTGGCGAACTCGTCATCGCCAGTTCCGGCGCACAACTGGCGGCGCACATCGAGCAGTCCGCCGCCATGATGGAGGCCGCTCAGCGCATCAGCGATCTGGTCGAGGAGGCCCGGGACGGCGCCCTGGCCCTGCGCATGGTGCCCATCGGCGACACCTTCGCCCGCTTTCAGCGCGTGGTCCGCGACCTCTCCAAACAGTTGGGCAAGGAGGTCGAACTGGTGGTCACGGGGGGCGACACCGAACTCGACAAATCGATGGTCGAGACCATTGCCGATCCGTTGATGCACCTGGTGCGCAACAGCATGGACCACGGCATCGAGCCGACCGAAGCGCGCCTGGCAGCCGGCAAGCCGGGTGTCGGTCGCCTGGCTTTCAACGCCTACCAGGAGTCCGGCTCGATCGTGATCGAGGTCAGTGACGACGGCAAGGGCCTTGACGGCGCCCGGATCCTGGCCAAGGCCATCGAGCGCCGCCTGGTGGAGCCCGACGCCCACCTGAGCGAAGAGGATGTCTACCAGCTCATCTTCCTGCCCGGTTTCTCCACTGCAGAGCAGGTGACCAACGTCTCGGGCCGCGGTGTCGGCATGGATGTGGTCAAGCGCAATATTGAATCCCTGCGTGGCCAGATCCGCGTCGCCAGCCAGCCCGGCCGCGGCGCGACGATGCAGATCCGCCTGCCCTTGACGCTGGCGATGATCGACGGCTTCCTGACGCTGGTTGGCGATGTGCACTACGTGCTGCCGCTCTCGGTCGTCTCCGAGTGCATCGATGTCCCCGCCGAGTGCCAGGACCACCCTGAACGCGTCTGCGGCACGTTCGACTTGCGCGGCGAGGTGCTGCCCTACCTGGACCTGGCTCGCTTCTATGGCGCAGCGCCGACCCAAGGGCGCCGCCGAAGCCTGATCGTCGTGAACAACGGCCAGCTTCGGGTGGGACTGGTCGTCGACCGGCTGCTCGGCGAACACCAGACTGTCATCAAGCCGCTGGCGGGCATCTTCAGGCACCTGAAGGCCCTGGCCGGCTCCACGATCCTGGGCTCCGGCGCCGTGGCGCTGGTGCTCGACATGCAGGGTGTGATCGCTGCCGCCACCCGCCATCACAGTGCGCAGCAACGTCAAGGGCGGCGCGACGCCGCCGCCAACCCAACACCGCACCCTGCCGGTGCCTGAACCAGAAGCTCTCCAGAAAGGCCCATATGAGCAACGTCCTCCGCAGCATGAAGTTGTGGCACAAATTCACCGTGCTGGGGGTGATCGGCGCAGTGATGTGCGCCGTGCCTCTGAGCAAGGTCATCCAGTACAAGGCCGACGAACTGGCCGTGGCGCGCGGCGAGGAGGCCGGCCTCGGGCCTGTGCGCACGGCCAACGCGCTGAACCGGGTCCTGATCGAACATGGCAGGCTGGCAGAGTTGGCCGCCAGTGGCGAAAGCAAGTTCGAAGCCGATCGCCGCGCCCGGGCCGCTGAAGCGAAAGATCTTTTCGCCACGCTCTCGAAGCAGTTGACCGACCTGGCCTACCAAGGCGCCGTGGGGCAACTTGGCGAAAGCAAATCGGGTTGGGACAAGCTTCAGGCGGCCATCGACGGCCGCCAAGCCGGCGCCGACGAGATCGAAACACTCAACGGCGAGGTGGTCGCCCACGCGGTTGAGATGCTGGACGAGATCGCCGATGGCTCCGGCCTGGCGCTCGATCCGATGGCCGACACCTACAACCTGATGACCGCTGTGATGGACCATCTGCCACGCAGCATCGACGCCCTCGAAGGCGTGCGTGTCAACGCCCACACCACGTTGCACGCCAAGAGTGCGGCCGTGGCGGAAACCGAACGCCTGCATCTGAGCCACAACCTGAAGACCAGCCGTTACTTCTTCGGCCGCGGCATCGGCCAGACCGAGCACGCATCGCATATCAACCCGGCCATCAAGGACTCCCTTGGTGCGTCGATGGAACAGGCCTCTGCCCGGACAGAGCAATTGCTGAAGGCCACCGAGGAGGGCCTCGTCAAGTCGGCCAAACCTGGATTGGACAGCGCTGCAGCTGCCAGCATGGCGGCGGCGGCAATCGGAGCGCAGCAGAAGCTCCTTGACGAAGCCACCGAGACACTGAGCCAGTTGCTGGTGGAACGGATCGCTTCGATCGAGTCGCAGCGCAACCTGCTGCTCGCCGAGATTGGCGCTTTGTTGCTGGTCGCTTTGGGCCTGGGGTTTGCGGTGGTCCGCTCCGTGACGCGGCCGCTGGCCCATGCGGTGGAGGCTGCAGATGCCGTGGCGGAGGGCCACCTTGATTTCGCAATCGGCCACCAGGGCAGCGACGAGGCCGGCCAGTTGCTCGCCACCTTCACCCGCATGCAGACCAGTTTGCGGGAGCGCAACGAGCGTGACGCACAACTCCTGCGTGAGACGACCCGTGTCCGCCAGGCACTTGATGTCGCCGCGATGCCGGTGCGTGTGGCGGATGCCGACGGCACGCTCGTCTACGTGAACGAATCTCTGAACCGCATCCTGCACCGCGATGCAGCCGCCTTCCGTGCCGAGTTGGGCAGCTTCGACCCGGACAACCTGATCGGCCGCTCCGTCGGCATGTTCTACGCCAGCCCACGTGAAGCCGTCGACCGCCTGAAGGCCATGAAGGAGACGGCAACCTCGCGCCTGGTGCTCGGTGGCCGGACCTATGACGTGACCACCACCCCGGTGTTCGATGATCAGGGCCAGTCGATCGGCTCGGTCGGCCAATGGAACGACATGACCGAACAACTGGCGGCCGAGTCCGACATTGGCGAGTTGGCCGAAATGGCGGTCCAGGGCAACTTCGCGGCCCGGATCGGGCTGGACGACAAGACCGGGTTCTACAAGGAAATCGGCCAGAAGTTCAATGCACTGGTTGACACGGTGAGCAAGACCATTATCGAGGTGCGCGCGGCAGCCGATCAGCTGACCTCGGCCTCGGCCCAGGTCTCGTCGACATCGCAGTCCCTGTCGCAATCGGCCTCGGAGCAGGCTGCCAGCGTCGAGGAGACCACCGCGTCGCTGCAGGAAATGGCCGCCTCGGTGAAGCAGAACTCCGACAACGCCTCGGTGACCGATGGCATGGCCTCCAAGGCCGCGAAGGAAGCCGTTGAGGGCGGTGATGCGGTGAGCCGCACCGCCGAGGCGATGAAATCCATCGCCACCAAGATCTCGATCATCGACGACATCGCCTACCAGACCAACCTGCTGGCCCTGAACGCAGCCATCGAGGCGGCGCGTGCTGGCGAACATGGCAAGGGCTTTGCGGTGGTGGCGGCCGAAGTGCGCAAGCTGGCCGAGCGCAGCCAGGTGGCCGCGCAGGAGATCGGGCAACTGGCCAGCACCTCGGTGGGCCTGGCAGAGAAGGCCGGCAGCCTGCTGGCGGCCATGGTGCCGTCGATCAACCAGACCTCCAGCCTGGTGCAGGAGATCGCCGCAGCCTCGTCAGAACAGGCCGGCGGCGTGAGCCAGATCACCGCGGCCATGGACCATCTCAGCACCGCCACCCAGCAGAACGCCTCGTCTTCTGAGGAGTTGTCGGCCACCGCCGAGGAACTGTCGGCCCAGGCCACGCAGTTGCAAGAGCTGATGGCCTTCTTCCAGGTGGCAGGCGACGACTCGGAGCCCGTCAAGGCGGCGCCTCGCCGAAGCGCAGCACCGGGAGCCGCCAAACCGGCGCGCGGCGCTGCCACCCGCCAGGTTTCGCGCGCAACCGGCCGGCCCGCCCGCCGCGCGAGCCAGGACGACATGGTCGACGACGAGGCGTTCGCGCCGTTCTGAGCGGAGCTTTAGCCTGCCATGTTGAATGCCCTCACCGCAACGGCTGACAGGCCCTGGGCCGCAGAGGCCGGGTCAGCGTCGTGCCAGTACCTTCGCTTCACGTTGGCCGACGGTTCCTATGCTGTTCCTATCGACGAGGTCCGAGAGATCCTCGAACTCGCGCCGGTGACCCCGCTGCCCCAGATGCCTCCCTTCGTTCGCGGGGTGATGAATCTGCGCGGCGCGGTCGTGCCCGTGATTGACCTGGCTGCGCGTTATGGCCTGGCCCCAGCTCAGATCGGCCGGAGAAGCTGCATCGTGGTGGTTGATGTGTCGTCGACCGACCACGACAGGCCGGGGTCGCAGGTGCTCGGACTGCTGGTCGATGCCGTGCACGAGGTGCTGGACATCGACACCGCCGATCTCGACGCAGCGCCGGCGCTGGGCACGCAGATTCCCCCTGAATTCATTGCCGGCATCACCCGCTTGCGGGGTGCCATGCTGGTGACCTTGCACCTTGGGCACTCGCTCGACAACGAGGTGCTGGCCCGCATGATCGACGGTGACGTCGCCCACCACCAGGACCGTTGAGGCCACATGCAGCTTTCAGCTCACTCGTTCAATGCGGTGGTGGATCTGTTCCACGGCATCTCAGGCATCCGCCTGAGCGACGCCAAGCGTCCGCTGGTCAATGGGCGCCTGCAAAAGCTCGCCCAGGAGCGGGGCCTGTCCGACCTCGACGACTACGTCGAGCAGCTCCTGGCCGAACGCGACCCGCAGGAAATCGTCCAGTTGGTGGACAAGCTCACCACCAACGAAACCTACTTCTTCCGCGAGCCGCAGCACTTCCAGTTTCTGGCGCGCCTGCTCGAAGCCCACCAAGGTGGCGGTACGTTCCGTGTCTGGAGTGCCGCCAGTTCATCCGGCGAGGAGGCTTACAGCATCGCGATGTTGCTGGCCGAGAAGCTGGGTTTCGAGGGCTGGGAGGTCGTCGGTACCGACCTGTCGACCGCGATGGTCGAGACGGCGCGGCGGGGCCTGTACCCCATGGACCGTGCGCGGCATACGCCTCGCGAGTACCTGAGGCGCCATGCGCTGCGAGGCCACGGCCCGCACGAGGGTCAATTCCGAGTCTCACAGGATCTGCGCGAGCGGGTCCACTTTTCTGGCGCCAACCTGATGGAGCCAATTCCCGACCTCGGCCAGTTCGATGTGATTTTCCTTCGCAATGTGCTGATCTACTTCGATCCACCGGCGAAGGAGGCCATCGTCAAGCGGGTCGTCCAACTGCTCAAACCCAATGGCTATTTATTCACCGGCCACGCCGAGTCGCTCAGCCACCTCGACCACGGCATGCACACCGAGCAGACGGCCATCTACCGCCGCCGCTGAGCCGCGCCAAGGTGGCGAGCAGGTCGCCGTGCCTGGCCAGGCGGTGTTTCTCATGCCGGGGCAGTGGCACTTCGGCGGCCAGGCGGCGAGCATTCGCACCCTGCTGGGCTCGTGCGTGGCCGTGACCTTGTGGCATCCCGAGCGACGCATCGGTGGCATGTGCCACTACCTGCTGCCCGAGCGGCGCAACAACGGAGAAGCTGGGCTGGACGGGCGTTATGGCACAGAGGCGATCGAGATGATGGTCAAGAGCCTGTCCCGCACCCGCTGCCAACCATCGGAGTTCGTCGCACACCTGTATGGCGGCGCAGACACGATGCCGGAAAGCAGCGGCGTGAAGCTGAACGTGGGTGAGCGCAACATTGAACTGGGGTGGACCATGATCGACAAGCACGGATTCCAATTGGAAGGTGTCGACGTCGGAGATCATGTGCCACGCACCGTGACCCTGACATTGGCCAGCGGCGAAGTGCATGTCAAGCGCGGAGCGGCACGCCCATGAACGCCATCACCGCCCTGATCGTCGACGACTCGGCCGTCGTGCGCAAGCACCTGGCCGAAGTGCTCACCGCAGGAGGGATCCAGGTGGTGGCGACTGCACAGGACCCGCTGTTCGCCTGGCCGAAGATCCAGGCCCTGCGGCCGAATGTGATCGTGCTGGACGTCGAGATGCCGCGCATGGACGGCATCAGTTTCCTGCGAAAGATCATGGCCGAGTTGCCCACCCCTGTGGTGATGTGCTCGACGCTGACCGAGGCCGGTTGCGAGACCACCCTGCAGGCGCTGGCGGCGGGCGCGGTGAGCTTTGTCACCAAGCCCCGCCTCGGGCTCAAGAGCTTTCTCGAGGATGGCTCCAATGGCCTGGTGGATGCGGTCAAGGCCGCGGCGCGGGCCAAGCTCAACGCGGTGGCGCCAGCGGCGCCCCGGCCTGCCACTCTGTCGCCAGCGGCCAGACCGGCCACAACGGCGAGCGCCCTCGCTGAAACCACAGACCGAGTCGTGGCGATCGGCATCTCGACCGGTGGCGTGCAGACCATTGAAGCGCTACTGGCCCAATTGCCGCGAAATGCGCCGGGCATCATGGTGGTGCAGCACATGCCAGAGAAGTTCACCGCCTCGCTGGCCGCCCGCCTGAACAGCCTGTTCGACCTGGAGGTGCTGGAGGCCCGCGATGGAGACCGCGTGATCAACGGCCGGGTTCTCATCGCCCCCGGAGGCAAGCACATGCGGCTGTGCCGCAGCGGCGCACAGTACCTGGCAGAGGTCAGGGACGGCCCGCTCATCAATCGCCACCGGCCTTCGGTGGATGTGCTGTTCAGGTCGGTCGCGCAGCATGCGGGCCGCAACGCCATCGGGCTGATCATGACCGGCATGGGCGATGACGGCGCCCGCGGCCTGCGCGACATGCACGACGCCGGCGCCGTGACGGCCGCGCAGGACGAGGCCAGTTGCGTGGTGTTCGGCATGCCCAACGAGGCGATCAAGCTGGGTGCCGCAGACGTTGTGCTGAACCTTGCGGATATCGGCGCATGGATCATGCGCACCGCCGCACATCGGCCGGCCCTGGCCTAGGGCCAGCCAACGCAATGCGAACGGCTACAGGCCTTGGGACCCGGCTGGGATGACGGGCGTGTCGGCCCGCACATCACCGCACTGGGCCCGATGGCGCAGCGCATGATCCATCAGCACCAGGGCGAGCATGGCCTCCGCAATGGGCGTCGCGCGGATACCCACGCAGGGGTCGTGGCGGCCAAAGGTCTCTACCACCGCCGGTCGGCCCTCAAGGTCGATCGAGCGCCGCGGTGTGCGGATCGAACTCGTTGGCTTGATGGCGATCGAAACCCTCAGGTCCTGACCGCTGGAGATGCCGCCCAGCACGCCACCAGCATGGTTGCTGGCGAAGCCTTCGGGGAGCAATTCATCGCCGTGTTCGCTACCGTGCTGGGCCACGCAGCCGAAACCGGCACCGATCTCAACGCCCTTGACTGCATTGATGCCCATCATCGCGTAGGCGATGTCGGCATCGAGCTTGTCGAACAGCGGTGCGCCCCAGCCGATCGGCATGCCAGTGGCCTCCACGTGCAGGCGCGCGCCGACCGAGTCGCCCGCCTTTCGCAGGGCATCCATCCGCGCCTCCAGGGCATCGATACCCTGCGCAGTGGCCGCGAAAAACGGGTTCATGCCGACCTGCGACCAGTCATCGACAGGTATCTCCATGTCGCCCAATGCCGTCATGCAGCCGCGAATGGTGACGCCGTGGTGCTCAGCGAGCCACTTGCGAGCCACTGCACCGGCACCCACCATCGGCGCCGTCAAGCGGGCCGAGCTGCGGCCACCGCCGCGCGGATCGCGGATGCCGTACTTGTGCCAATAGGTGTAGTCGGCATGACCGGGGCGGAACGTCTGAGCGATGTTCCCGTAGTCCTTGCTGCGCTGATCGGTGTTCCGGATCAGCAGGCAGATCGGCGTGCCTGTGGTCTTGCCCTCGTAGACGCCGGAGAGGATCTCCACCGCATCGGCTTCGTTGCGCTGAGTCACGTGCCGCGACGTGCCCGGCCGGCGCTTGTCCAGATCCGGCTGGATGTCGGCTTCGCTCAACGCCATGCCGGGCGGGCAGCCGTCGATCACGCAGCCAATGGCCGGGCCGTGGCTCTCGCCGAAATTGGTGACAGCGAACAAGGTGCCGAAGGTACTGCCGGACATGAATCGTGGATGCGCCGAGCTGAGGGATTGCGGTCGATTTTATCGGCGGGCCATGAGGCCCGGGCCGAAATGATTCGCCGCAACGAAATGGGCCTCTTTTCGGTGGCGCATCCGGCCACCAGGCTCCCCGGATCGAGGCGACAGTGTTGACATCGCAGCCATGGCCTTGTGGGCCTCCACCTTGAACTCTGCTGACCGCCCCGCTGCGCCTGCCCGGGCGCCCGAGCCTGCCGCAACCCGCTGGGTCTGGCCGGGCGTCAGTGCGCTTGCGCTTGGCTGCGCCTGGGTGGGCGGTGCGAGCGCTGGAAACCTGGGCCCGGCAAGCACCACGGTGCCACCCGCTCCCGAGCTGCCGTCCTGGTGGCTGGGGGTGTTGTCGAGTGGCCTGCTCGCGCTCGTCGGCGCGGTCTGGTTACGCACGCGCCGGCTGTCCTCGGATGAACGTCTGAGCCGCGCCATGACCGAGAACAGCGCCCAGATGATGGGGTTGTTGTCCTCGGACGGCACCGTGCTGAGGCTCAACCGGGCGGCTTCAGAATGGATGGGCTCGCCCGAGCCCGGACAGACGGCGCAGCCGCGACTGTGGTCCCTCCCCGCCTGGATATCGGGTGAAGCCTGCGTCACCCAACTTCGCGAAACCGTCGCACGAGCTGCAGAGGGCACACCGCAACATACCGAACTGGAGGTGATGTCCGCATCTGGCGCCAAGCGCCATCTGGACCTCTCCATCCGGCCCGTCCGGCGAGCACCGGATGCGCCTGTCGACCACCTGCTCCTCGAGGCTCGGGATATCACGCTTCGCAAGCTGGGCGAAGACAAGATGCGTCTGGCCACCGCGGTGTTCGAGCAAGCCCGCGAGGGCATCTTGATCGCCGACGCGAGAGGCGTAGTCGTTTCGATCAACCGCGCATTCAGCATGATCACCGGGTATCAGGCCGGCGACGTCATCGGCCAATCACCCGCGATACTTGCCGCAACGCTCGACGATGTGCAGACGCCTCACAGGATCCGGCGTGCGGTCTTGCGCCAAGGCCACTGGCAGGGCGAACTGCGCGGCCAGAGGAAAACCGGCCAAGCCTACACCGCCTGGGTCTCGCTGACTGCCCGGCGCGACGCTGGCGGCCGGATCAGCCACCTGATCGGCATCATCAACGACATCACGCGGTCGAAAGAGGCCGAGCAGAAGCTTTTGAAGCAGGCGCACTTCGACGCTTTGACTGAACTGCCCAACCGGCATTTGCTGGAAGACCGCCTGCAAATCGCCATTGCGGCCGCCCACCAGCAGGTGGACACCTTGGCGCTGCTGTTCATTGATCTGAACCAGTTCCGCCACATCAACGACAACTTCGGCCACCGCACCGGTGATGGCGTGCTCCTGGAGATGGCGCACCGCATGCGCGACAACCTTCGCGACACCGACATGGTGGCGCGCATCGGCGGGGACGAATTCGCGGTGCTGCTGCCGCACACCGAGGCCGAGGGGGCCGCCCAGGTGGCTGCCAAGCTGCTGGAGCGCGTCGCACAGCCGTGCATGGTGATGGACAACGAACTGAGCCTGACGCTGTCCGTCGGCATCGCGATGTACCCGGCCGACGGCGACAGCGTGGACGCCCTGACCCGCAGCGCAGACACCGCGATGTACCGCGCCAAGCTCGAGGGTCGCGGCACGTTCCAGTTCTTCACGGCAGGTATGCAGCAACGCTCAGTGCGACAGCTCCAGTTGGAGGCCGCCCTGCGCCGCGCCGCCGAGAAGGACGAACTGCTGCTGCATTACCAACCCCAGCTCGATGCACGCAGCGGTGCGGTGGTGGGCGTCGAGGCGCTGGTGCGCTGGAAGCATCCTGAGCTCGGTATGGTCTCGCCCGGTGAGTTCATCCCGCTGGCAGAAAGCAGTGGCCAGATCATGGCCATCGGTGAATGGGTGCTGCGCACGGCCGTGCGGCAGATCCAGGCTTGGCGTGAAGCAGGGTTGACAGGATTGGTGGGTGCGGTGAACCTTTCTGCCATCCAGTTCCGTGACCCGGGCCTGCCCGAACTGGTCAAGGCCATCCTCGACGAAGCGGGCCTGCCACCGGCCTGCCTGGAACTGGAGCTCACTGAAAGCGTGGCCACCGGCAACCCGACGGCGGCCATCGCCATGATGGACCGGCTGCACGCGCTGGGCGTGCGCCTGTCGATCGACGATTTCGGCACTGGCTACTCGTCGCTCAACTACCTCAAGCGATTCCGGATCCACACGCTGAAGATCGACCAGAGCTTCGTGCGCGACATCGGCACCGATGCCGACGACCGCGCCATCGTGCAGGCCATTGTGCAGATGGCCCATGCACTGCACCTGACCACCATTGCAGAGGGCGTCGAGAGCGATGAACAGGCATCGTTCCTGCGCTCGCAGGGCTGCGACATGATGCAGGGCTACCGTTTCTGCCGGCCGCTCGAAGCGGCAGGTGCCCTGACCTGGATCACGGCCCGGCGCGCTGCGCTGCAGGCACTGGACCAGGCGCCCCCGGCTGGAAGCTGACCTCCCAACCGGAAATCAGCCGGTCTGGGTTCCGGAGGCTTCCTCCTCCACAGGCCAGTCGCGGATATATGCCTTGAGCATGCGGTTCTCGAAGTCCTGCGCTTCGACCACCGTGCGCGCCACGTCGTAGAACGAAATCACACCCATCAGCGTGCGGCCATCAAGAACTGGCATGTAGCGGGCATGGCGGCCCAGCATCATGCGCCGGACTTCGTCGATCTCGGTTTCGGGGGTGCAGGTCAACGGCGCGTCGTCCATGACGCTGCGCACCAGCGTGGAACCCAGGCTGCCGCCATTCTTGACCACGGCTCGGATGACCTCGCGGAAGGTCAGCATGCCGATGAGGTCGCCGTGCGTCATGACCACCAGCGAGCCGATGTCGTGGGCTGACATGGTGTTGACCGCCTCATCCAGGCGGGTCTCAGGGCCGACAGTGAACAAGGTGCTGCCCTTGACGCGCAGGATGTCGCTGACTTTCATGGTTGGCGCTCCACTGGATCGAAAATGGTCAGGGTCGAGGCGGGCTGGCCCCGGTGCTCTCGAGGGGCAACATAGCACACAATCGGCGCCCTGCAAGCACCCTCCGAGACAGCGAAAGCCCCTATGCCCGGCTCCTCCGACCCCGGTTTCGACACCTTGGCGCTCCACGCCGGTGCAGCGCCCGACCCCGCCACCGGCGCTCGCGCGGTGCCGATCCACCTGAGCACCTCGTTCGTCTTCGAATCCAGCGAACACGCGGCCAGCCTGTTCAACCTGGAGCGCTCGGGCCACGTCTACAGCCGCATCTCCAACCCCACCAACGCGGTGCTGGAGGAGCGGGTGGCCGCCCTGGAGGGTGCCGTGGGCTCGATCGCCACCGCCAGCGGGCAGGCGGCACTGCATCTGGCCATTGCCACGCTGGCCGGCGCCGGGTCGCACATCGTGGCCAGTTCGGCCCTCTACGGCGGGTCGCACAACTTGCTGCACTACACGCTGAAGCGATTTGGCATCGACACCACCTTCGTCAAGCCGCGTGACATCGACGGTTGGCGCGCCGCGATTCGCCCCAACACCAAGATGCTTTTCAGCGAGACCCTGGGCAACCCGGGGCTGGATGTGCTGGACATCCCCACCGTCAGCACCATCGCCCACGATGCCGGGCTGCCGCTGCTGGTGGACTCGACCTTCACCACCCCCTGGCTGATAAAACCGATCGAACATGGCGCCGATCTGATCTTCCATTCGGCCACCAAGTTCCTATCGGGCCACGGCACCGTCGTGGGCGGGGTGCTGGTGGACGGTGGTCGCTTTGATTGGACGACGAGCCGCCGATTCCCGGAACTCACCGAGCCCTATGAAGGCTTCCACGGCATGGTGTTCACCGAGGAAAGCACCGACGGCGCCTTCCTGCTGCGTGCCCGGCGCGAAGGGCTGCGGGACTTCGGTGCCTGCATGAGCCCCCACACCGCCTGGCTGATCCTGCAAGGCATCGAGACACTGCCCCTGCGCATGGCGCGCCACATCGAGAACACCCGCAAGATCGTCGCCTTCCTGGCCGCCCACCCACTGGTGGCCGGGGTCGGCTACCCTGAACTCGAGTCGCATCCTGACCACGCGCTCGCGCAGCGCCTGCTGCCACGCGGCTGCGGTTCGGTCTTCAGCTTCGACATCAGGGGCTCGCGCCGCCAGGGCCAGGCTTTCATCGAGGCGCTGAAGATCTTCTCGCACCTCGCCAATGTGGGCGACTGCCGCTCGCTGGTGATCCACCCGGCATCGACCACCCACTTCCGCATGGATGACGCCGCGCTGGCCCTGGCCGGTATCGGGCCGGGCACGATCCGCCTGTCCATCGGCCTGGAGGACGCCGACGACCTGATCGACGACCTGAAGCGAGCGCTCCGCGCAGCGGAGAAGGCCGCATGAAACTGACCGTCCACGGCCGCGAGGCCTACGCCTACACCGGGGGCAAGCCCTTTGACCCGGCATTGCCCAGCATCGTGTTCATCCACGGCGCGCTGCACGACCACACGGTGTGGACGCTGCTGGCCCGCTGGTGCGCGCACCACGGATTCGGTGTGCTGGCGCCCGACCTGCCCGGCCACATGCGCAGCGCAGGGCCGGCGCTGGAAAACGTCGAGGCAATGGCCGACTGGCTGTTGGCGCTGCTGGATGCCGCTGGCGTCGAGAAGGCGGCGTTGGTCGGCCACAGCATGGGCTCGTTGGTCGCGCTCGACGCTGCCGGCCGTGCCCCGGAACGGACCACCCGGCTGGTGATGGTCGGCACGGCCTACCCGATGAAGGTGTCGCCGGCCCTGCTTGACCTGTCCCGAACCGACCCACTGGCCGCGATCGACATGGTGACGATGCTGTCTTACTCGACCCTGGCCGCCAAGCCCGGCTACCCGGGGCCGGGCGTATGGACCCGCGGTGGCGGAAAGGCGCTGTGCCGGCTGGTGCTGGCCCACCAGGGTGATGCCCTGCTCTACCACCGGGATTTCTTGGCGTGCGACAGCTACCAGGGTGGGTTGGCAGCCGCAGCAAAGGTGACGGCGCCGGCCAGCCTCATCCTCGGAGTCCGCGATCAGATGACCGTGCCGAAGGCGGCCACAGAGATCGGCACGGCGCTGAAGGCCCGCATCGAGCGCGTCGAGGCGGGGCATGTCCTGATGGCCGAGGCGCCCGACGCAGTGTTGAATGCCCTGAGAAGGAGCCTTGCATGAACACAGCCACCGCGTCAGTCGACCCCAAGAGCTTGCACAGCTTTGCCGAGTTCTACCCGTTCTACCTGGGGGAGCACAGCAACCTCACCTGCCGGCGCATGCACTTCGTGGGCTCGACGCTGGCCCTGGTGTGCCTGGCCATGCTGCTGGCCACCGGCCGCATGCAGTACCTGATGTATGGCCTGTTGTGCGGCTATGGCTTCGCCTGGATCGGCCACTTTGTCTTCGAAAAGAACAGGCCGGCCAGCTTCAAGCGCCCGCTCTACAGCTTCATGGGCGACTGGGTGATGTACAGCCAGATCTGGCGCGGCAAGATCCCGTTCTAGGAGGCTGTCAGCGGTGCCAGGTTCGCCAGCATGTCGCGGACCATCGCACGCAGATCGAACTCCGGGCGCCAGCCCCAGTCGGTGCGGGCAGCCGCGTCGTCGATCGAGCGCGGCCACGAATCGGCGATGGCCTGGCGGAAGTCCGGTGCGTAGCTGATCTCGAAACCGGGCAATTCCTCGGCGATCGCCGCAGCGATCGCGGCCGGCGTGAAACTCACGCCGCCCAGGTTGTAGCCATGGCGCTCACGGATGGAATCGGCCGGTGCGTCCATCAGTTCCAGCGTCGCGCGGATCGCGTCGGGCATGTACATCATTGGCAGCGCCGACTCCGCCCCCAGGAAGCTGGTGTACCGGCGGGACTTCAACGCCTCGTGGAAGATCTCCACGGCATAGTCGGTGGTGCCACCACCGGGCGGCGTCTTCCAGCTGATCAGGCCGGGGTAGCGGATGCTGCGCACGTCCACGCCATGCATGCGGTGGTACCAGGCGCACCAGCCCTCGCCGGCGAGCTTGGAGATGCCGTAGACCGTGGTCGGCTCCATCACCGTCTTCTGGGGCGTCCGGTCGCGTGGCGTGGTCGGGCCAAAGGCGGCAATCGAACTGGGCCAGAACACCCGGGACAGCTTGTGGGTGCGGGCGAGTTCCAGCACGTTCAGCAGGCCCTTCATGTTGAGATCCCAGGCCCACATCGGGTGCTGCTCGCCGCGTGCGCTCAACGCCGCGGCCAGGTGGTAGACCTGCGTGATGCCGTGCCGCTCTGCGATGGCCGTCAGCGCAGCCGCGTCGGTCACGTCAAGCGCCTCGTGGGTCAAGCCCGGCACACGGCCTTTGGGGGCCAGGTCGCTGGTGACGACGGCGGCGTGGCCGTGCCGGCGCGCCAGTTCCTCGGCCAACTCGGTCCCGATCTGGCCGTTGGCGCCGATGATGAGGATCTTGGGCGCCAACGTCATTTCACCAGCCCCAGTTCCAGGCCCGCTTGCCGAAATGCCGCCACAGCGCGCTCCAGATCTGCCCGATCGTGGCCCGCGCTCATCTGCACGCGGATGCGCGCCTGGCCCTTCGGCACCACCGGGAAGAAGAAGCCAACCACGTAGACGCCCAGTTCCAGCAGGCGCGCTGCGAGTTGCTGCGCCTTGACGGCGTCGTAGACCATGATGGGCACGATCGGATGCTCGCCGGGCTTGATCTCGAAGCCGGCCTCGGTGATGGCACGGCGGAAGTAGGTGGTGTTGGCCTCCAACTTGTCGCGCAGCGCGGTCGAGGCCTCCAGCAGATCCAGCACGGCGATCGACGCGCCGACGATGCTGGGCGCCACGGTATTGGAAAACAGATAGGGCCGCGAGCGCTGGCGCAGCAACTCGACCACCTCCTTGCGCGCCGCGGTGAAGCCCCCGGAGGCACCGCCCAGCGCCTTGCCCAAGGTGCCGGTGATGATGTCGATCTTGCCAAACACCCCGCGGTGCTCGTGCGTGCCGCGCCCGCGCGCACCCATGAAGCCGCTGGCATGGCATTCGTCGATGCCCAGCAGCGCGCCGAAGCGGTCGCATATTTCGCGAATCTGGTCGAGCCGGGCGATCGTGCCATCCATCGAGAACACGCCGTCGGTGAAGACCAGCTTGAAGCGGGCCCCCTTGTCCTCGGCCTCCTGCAGGCAGCGCTCGAGATCCGCGAGGTCGTTGTGCTTGTAGCGCCAACGCTGCGCCTTGCACAGGCGGATGCCGTCGATGATGGAGGCGTGGTTCAACTCGTCGCTGATGATCGCGTCGGCCTCGCCCAACAGCGGCTCGAACAGGCCCCCATTGGCGTCGAAGGCAGCCGCATACAAGATCGCATCCTCGGTGCCCAGGAAACGGGCGAGCCGTGCTTCCAGCGTCTTGTGGATGTCCTGCGTGCCGCAGATGAAGCGCACCGAGCTGAGCCCGTAGCCATGGGTGCGCAGCGCCTCGTGCGCGGCCTCGATGACGGCCGGATGGCTGGACAAGCCCAGGTAGTTGTTGGCGCACAGGTTGATGACCTCACGGCCATCGGTGGTGCGCACATGGGCGCCCTGTGGCGTGGCGATGATGCGTTCGGCCTTGTACAGGCCCGCATCGCGGATGCCTTGCAGTTCGTTGCGCAGGTGGGCAAAGAAATCGTCGGTGCTGGCCATCGTGCGGTCCTTGGGTGCGTCGTCTTCAGGCACAATCCGTTTTCACTGGATTCTCAGAAGTTCGATATATCGAATTTGTGTGCAGTATCGTAAACAAGCGACTCCTCGTCAAGAGCCCCTTCGTGAACCGCCCTTCCCCTGAACCACCTCGCGTAGGCGAAACCCTGGCCGCGCTGCGGCAGGATCGCGCCTTGTCGCTGGACGAGTTGTCGCGCCAGGCGGGCGTGTCGAAGTCGATGTTGTCGCAGATCGAGCGAAACCAGGCCAACCCCACCGTTGCCGTGGTCTGGCGCCTGGCCAATGCGTTGGGCGTGCCGATGGCCGAACTGCTCGGGGCCGACAAGCCGGTGCAGCCGGCGATCGCCACCGTGGCCTCCCACGCCACACCGTCGCTGCGCAGCCCGGACGGGCGCTGCGAGTTGCGCATCCTCGGGCCCATCGACCTGGCAGGGCAGTTCGAGTGGTACGAACTCACCGTGCAAGCCGGTGGTGCGCTGGAGTCCGAAGCCCACGAGCCAGGATCGCGCGAACACCTCAGTGTGCTCAGCGGCACGCTGGAGGTTCAGTCGGCCGAAGCCCTGACACGGCTGAAGCCGGGCGAGACCGCCCGCTATGCCGTCGACCAGCCCCACGCGATCCGCAACCCCGGCAAGGGCGCTGCGCAAGCGCTGTTGGTCGTGGTCCACCCCGCTTAGGCGAGCAGTTCAGCCAGGCTCAGGCGGTCCAGCCCGGTGCGGTTGCGGAACGCGGCAAGGCGGCTGTCCGGGTGCAACAGCAGGCGATCGATCAGTGGCGCGGCAGGCGTGGCCTGCGGCTCGCACAACAGAACGAAGCGTTTCATCCCGTCCTCGTCGAGCCGGGCCACCCAATCACCTTCGACCATGAGGTCGAGGATCGGCTCGATCTGCAGTGGATCAACCCGAAGGCGGGTGGCGATCTGGTCAAGGTCCAGCCCGCGCTGGTCCGTTCCCCGGGCACCAGCGAGTTCGGCCAGCACGGCCACGGCGAGATTGAAGCGGTAGCCCGGCTGGGTGCCGCGCCTCACCACGCGCATCTTCAGGCTCGGGGCGTACGCCGCAATCACGGCCCCAAGAAGCACAATGACCCAACCGGTGTAGAGCCAGAGCAGAAAGATGGGTGCAGTCGCAAATGCGCCGTACACCGTGGAGAAGGTACCGACAGAGGCCACGTACCAGCCCAGCACCCGTTTGGCCACTTCAAAGCCAATCGCCACGAACAGCCCGCCAGCCGCGGCGTGGCGCCACCGGACGTGGGTGTTGGGCACGTAGTGGAACAGGCCGGCCATGGTGGCGGCCAGCAGACTGAACTCCACGGCATCCAGCGCCAGGCGGACCCCGCCCGGCATCGTCCCCACCAGGCCCCTCGAGGCCGAGATGGCGTAGCTGGTCAGGCTCAAGCTCACCCCGAGCACCAGCGGACCCAGCGTGATGGCTGCCCAGTAGACCAGCACCCGCTGGGCGATCGGCCGAGGCTTTCGGACTCGCCAGATGGCGTTCAGCGTGCGGTCGATGGTCAGCATCAACGCCAACGCGCTGACAACCAGCACGATCAGGCCGGCCGTACCCAGCTTGTGGGCCTTGCTGGCGAACTGGGTCAAGGCGCCCAGCACCGGCTTGGCGATGTTGTCGGGCACCAGGCTCTGCAGGAAGTACTTCTGCAAGGCATCCTGGAAGCTGGAGAACATCGGGAACGCGGTGAAGACCGCCAGCATCACCGTCAGCAGTGGCACGATGGCGATCAAGGTGGTGAAGGTCAGGCTGCCCGCGGTGAGGCCCAGGCGGTCCTCGCGGAAGCGCAGGCGCAAGGTGCGCAGGGTGTCGAACCAGGGCCAGTTGCGAAGTGTCTGCAGCGCCTCGGCCAGGGCCTCGCGCCAGCCCGTTCGGAGTGCAGGAGTCGGAATCATGCCGGCTATCATGCCAGCCATGATCGGCACCCCCGGCAAGACACCTCCAGCGAACACCCCGGTTTCACCGGGCAGCGACCTGCAGGCCAGCCGAGCACTTGCCCTGGCCAGCACCCTGAGCCTGGTCGCCCTGGGTCTGGCCTGGGAGCTCTGGCTGGCCCCCACCGGTCGCGGCACCTGGGCCTTGAAGGTGCTGCCCCTGCTGCCCGCCCTGCCCGGCCTGTGGCGCTATCGGCTCTACACCTACCGTTGGCTCAGCCTGCTGGTGTGGTTGTACGTGGCGGAGGGCCTGGTGCGCGCTGGCAGCGAAGCCGGTACAGGGCGCCTGCTGGCCGCTGGCCAGGTGGCTCTTGGTCTGGCGCTGTTCTCGGCCTGCGTACTGCAGGTGCGCTGGCGCTTGAAAGGCCGCCCCATACCGTGAGCGACGCCGCCTTTGTAGACACCCTCCGGGCCATCGTCGGCCCGGCCCAGGTGCTGGTGGGCGGTGACCTGGCCGCCTACGAAGCGGATTGGCGCAAGCGCTACCGGGGCCGGGCACTGGCCGTGGTGCGGCCAGGCCACATCGATGAAGTTGCCGCCGTGGTCCGTGCTTGTGCAGCCGCCGGTGTTTCGTTGGTGCCCCAAGGCGGCAACACCGGGCTGGTGGGCGGTGGCGTGCCAAACGCCAGCGGGCGGCAGATCCTGTTGAGCTTGGGTCGACTCAATCGGGTCCGCCATGTCGACGTGGACAACCTGACACTGACCGCCGAGGCCGGCTGTGTGTTGCAGGCGGTGCAGGACGCAGCCGAGTCGCACGGACTGTTGTACCCGCTCAGCCTGGCGGCCGAAGGAAGTTGCACGATCGGCGGCAACCTCGCCACCAACGCCGGCGGCACGCAGGTGCTTCGCTACGGCAACGCCCGCGAACTCTGCCTGGGCCTGGAGGTGGTCACCGCTCGGGGCGATATCTGGCATGGCCTGACCGGCCTGCGCAAGGACAACACCGGCTACGACCTGCGCGACCTTTTCGTCGGCAGCGAGGGCACGCTGGGCGTCATCACTGCAGCGACGTTGAAATTGTTCCCCCGCCCGGCGGCCTCCGTCACCGCGATGGCCGCCTGCGAATCGGTCGAGGCTGCGGTGGGCCTGCTGAACCTGGCCCGTGACAGGCTCGGCCCTGGACTGACCGGCTTCGAGCTGATGGAGCGGTTCGCGTTGTCGCTCGTCGAGCGGCATTTCCCGCAGTTGCCACGCCCCTTGCCGGGCGCTCCCTGGACGGTGCTGATGGAGCATGCAGGCACCCAGCCTGAAGCCGTTGAGCGCGATCGCCTGGCTTCCGCGTTGGAGGCCGCGCTTGAACAAGGCCTTGCCACGGACGCCGTGGTTGCGGAAAGCATCGCCCAATCACACGCGCTGTGGCATGTGAGGGAATCAATCCCATTGGCCCAGAGCGAAGAGGGGCTGAACATCAAGCACGACATCTCGCTGCCGGTGTCCGCGATGGCGGGCTTCGTGCCGCGCATGGCGGCGCGCCTGCAGGCCGTGACACCGGGCGCCCGCGTGGTCTGCTTTGGCCACCTGGGCGACGGCAACCTGCACTACAACCTGCAGGCGCCGGAGGGTGTGCCCGCGGCGGCGTTCCTGACCGAGCACGAGGCCCGCATCAATGAACTGGTCTACGACGAGGTACAGCGCCTCGGAGGATCGATCTCAGCCGAGCATGGCATCGGCGAGTTGAAGCGCGACGAACTGGCCCGGCGTGGATCGCCCGTGGCACTCGAGCTGATGCGCGCCATCAAGAAAGCGCTGGATCCCGATGGGATCATGAACCCCGGCCGGTTGATCTGAGTCTGCGCCGTAAGGCTAGTGTGTGGGGCCCTTGAGCGCAGACGGAATCGGCAGCGCCACGACCTCGATACCCTCTTCGCTCAGCGCCTCGCGTTGCGCCTCGGTGGCCTGGCCGCGAATCCCTCGCGCTTCAGTCTCGCCATAGTGGATTCGCCGAGCCTCCTCGGGAAAGCGATCGCCGACATCCTCGGTGCGTGCCAGGACATGCTTGATGGCTTCGACCCACATCCCCTGCATCACGGCGGTGGCTGGTGGTGAGGCCGGTGGTTCGACTGCAACCGGCGCACCGGTATGCCCAAGGTTCAGCCGGGGCGCGCTGGGCAACCGCACGATGCTCTTGTTTCCGCACAACGGGCACTCAACCAGCCCACGCTGCATCTGGTCCACGAAATCATCCTCGGAGGCAAACCAGCCTTCGAAACCGTGGTCGTGCGAACAGCGCAGGTCGAGGACCTTCATGACCGCATTATGGGCACGGCCTACCGGACTCCGCAGGCCGCCAGTCCAGTGACCACAAACCGGCGCGCCACTTCTGCAGCCACATCAGCGCGATCAGCGTCTTGGCATCGGTGAGGTCGCCGCGTGCGGCGGCGGCATCCAGTTCGCCTTCGGTCATCAGGCACACCTCGATGAACTCGCCATCGTCGAGGCATTGTTCACCCGCCACCAACCCGCGAGCGAACCAGAGCTCGATCTTTTCGGTGGAGTAGGCGGCGGCGTTGTGCAGGTCTGCAGCGTGCGCCCATTCGGCGGCGCGGTAGCCGGTCTCCTCGAACAGCTCCCGCATCCCGCAGACCAAGGGTGCCTCGCCAGCGTCGATCTTGCCGGCAGGAAACTCCAGAATCACCCGGCCCACCGGGTACCGGTACTGGCGTTCCAGTACCAGTCGACCATCGTCCAGGATCGGCACGACCACCACGGCACCCGGGTGCACGATGTACTCGCGCGTGGCCGAAGCGCCGCCGGGGAGACGCACCGTGTCACGCCGGACATCGAGGAAGCTACCGCGCAGCAGTTGCTCATGCGCGGTGGCCGTCTCGACCAGATGCGCGTCGTCGCTCATTGCCCCCCGCCGCGGCGCAGATAGCGCCAGACGAAACCGGGAAAGGCAAGCGTGAGAAAGAGACAGCCCCCCGCGGCGTAGAACTCCCAGCCTTGCGGCGCTCGTTGCCCGATGGCGGCCTCCATGGTCGAGCCCAACGCAAACGTCAGGCCGGCATACACGACCAGTTCCAGCAAGCGCCACCAGACCGACTTGGGCGCTAACCGGGGCCCTGCAAGGAAGAGCCGTTCATTCAGGAACGGCAGGTTGGCGGCCAGCACGGCCACCACCACCATCATCCAGACCGAAGCGCCCTGGCTCACCGAGGCGATGAATCAGCCGACCAGCGCGCGAACGATCACGTCGCGGCAGAGGGCCATCAGGCCATCAGGAAGGACGCCCAGCAGCAGGGCCGCGGCGCCATTGCAGGCCAGCAACACGCCAACACCGCCATGCGAGGCCACTGCGGTGGTATCGACCGGGTCGTCGAAGTACATGACCTTGACGATGCGCAGGTAGTAGAAGGCCCCGATCATCGACAACAACACAGCCACCACGGCCAGCACGATGTAGGCCGCCACGTTGGTGGTGATCAGCGCCTGAAGAATCGCGAACTTGGCGTAGAAGCCCACCATTGGTGGCACACCGGCCAGCGAGAACATGAACACCGTCATCACGCCGGCCAGCCATGGGCTGCGCTGTGACAGGCCGGCGAGGTCGGAGATCTCGTCGCTCTCGAAACCGGACCGCGACAAGTACATGATCAGGCCAAAGGTACCGAGCGTGGTCAGCACGTAGGTGACAACGTAGAACATCGCCGAGCTGTAGCCGTTGGCGGCGGACTCGGTGTTGGCGTCGATCACCGTGGGCGTGAGCCCCAGCAGCATGAAGCCGAGTTGGGCGATCGCCGAGAACGCCAGCATCCGCTTCAGGTTGGACTGCGCGATGGCCGCCAGGTTGCCGATGGTCATGGACAGCACCGACATCACGATCAGCATCTGCTGCCAGTCGTGCGCCAGCCCGGACAGCCCCTCAACCAGCAGGCGGATTGCGATGGCAAAGGCCGCCAGCTTGGGCGCGCCGGCGATCAACAGCGTCACGGCGGTGGGGGCACCCTGGTAGACATCTGGCACCCACATGTGAAACGGCACGAC
>Ga0075163_10002485_pt1 | contig 24735 bp, 11 predicted proteins | sample JI1023141ADNA_FD_71478 | JGI IMG/M metagenome (GOLD analysis project Ga0075163, IMG submission 71478) | Wastewater effluent complex algal communities from Wisconsin, to seasonally profile nutrient transformation and Carbon sequestration -... | ecosystem: Engineered > WWTP > Effluent > Algae... | reverse complement strand
ATGCGGACGGTCTCGGCGGTGCGGTGGGCCTCCTCCGCGGCCCGCGCCAGCGGCTCCAGGGCAGTCTCCGACTCCTCCAGACGCCCCACAGCGGCCAGCACCTCACCCCGCAGGATGTGCGCCTGGCGGGCCCGCTCTTCGTCGGCACGGGCGTTGGCCCACTCATGCAGCCGATCGGCCACGCGCAGGGCGCGGGTGGTGTCGCCCTGGCTCAGCACCACTTCGGCGAGGCGCAGCAACACATCCGCGCGTTGTGGGCTGTGCATCTGGTTGGCTTCTGACGCCAGCCACCGCTCGGCCTCGGCGAGCAGGGCGACCGCCACCTTCGGTTGCTGGGACCGGCGGGCATGGGCGGCCGCAATGAGCTGAAAATCAACGGCTTTTTCGAGTTGTTCGGCGGCCAGCATGTGGCGCGCAATCTCAGCCGCGGCGAGGCCCGGGCGGCCCGCAAACCACGCGGCCTTGGCGTCGGCCACCGGCAGGTGGGGAGCGGCCGGGTCAGGGCGGGCGGCGACGGCTTGTAACAGCGCATCGCGTGTAATGGCATTGCGGAAGGCGAACACATCGCCCTCGCGGTCTTCCAACACACCCAGGCGCACCAGGGTGTCCAGGGCATTGATGAGGCGGGCCTCGGGCAGCTCCAAGGCCTGGGCCAGGGCCCGCGCCAGGCCAAAGGGAAAGGCATCGCCCAAGAGGGCCAGGTGCTCGGCCAACATCCGGAGGAGAGCGCCGTCGCGGGGGCGGGCGAGGGCCACCTCCAGGCGGTCGAACATGAGCGCCAGCGGCTGGACGGGCACCGCGGGCGGGATGCCGGCGAAGCGGAAGAGGCCCGTCTCGGCGTCCAGGCTGAGGGCCTTCTGCTCCAGCAACCAGGTCAGGCCGGTGAGAGCGACCTGGGGGTTGCCTCGGCAGGCGTGGGCGAGGTGGCGCGCCACTGCGGGATCCACCATCAAGGCCTGCTGCACCAGGGCTTCCACGTCCTCTTCGCCCAGGCGGCCGATGCGGCGCACCTCGATGAGCTCCTGGCGGCGCTTGAGGAACCCTGCGAGCCGGGCTTCCCCGGCGGTGGGTTGCCCCACGAGCGGCAAGCTGGGCCGCGTCAACAACAGCAGCACTGGCGCGGGGCGCAGCTGGAGTGTCATCAACAGATGGTCGACGAGGTCGAGGTCCTCACCCCAGGCGCGGTGCAGGTCGTCGAGGCACAGCAGCACCGGCCGGCGGGCGGCCATCAGACGCACCAGGCGCTCCACCACGCGGCGGGCCCGGGACGGGGGACAGGGGCCCAGCTCGGGCCACAGACAGCGCGCCACCAGCCCGGCGTCCAGGTCGCTGGCTCCCAACGCCGTCAGCGCGGTCTGCAGCGCCTCGGGGCGTTGGGGGGCGGGGCGCTCGAGTCCCAGGGCTCGCCGGAGCGCCGCCCGCAGGCCACTCTGCACCCCCTGCTGGTGGCGCCCTGCGGCCACCGTCATCCAGCCACCTTCCGCCACCGTTCGAGTGATCCAGGCGCAGAGGCGGGTGCGCCCGAGGCCGGGCTCGCCCTCCACCATCACCACGCGGAACGGCGCCGGATCGCCACACACCGCCACCACCTGAGACCACAGCCACCGCATCAGCGGCACGCGTCCCACCAGGGGTCCCTCGCTCTGGCCCAACACACCCTGCACCGTGGCGTTGGAGAATGTGTCCACCGAGCCATCGGCCGTGGGGCTCTCCACCGGATCCATGCCGGCCACGGTGGTCTCTTCGCCGCTGCGCAGCGCCCGCAGCACCCGCCGCATTTCACCGGCGGACAGGAAGCGCTGGGTGGGCTCCTTCGCCAGAGCGCGGGCCAACCAGCCATCCAGGCCGGTGGGCAGGTCGAGGTGAGGCAGGGGCTGGAAGGGCGGCAAGGGCTCGTTCACGTGTTGAATGAGCACCGAAGCCCCGGTGGGCCCGGTGAACGGTGGGATTCCGCAACACAGTTCCCAAGTGATGATGCCCGTGGCGTACAGGTCGGCGGCGGGGCCGACATCGTCCTCCCGCATGGCCTGCTCGGGGGCCATGTATTGCGGGGTGCCGAACACATCGTGGGCGGCCAGAGAGATCTCAGTGTCGGGGTCGTCTTCCACCCACGCGAAGCCGAAGTCGAGCAGGCGGACCCGGTCGCGTCGCTCGGGCCCGTTGGCCAGCGTGGTCACCACCACGTTCTCGGGCTTGAGGTCACGGTGCACCACGCCCCGTGCGTGGGCGTAGGCCAGCGCACCCAGGATCTGATCCACCAGGGCAATGACACGGGGCCCGTCGGGCGTCTCCAGGCGCGACAGCGGGACACCCCGCACCCACTCCATCACCAGGAAAGGCCCTTGATCGTCTTCGCCAATCTCGATCAGGCGGACGATGTTGGGGTGCTCCAGCCGGCCCACCGCGCGGGCTTCCCGGCGCAGCCGCCGGCGCAGCCGCGGATCGGCGCCCAGCTCGGCGCGCAGGCGCTTCACGGCGACCTCGCGACCGGAGGTCTCGTCCACCGCCTGCCAGACCATGCCAAGGCCACCTTGACCGATCTCGGCCCGCAAGCGGTAGCGACCGCCAATGAGTGCGCCGACGGTCATGCTTTGGCCGCCAAATCGGCCCGCATCCGCTTGGCGCGCACTTCGAGGGGCTCGGCCCGGTGGGGGTGCCCATAGCGTCGAAAGACGGCGGCCAGCCCCTCGAAGGCTGCCGCCAGGTCGGGATCGCCCAGGTCGTGGGCGCGATCGAGCGAGACGGCGGCCCGCAGCTCGTTGCGGCAGGTCTCCGCATCACCCAGCTCACCCGCCACCCAAGCGAGCTGGGCCCGGACGGTGGTTTCTCCTTTGCGATCACGGGCTTCCACCGCGGTTGCCAGGCGCACCTTCAGGGGGTCAAGGGCGTAGCGGAAGGCCCGATGGCTGAGTGCAGCGCGGATCCACTCGGCATGGGCGGCCGTGGCGCCAGCGTGGTCACCCAGCTCCTCGAGGCTCCGGACGGCCTGGCCAAATCGACTGGCGGCCTCGGTCCATTGGCCAGCTGCGGCCAGCAGGCGAGCGAGGTGCAGGTCGCAGCGGGCGATGCCCGCGGGGTTGCCGAGGTTGACGTAGCCGCGGCGCGCCGCGTGGTAGTGGTCGGTGGCGCGCTCGTTGAGCTGCAGGAGGCGGCACGTCTCGCCCAGGAGCCAATCGCAGGCCACCTCACCGCGTTGGTCGGCGGCTTTGATGAAGGCCTCCCGCGCCATCTCCAGGTGACGGCCGGCGGCCAGGTAGTCGCCCTGGCGCAGCGCCACCTCGGCGCACCCTCGGGTGGCGCGGGCGACGCCGTGGTGGTCGTGTGCGGCCTCCAGGTGGCGGCGCGCCTCGAGGAAGAGCCCACCGGCCACGTCGAAGTGGCGCAGGCTGCTCTCGGCAAAGGCCTGGCCCAGCAGGCAGCGCCCCAGGCCGTGCCCATCGCCCAGGGCTTCGAAGCGCTTGGCGGCCTGGGCGTAGGCGCGCACGGCCCCCACCACGTCCCCGCGGCGCCGCGCCACGTCGCCCACGAGGAGGGAGGCGCGGGCGCCCACCAGGGCATCGCCGTTGTCCTCGGCCCACCGTACGGCGCGCTCGGCCAACGGCTGGGCCCGCGTTTCGTCGCTCTGGGCCAGCTCCAGCTCACACAGGGCCAGCCAAACCTCGGCCCGCTTGTGCGCTGCCTCGCGCCCACGGCTCTGGCCCAGCAGCGCGTCGGCGCGCTCCAGGCTGGCGCGGGCATCGGCAGTGCGGCCTTCATCACGGGCCAAATCCGCCGCGGCCACATAGTGTTGGCCCGCCAGGATGGGCTCACCGGCAGCGATGAAGTGATCGGCGATGGGCACGGCGTGGCGGCGCGCTTCGTCGCCGAAGACGGCCACCAGGGCGGCGGCCGCCTCGCGGTGGACCACAGGGTCGCGGCTCAGGGTGCTGGCACCAGCCAGGGAGGCGCAGAGGGCCGGGTGGGCAAACCGTAAGCGATCCGAGTCCTTACCGCGTTCGTCGGTGAGGATTTGGGCTTTGAGCAGGGCTTCGATGGCACGCTCCACGCGGGGCGCGTCGCCCAACAGGCGCGTGAGAAAGTCGAGTACCAGCGCAAAATCGAACGCTTCGCCCAGCACAGCGGTGCGGTCGAGGACAGCGCGCAGGAAGGCCCCGTCGGGCAGACTGCTCACGGTCAACAGCGCGCGCAGGGACAGCACCTCGGCCAGGGTGCCGGGCCAGCGGTCGGGCTCGGCGAAGGCGGAGAGATCCCAGGTGCGCCCGACGCGCTGGAGCTGGCCCTCCTGCTGTTGCAGCATGAGCAGCTCGCGGGCCAGCAGGGGGTTGCCGCGGGCCGCCCGGGCGAGTGCGGCGGAGGCCGCGTCGGTGACGTCGGCCATGGTGCGCAGCAGGGCGGTGGTGGAGGCGCTGGAGAGTGGTTGCAGCCGGCAGGTCTCGACGACGGGCGGGCCAAAGCGCTCGAAGGCGGCCAGCAGGCGCCGCGCCTCCGCCACGGGCGCACCCGCAGCCTCGGACCAGGTGAGCAGCACCAGCGCCGGAAAGGTGCTCTCGGTCAGGGAGCGGGCGAGGTGCCAGAGGAAGGTCTGGCTCTGCAGGTCGGCCTGGTCGGCGGCGAGCACCGTCAATAGGACGGGCCGCTCGCGGGCCGCCAGGCGGATGGCCTCGCAGGCGCGCCGAATGGTGATGGCCTCGCGCTCGCTGGAGCTGGGCCCGTCGGCGCGCAGGAAGCCACCCAGAGCGCCCGCGATGGCCTCGCTGGTGGTGGCTTCGTAGGTGGAGGCCGACCAGCGCAACAACAGCTCGCCGATGCGCGCGCGGGCCTCCTCGCGGTCGGGGGGGAGGCTCTCAAAGAGGTCTTCCAGCAGGGCCGCCAGGCTGCTCTGGCCGAGGCGCGCCCCGGCGCCCGCCTCGGCCTGCACCACCCGCATCCAGCCGCCCTCGGCCACCTGCTCCTGCAGCCACTCCACCACGTCGCGCCGGCCCATGCCCGACTCGGCACCCAACAGCACCACGCGGCCCTGGCCGGTCTCGCAGACGCTGCGGACGCGCCCCCACAACTCCACCAGATCGCCTTCGCGACCCACCAATGGCTGGCCGTTGCCCCGGCGGCGCGCGGTATCGGGCGCCAACAGGCCCACCTGGCTGACCGTGGCCGACTGCGGGCCGTGGCTGACCTGGCTGATGGCGCGAAACAGGCCCGAGGCGGTGGCCTCACCGCGGGCACCGGAGGCCGCTTCGCCCGCGATCCGCACGATGTGGGCGGCCGCGTCGGCCAGCGCTGAGCCGGGGAGGGTGGCGTCTTCGTCCGACTCCATGCCGCGGAAGGGCAGCAGCGCTCGGCGCAGGTCCGCGGCGTTGGGAAAGCGCTCGGCGGGCGCCTTCTTGAGCAGCCGCATGACCACGGCTTCCAGGCCGTGCGGCAGGCTGATGCCGCGGCGGGCCTTGAGCGGCGGCACGGGCTCCATGAGGTGCTTGAGCGCGATGGCCATCCCGTGGGTGCCGGTGAACGGCGGCTTGCCCGCGAGAAACTCGTAGAGCACCACCCCCAGCGCATAGAGATCGGTGGGGGGACCGATGCCGCCCTTCCCGCTGGCCTGCTCGGGGGCCATGTATTGCGGGGTGCCGAAGGTCTCAAACCGCGTCTGGCTCAGGCGGGCGTCCTGGTCTTCCTCCACCCGCGCGAAGCCGAAGTCGAGGAGCTTGGCGGTGAGGCCCCCCTCGGTGACCACCATGATGTTCTCGGGCTTGACGTCGCGGTGGATGATGCGCCGGGCGTGGATGTAGGCCAGCGCCGCGAGGACTTGATCGACCAACTCCAAGAGCACTGGCAGCGCCATCGGCTCCTGGCGCATCTCCGCCAGCGGGGTGCCGTCGATGAACTCCATGGCGATGTAGGGCACATCGTCCGCTTCGCCGTAGTCAAAAACCCTAACAATATTGGGGTGTTGGAGCCTCGTGATCGCGCGCGCTTCGCGCATGAAGCGGCGCCGGATGCGGTGGTTCTCAGCCCACTCCGCCCGCAGGCACTTCAGGGCGACGGGCATCTGGAGCTTGAGGTCGAAGGCCCGGTAGACGAGGCCCACACCACCGGAGCCGATGGGCTGCTCGATGCGGTAGCGGTCCGCGTAGATGAGGCCGGCTTCCATCGCCACGCTGAGGTGCTCCCGCAAGCTCCGGGCAAGGGACCCTCAACGCGAGCGCCCGCCTTGCGCGTCGAGCGAGCTGTCCTGCGGTGTGAGGCGGAGCCCCACGCCCCAAACAGGCGGCTCGCGCCCAGCTTATTCGGGCGCCTCCCGTGGGACAACCGCAGATGTGCGCGCTTCGATGAAGTCGCACAGCGCGCCGACGGACGCCAGCGATCGGACCTCCTCAGCGGGCGCTTCGATGCCAAACTCCTGCCCGATCAGGCCCGCGAGATCGGCGAGGTCGAGGGGATCGAGCAGCAGACCGCCGCGGAGCGTCAGCTCGGGATACAGCGGCGCGGGGGGCGGCGCGTTGAGCTCGCGTAGAAGCCCATCGAGACGCAGCAGGGTATCGGCTTGAGGGTGCATGGCCGGGTTCGTCGCAACAACCGTGCGCAGCCCAGGTGTTGGGCCACCGTGGTCGGTTTTGTGCTTTGATTTCAGATATTTGAATCAATTTCGACCCACAAGCCGAAGGCGAGGTGGGGCCGTCCGACCGGAAGCTCGACTGGCCAGGGGTGGCGCCTCGGGGCGCCGTGGACGCCGCAGTGGCCGGTCTGCTAAGACGGCGCCATGGCTGTGCGCTACCACCGCTCCTTTGTCAGCAACCAGGCCGGCTGGCAGCTGTGCCTGCACCACTTCTCCGATCCGGCGCGCCTCGATACGCAGCGGCGGCCCGTGGTGCTGGTGCCCGGCTTTGCCATGAACAGCTTTGCGCTGCGCTACCGGCCCCAGGGCCCCTCGCTGGCGCACTACCTGGCCGAGCAGGGCCATGAAGTGTGGTGTGCGGAGCTGCGGGCGCAGGGGGACAGCCAATCGGCGGGCGGCTCGGCGCCCTTTGGACTCGCCGACCTCGGGGTGCACGACCTCGGGGTGGCCATCGAAGCGGTGTTGGAGCGCACCGCCACCGGCGCCCACCAGGTGGACGGCATCGGAGCCAGCCTGGGGGCCACCTATCTGTTCATGCAGGCGGCCTGGGCCACCGAGCCGCGCCTCGCGCGGTTGGTGAATCTCGGCGGCCCGTTGCGCTGGGTGAGCGTGCACCCGCTGCTCCGCTTCTTGAGTCAGGCGCCGCCGATGTGGGGGCTGCTGGGCTTCCGGGGCACCCGCACGGTGGCGCGCCACGCCTTGCCGATGGCGGCCCGCATCCCCGGCTTCTTGCACATGTACCTGCACCCGGCCATCTGCGATCTGACGGAGCCCGCCTCCCTGGTGCAGACGGTGGACGATCCGGTGCCGCGCATCAACCAGGAGATCGCCCGCTGGATCCGCGGGGGTGACCTGGTACTGGAAGGCCGTGATCTCACAGCGGATTCGGCGCGTTTGACCCTGCCGCTGCTCACCATCGTCGCCAACGCCGATGGCATCGTGCCCGAGGCGACGGTGTGTTCGGCACACAACCTCATGGCGGGTGCGCCCCGGGCGCTGGTCTACGCCGGCGACCACCAGACGCCCATGGCCCACGCCGACCTGTTCATCAGCCGACCGGCGCAGGTCCAGGTGTTCGAGCCGCTGGCCCGCTGGCTCGCCGAGGGCTGAGGCGCGTTCGGCGCACACCGCCGGGCGACGGTCCAGATTCTCTTGTGCAATCGAGCACTTCAGCCGACCGAGCTGCGCCCCATGGCGCTGAGTCGCTCCTCGGCAAAGGCCACAATGCGGCGGGCGCGCGCTTCCCAGGTGAGCTCGGCACTGGTGGCCAGAGCGGCCTCGGCCAGGCGGGCGCGCCGCTCCGGGCTCGCCAACAGGCCATCCACGGCCGTCGCCAGGGCGCCGACGTCATCGGGCCGCACGAGGCAGGCGTTCACGTCGTCGGTGAGCAGCTCCTCGGCATCGGGGAGCTGGCCCGCCACGATGGCGCGGCCCGCGGCCAGGTAGGTGAAGAGCTTGATGGGCAGCACGGTGGTGCCAAAGCGGGTGAGGGGATCGGCGCTGGGCGGGATGACCAGCACATCGGCCGCCTGCAGCGCCAGCGTCAGCCGCTCGCCGGTGAGGTAGCCCAGCAGGTGCACATGGCTGAGCGTGGCGGCGCGCTCCACATAGGGCTGGGCTTCTTCGCTGTCGGTGGCGCCCGCCAGGACCCACTGCCCACCGCGGGTGCGCTCGGCGGCGTCCAGCAACAGATCGGTGTTTTTCACCGGCGCAATGCGGCCCGTGTAGACGACGGTGGGGCGCTCGGGCAGCCCCAACAGCGCGCGGGCCTCAGGCGGCGTCCGCGGGGTGGCAAAGGCCGAGGGATCAAAGCCGTTGTAGAGGGTGCGCACCTTCTCGGCCGGCACGCCATCGTCCACAAAGGCCTGGCGCGCCAGCTTGGAGTGCGTCACCAGCCCCGCAAACGCCGGGTGGCGGCCGACTGCGCGAAATGCGCGCCGCGAGGCCCGGTATTGCTGGGTCAGCGGCCGGTAGGTCTCGAAGATGACGGGCAACGACGCCGCCAGGCAGGGCAGGATGGGCGCCAGCGTGCGAGTGTGCACGAGGTCGTAGCCGCCGCGCAGGACCTGGACGGTTGCCGCCGCCCCGGTGGCCACCTTGATCGGCACCCGGCGGTCGCCCAGGTGGGTGGGCAGAGGCACCAGACCGAAGCCGCAGCGCACGTGGTAGTGGGCCTGCAGGGCCGCCCGCAGCGCATCGGGATCCCGGCGCTGGGCGGGCTTGACCGGGTAGACCAGGTCCACATCGGCCCCCACGGCGGCCAGCGCCGACAGGGTGTGGATGATCTGCAGGCCGCTGGCCGAGTTGTTGGGGAAGGTTTCGTCGGTGATGTAGGCGATGCGCATCGCCGCGCAAGGTGCGCGGTCGGGTGCGCGCTGTCAACGATCCGGCGCGCATTCGGCCGGTGGTGTGGTGGGTCTGCACGCCCGGAAGATGATGGAAATCAGGCACTTGGATGGACCAGCCGAGGGGGCTCAGTCGTCGGCGCGATCCACGGCAGCGCGCAGCATGCGCAGATCGCTGATGAGGTCGGTGTAGGCCTCCAGCCGCAGATCCACCGCCTCCATGCGGGCGCGGACGTCCCCATCAAACGGGTGGTCGCGCACGTCCTGGTCGGCGGGCTCCCACTGCTCGGTCACGAAGCGGTTGGCGTGCTCCAACACCTCGTAGCTCAGCGACTCGCCGTCGGTGGTCTGGCCTGCGCGGTAGACGATGCCGGTGCGCGGGTGGGTGAACTCCACCACGTCCCAGCCGGCCGGGAAGGTGCGATCGTCGCCCGAGCCCTTCTCGCTGACCGCCAGGTACTCGGCGAAGTCGAGCTGGGAGTCGTAGCTGGAGGTGTTGAAGATGGTGGACAACACCAGGCTCTGCCAGAGCAGGCTGTAGCTGGTGGGTGTGTAGAGGCGCGCGGTCTGGGCCACGTCGGCGTCGGCCTGGCCGAAGGCGGCGCGATCCACGAGCATGCGCGGCACCACCCGCTCGGCGGCGGGGCCATCGGCCTTCACGAGGCTGGCAGTGGACTCGTTGACCTCGCCCTCCAGCCACGCAAAGGTCATGTCGCGGATGAGCTTGAGCACCTCGGGCCGGAAGGCGCGCCAGTAGCCGATGGCAAACGTGCGGCGGTCGCCCAGGTTGGCCACGCGCACAAAGCTCGTGGCGGTGTCCATCAGGTAGTAGATGAAGTTGATCTTGTCGTAGTAGGACCCGATGTACTCGAAGCGGTAGTTGTACTCGTCGGTGACGGTGTTCACCTCTTCGCGCCCCGTGCCCACGGGCACCTGCACCGCCTCACAGCCCGCCACCTCAGCCTGGGTCAGCTGCTCCACCGGCAGGTACTCGTTGCGGTCGGCGTCCAGGCAGTGCTTGCCCGGCAGCGGCGTCCCCAGGACCTGGTTGATGAAGTTCAAGCTCACCAGCGCGGCCTCGTAGAGGTCATTGCGCAGGCCGATGTCGTAGTCCTGGTAGAAGTAGTAGTAGCGGAACGGGTAGCTGATGTAGGTGGCCAGGCGGTCCTGCCGGCTGAAGAACCCGTTGATGAAACCTGACTCAGGTCGCCCCCGCCGGTAGGCGTTAAAAACGTAGTAGTTCCAATAGTTTTGGATGGCCGAGCGCACCACCTCGGCGTGGCTGGCGCCCTCGTCCCAAGTGCGACAGGTCAGGTTGCCGTTGTACTCGTCGGAGCAGAACCCATAGGGCACCTCGTTGGGGCGCCAGTAGTCGGACAAGGGCCGCAGTGAGTCCTCCACCAGCTTCTTGCTATTGGCCTGGGCGCCGGCTTCGCGCGCGGGCAGCAGGCTGGCGGTGGGGACCAGCTTGCGGCGGGCGATGTTCTCGTAGCCGCCCACCAGGTCGGGGATGGCATCCACGCCCTCGATGAACACATCCAGGCTCAGGCTGCCCGGCGCGGCCACGTCGTCCTCGAAGACCTCCGACACCCCGCCATACACCTCGGCCACCGCGGCGTGGTCGTACTTGCCGATGCCGTGGATGTCGCTGTTGAAGCGCGCGCCGTAGTCCATGATGGAGCTGTAGCGATACTCGGGGGACTTCAGCCGGTTGCGCTCGGCGACGTCCTCGGTGCGCTCGTGGATGTCCCAGAACTCATCCTGGAAGTTGAGGGCGTCGAAGGAGCCCTCAAAGTTGTGGCGCAGGCCCACGGTGTGGCCGAGCTCGTGCAACATGACCCCGCGGAAGATGTCCTCGCGCAGGCGCTTGAAGACCTCGTCAGGGTCGAGCCCCTTGAGCTCCAGGGCCTTGCCGATAATCGAATCATCAATGAAGTCGGCCATGTAGACGTTATGCTCGGCGTACTCCTTGAGCAGCGCCTGGCGCCCCTCGTTGAAGGCGCGCGGGTCCACGCTCAGGTTGAGGGCCTCCTCTTCGAGGGCCTCGGTGGCGTCGTCGTCGGGCGCCAGACCATGCAGGGGCTTGAGCAGCTGCATGTGCTCCGGGTGGATGAGGCGGGCGCGGAAGGCGGGATCCTGCTTGAGGGCCTCCAGGCGCTGGCGCCCCTCGTCCACCGGCCGGTTCATCACCGACGCGATGGGATCGCTGGGGCTGGGGTGGTCGAGGCGCGTCTTGAGGATGCGCTCAAAGGCAGCGGAGTCCACTTTCCCGTTGGGCAACAAGTACTTGCCGTAGGTGGCCTCGATGTCGAAGCCGCCGGAGCGGCGCTTCATCTCGGCCAGACTCTCGGGCCGCAGCTCGAAGGGCATGTCGGCCACCGAGGTGGGGCGGGCGAGCCACTCTTCGTAGCTGCCGCCGGAGATGAGGGTGGAGAGCTCCAGATCCTCATTCATGGCGCGCACGATGTCCGCCGCGGTGCGGGCGTAGGTGTCGATGGCGGCGCCGTAGACGTTGGCGCTGCCCGAGATGATGTGGCCGTTCTCCGGGTCGTTGGTGGCCGGCCCGTAGCCCAGGGGCCCGGACACCTGCACCTCGTTGACCCAGTTGACGAAGCTGTAGCGGAGGTCGCCCACCTGCTGCCAGGTGAAGGGCTCAGCACCGCGCAGGCGGCTGTAGCGGGTCAGGCCGGAGCACACGCGCTCCAGGTTGCCGGGCAGGATGCCGCGCCCTTCAGTGGCCATGTCCACGACATCATTGAGGTTTGTGTTGCGCGCCAGGTAGGCGTCGATGCCTTCGGTGGAGCAGGTGTTGCGGCGAATCTGGAACATGCCACCGGCCTGCTGAGTGTCACCCTCCAGGAAGGCCCAGGCGGGGGCGTCGGCATCGTCCGCCTTCAGGCGGGCGTGCAGCGCTTCAACCGTGATGCCGAGGCGGGCGGCCACGGCGGGGGCAAAGGCGGCGTCCCAGTCGTTGGCCATCTGGCCTGCCACCTTCTCCAGGTCCCGGGGGTAGCCGCTGTTGATGTAGTACACCACGGGCCGGGGGATGAGGTCCGCATCGGGCGTCGGGACCCACTCCCCCGCGGCGTTTTTGGTGCGGCCGTTGCGCCAGATGTTGTGGATGTTGGCGTAGAACTCGCGGTTGCTGTCGTGGCCGCCCCCCAGGCGGCGGTCGTAGCGGTAGCGCTCGGTCCGGAAGAACCCGAACTTCTCCATCTGCTGGTGGTTGGCCACCGCGCAGTCGTCGATGGTGAAGTAGCCGGGCGCAAAGACGCGATCCATGAAGGCCAGGAACTCCGCGGTGCAAGCGAACTCCACGCGGTCGCTGTCGACATCATTGGGGATGCCCCGAGTTTCGGCGTTGAAGGGGACCGTCAGCGCCAGCGTGCGCAGCTGCGTGCCCTCGTCTGTGGCCAGCGGCACGAGGTCGTCGTACCGGTGGGGCTGGAAGGCGGCGGCTTCCTCCTGGTCGATGCGGGCGAAGGAGTAGCGCAGGCGCACCTGGCCGGACCCGCAGTTGAAGCTGCCGTGGTTGAAGTAGCAGTTGCTCAGGCTGGTGGCGACCGTGCCCTCCAGCGTCACCTGGATGTAGTCGTCCTGGACCTCCAAGTGGTCGGGATCAAAGGGTTCTGTCTCGCGGATGTAGTCGGTTTGGGTGCTGAGCAGGCGCAGCACCGGCAGGTCCACCGGGCCGCCCAGGCGGTTGCTGCCCCAGTTCACCCGGAAGAACTCGCGCTCGTACCAGGGCCGGTCGGAGGTGTTCTCGACGGTGCGGTTGGAGTTCTCGCCGGTGGCGCTGTTGTAGGCCCGGCGGATGTCGAAGTGGCTGGAGATGGTGAACTGCGCCACCGGATCGCCGCGGTACTTGCCGCCGGGCAGGGTGCGATCCTGGTCGAGACCGGGCACGGCCTCGTGGATGCGGTAGGCGGTCAGGTAGTTCTCGGTGATCTCCCAGCTGATCTTCTCAAGGCCGCCGGCCAGGCCCTGGAAGCCACCCGCCGAGGTCAGCGGCGAGGCATCCACCACGGTCTGGCGGAAGTACCACTCGCCGTTGAAGGTGGTCTTGGCGAGGTAGTGGGGTTGGACCTCATTGATGTCTTCCACCGGCTCGGTGCAGGCGGACAACACACCCAGAGATGCCAGCAGGATCAGCAGGCCGCGCATGGGAAGCCCTCCGAGGGCGGGGATCCGACGATTGGTGTGGTGGTTCATGGTGTCCCTCACCGGCCCACATCGACCCAGGACTTGAGCTCCCGGAAATCGTCCATGAGCTCGACAAACTGCTGCAGTTGCTCTTCGGCGTCCTGGAAGTCGGCCGCGGCTTGGGTGTCGCCGGGCGGGGCCGCCTCGGCCGCCGCCTTCGCATCCCGCCAGGTGGTGTTCACGTAGTTCTGGGCCAGCGAGAGCAGCTCGGCGGAGATGGAGCGCCCATCATCCAGCCGAGACGCCTCAAAGATTTGGCCGGTGCGGGGGTGCGTGAACCGCACCACAGGGGTGCCTTCGCCGAGCGTCCGCTCGTCCCCCGAGCCGATCTCCGAGATGGACAGGTAGTCCACGAAGTCGATCTGGCGGTCGTGGCTGGTGGTGTTGAAGATGGCCGAGAGGGCCAGGGCCTGCCACATCAGGTTGTAGGGGATCTGCGTGAACACCCGCGGGGTGCCCGGGTAGGTGTTGCGCTCGCTGCCCGTCCGGCGGGGATCCACCAGGAGTTGGGTGCGCAGGCGGCCATTGGCCACCAGGCGCTGGAAGGCGTTGTCCTGGCGGAAGTAGAAGAGCGACGACACCATCATGTCGCGCAGCAGATCCACCAACTCCGTGCGGAAGGCCGGATACAGCCCGATGGTGAACTGGCGCATGTCCGTCTCATCGGTGATGCGGAAGAAGGAGCTGTCGGTGTTGAGCATCTCGTAGAGCAGCGCGATCTTGTCGTAGTAGCTGCCCAGGTAGTCGACCTTGTAGAGGTACTCGTCGTTGAAGTCGAGCCAGGTGCTGCGGCCATCGCCCAGGCCGATGTTGAGCGGTTGGCACGAGCTCTGGAAGTCGAAGTTGAAGAAATAAGCCGGCAAGTAGGCGTTGAGCTGCTCATAGAAGCAGTGGCGCCCGTTTTCCGGGGTGCCCAGCACCTCGGAGATGAAGTTCAGGCCCAGGGTGGAGGCCTGCAGCAGGTCGGTGCGCAGGTCCACCGGGTAGGCGTCGTAGAAGCGGTAGTACTTCCAGGGGTAGTTCAGGTACTCGGCGAGGCGGTCCTGGCGGCCGAAGAAGCCATCCACGAAGCTCGCCTGATCCCGCCCGCGGCGGAAGGACGTGAAGAAAAAGTAGTTCCAATACCGCTGGATGGCCGACTTGACGGCCTCCACATGGTTGGCGCCCTCGTCCCAGGTCCGGCACCACAAGTCGCCACGCAGCTCGTCGGAGCAGTAGTGGTAGGGCACCGTGCGATCGCTCCAGAAGTCGCCGGGGTTGCGGTCACGGTTTTGCACGAGCAGCTCGGCGTTGCGCAGCACACCGTCGTGCTTCTCGGCCATCAGCTCGCCGACGGGCCGGTTGACGCGGCGGGTCAGGTTGGCCAGATCGCCGCCCAACAGCTCGGGAATCTTTGAATAATCCTGATACCCGAGCTGGAGATCGAGGTGGCCGGGGAGGGGCACGGAGTCCTCAAAGACCTCAACCTCGCCGCCGTACACGTACTTGATCGCCGCGAAGTCGTACTTGCCGAGGCCCTTGGTATCCGAGTTGAAGCGCGCCCCATAGTCCATGATGGAGGCGTAGCGGAACTCGGGCAGGCGCTGCTCTTCCCACTGGTCGGGGGTGTAGCGCTCGCGGATCTGCCAGAAGTCGTCCTGGTAGTTGAGGGCGTCGAAGGAGGCCTTGAAGTTGTGGCGCAGGCCCACTGTGTGGCCGACCTCATGCAGCATCACGCCCTCGAAGATCTCCTTGCGCAGGTGCTGGTAGACCTCCTCGGGATCCATGCCCTTGAGGGCGACGGCCTGGCCGATGACCGAGTCGTCGAAGCCCTCGCGCAGCATCACGTTGCGCTCGTGGTAGAAAGCCTCGCGCTCCTGGCGCAGCGAGCGCAAGGAGGTGCGGTCGAGGGCGAGCCGCAGCGCCATGTCATACATGGCCCCCGGGATCTCGGTGCCGGGCACCCACCCAAACAGCGGCGCGACGGCCTGCAGCATGGGCTCGCTCACCATGCGGGACCGGAAGCTGGGGTCCTGCATGAGCGCCTTCATGCGCTCGCGGCCCTCGTTGGCCGGGGCCTCGGCGGCCCACTTCATGGGATCGGAGGCGTCGGGCCGGCGCATGCGGTCGGCCATGTTGCGGCGCATCGCCGCGGGATCCAAGCCTTTTTCGCTCATGAACGGGCGGCCCGGGTTCATCGCCGGGGTGCCCAGGCGGGCCGAGATCATCCGCTGGTACTCGGGGGTGACGGGCTCCACGTTGGCCGCGGTGGCGGCGCCCCCCCCCTTCAGCCAGTCGAGATAGCTGCGGCCCTGCACCAGGCAATCGGTCTGATCGGCATCACCATCACACAGCTCACCGTTGATGGCCCGCACCACGTCGGCGGAGGACCGGGCGTACTCGTCCACCGCCGCGCCGTACACATAGGCGTTGCCACTGATGATGCGCCCCGTCTCCTGATCGGCGCCCGAGGGCCCATAACCCAGCGGCCCGGCGGACTGGTCGGCGTTGACCCACCAGATGAAATTGAAGCGCACATCGCCCATCTGCTGCCAGACGAAGGGCCGCTCCAGGCCGCGGTGCTGGCTCTCCCAGGTCAGCGACGAGCAGACGCCCTCCAGGTTGCCGGGCAGGATTTCGGCGCCTTCGGTGGCCTCGTCCACCACGGTCTGCAGCTCGGGGTACCACTTGAGGTACTGCGCGATGCCCGCCTTGGAGCAGGTGTTGTCGCGCACTTGGAAGAGCGCCTCGGGCCCAAACACCTGGCCATCCTCGCCTTTCATCCACACCGCGTTCTCGGTGTCAGCGTCGAAGGCCGCCGTGAGCTGAGCCTCCAACGCGGCCCGGTCGCGCCCGGTGCCGGCCATGGCGGCCTCGATGAACGCCGCGTTCCAGTTGCGCCCGATGCGCACGGCGGTGGCCTTCAAGTCCTCGGGAAAATTGGGGTTGAGGTGGTAGACCACCGGCCGCAGCGCCCGCTCCTTCATGGGGATGGGGTCGCCGGCGTCGGTCTTGGTGCGTTGCCAAATCTGGTGGTGGTTGGCCAGGTGGATGCGGTTGGCATCGTGGCCGGCGCCCACCAGGCGGTCGTACGCAGTGCGCTCCGACCGGAAGAAGCCGAAGCGGCCATCGTGGTGCCACTGCAGATCGCGGCAATCGGAGTCGGTGACCTCGGGCTCCAAGGCGTCGAGCACCTCGGGCGTGCAGGCCACGTCCACCAGCTGGTCGCGGTTGGGGCCCACGCTGACAGTGGCATACTTGATGCGCGCTTTGGCGTCGTAGCGGCCGTTGCCGTTGCGGTCGTCAAAGGGTTCGCCGTCCTCAAACCGCCCGTTCCCATTGCGATCGGTGAATGTCTCGGCGGCGTTCTCCAAGAGCTCGCTGTCGAGGTGGCTGACCGGCTCAAACTGCGCCACGTCGTCGGCGTCGATGCGCACCAGCGAGTGGCGCACCTTGCCGATGGAGGGCCCGCAGGGCGAGCCGTAGATGCTGCCGGTGTAGCCGTAGGGGTACCAGCAGCCGTAGCCGCCATCAAAGATGGTGGCCAGCTCGGTGAAGAAGATGTGATCGGCGGTCACCTGGAGGTGGTCGGGGTTGCGCTTGTCGTTCTCGGCCTCGCGCACGTAGTCGCGGAAGCCGTCGTCCTCGCCCCCGCGGCGGTAGGCCACGATGCCCTGGCAGTTGACGGGGCCGTCGATGAGCCCGCCCTCGCCGGTGCGGCCGCCGCCCGCCCAGTCGACCCGCATGTAGGTGCGCTCGTACCAGGGGTGCAGGGTGCTGTCCTCGGTGATCACATTGGACTGTTCGCCGGTCTGCCGATTGAAATCCCGAATGATATCGAAGTGTTCGACGATCGGGAACGAGGCCACCGGATCGCCCTTGAAGGGGGCGCCTTCGGTGGTGTCGTTGCTCTCCAGGCCCGGGATGGTCTCATGCACGCGATAGGCGAGCAGCACATCCTCCCGCACCTCGAAGCGCACCTTTTCCAGGCCACACTCGATGCCCGAAAAGGCGAAGGCGTCCTCCGAGGGGTAGTCCACCACCGTTTGGCGGTAGTACCACTGGCCCTCAAGGTCGGACTTCTTGATGGAGTGCGGCTGGACGCGGTTGATGTCTTCAACCTCGTCTGCACACCCGGAGAACCCCGCGGCGGTCGCCAGGACCGCGATCGCGAGCCAGCTCTTCTGCTGCATCGCCTCACCCCCCCGACCCGAAGGGCCGGCCCTCTCTCGAAGCCAGCGAATCGCCGTCGGGTGACGTGAGATGACGTCGGCCGCTCGGCGATCAGTGCGCCGATGGCTTTGTACGCAATCTGGAATCGGGGGTGTATCGAATTCGACTCGGGCGGGATCGAGCGGAGGGCGATCAGGGGACGAACTTCACATCCATGATCTCGTATTCCTTCAGGCCGACAGGTGTACGAACATGAACCGTTTCGTCCACGCGGCGGTTGATCAGGGCCCGCGCCAGCGGCGAGGCGACCGAGACCCGGCCCAGCTTCACGTCCGCTTCCACCTCACCCACCAGGGTCACGGTCTGCTCGGTCTGGTTGAGGGGATCATAGATGACCACCGTGGCACCAAACTTGACCTGATCGCCGGAAAGCCGAGAGACATCAATCACTTCCGCGCGGCCGAGCTTGTCTTCCAGATCGCGGATGGTGGCCTCAAGCAGGCCCTGCTTGTCCTTGGCCGCCTCGTAGTCGGCGTTCTCACGAAGGTCACCATGGCCGCGAGCGGTCTCCAGCTCTTCGGCGACCTGCCGGCGGTCGGTGGTCTTCAAGGTCTTGAGGCGCTCGCGGAGCGCCTCGTATCCAGAACGGGTCATGGGTAGGCGAACCACGTTCTCCTCCTTCAAGTCTTGAGGCGGGCGAGGTGATCCTGGAGCGCCTGCACGGGCACAGGGCCCGCGCGCAAGCGCTCCAGCGCAGCGACCGTGGCCGCAGCACCCACCAGGGTGGTCGAATACGGAATGCCCCGCTGCAGCGCGGCGCGCCGCATCATTCGGGACTGGCTGATCAGGGCCGGGCTCTTGGTGGTACACAGCACCAGCTGCACGCGGCCGTCGAGGATGGCGCTCACCGTGGTGTCGCCCGCCTCATACTCTTTGTTGATGGGCTGGGCCGTGAGGCCCGCCGCCGCCAGGGCGCGCCCGGTGCCGGTGGTGGCCATGAGGTCGAAGCCCAGGACCACCAGGCGCAAGGCCAGCTCGACAAACTCCGCCTTGTCTTCCTCGGCCGACGTGATCAACACGCAGCCGCTGGTGGGCAAGTGCTGGGAGGCGGCCAGCTGGCTCTTCAGGAAGGCCGTGGGGAAGTCGTCGGCGATGCCCATGACCTCGCCCGTGGACTTCATCTCGGGACCCAGCAGCGGATCGGAGCCCTGGAACTTCACAAACGGGAAGACCGACTCCTTCACCGACACATAGGGCGGCGTAATATCCTCAGTGAAGTCCAGGGCTTCCAGCGTCTCACCCGCCATCACCCGCGAAGCGATGGCCGCCAGCGGACGGCCGATGGCCTTGCTGACAAAGGGCACTGTTCGGCTGGCGCGCGGGTTGACTTCGAGCACGAAGATCTCGGGCTCAGGGCCCAGGCGCACCGCGAATTGCACGTTCATCAGGCCCACCACCCCGAGGGCGTGGGCGAGGGCGCGGGTCTGGGAGCGGACTTCTTCCACCACCGCGGCCGGGATACCCCAGGGCGGCAGGCTGCAGGCGGAGTCGCCGCTGTGGATGCCCGCTTGCTCCACGTGCTGCATGACCCCACCGATGACCACGCGGTGGCCGTCGCGCACACAATCCACGTCGAGCTCAAACGCCTTGTCCACGAAGTGATCGAGCAAGATGGGGCGGTCGTGGCCAACCCGGGCCGCCGCGGTCACATAGCGCAGCAGCCCGGCCTCGTCCTGCACCACCTCCATGGCGCGGCCACCGAGCACGTAGCTGGGCCGGACCACCAACGGATAGCCCACCCGCTCGGCCACTCGCCGTGCCTCCTCGACGCTGCGGGCGATGCCGTTGACCGGCTGCCGCAGGCCCAGCTCCTCGATAAGTGCCTGAAAACGTTCACGATCTTCCGCGCGGTCGATGGCGTCGGGTGGCGTGCCGAGGATGGGCACCCCGGCGGCCTCCAGGGCCTGCGCCAGCTTGAGTGGCGTCTGCCCGCCAAACTGCACGATGACCCCGAAGGGCTGCTCCAGGTGCACGATCTCGAGGACGTCTTCGAGGGTGAGGGACTCGAAGTACAGGCGATCGCTGGTGTCGTAGTCGGTGCTGACGGTCTCGGGGTTGCAGTTGACCATCAGCGTTTCGAAGCCGGCCGCGGTCAGGGCAAAGGCCGCGTGGCAGCAGCAGTAGTCAAACTCGATGCCCTGGCCGATGCGGTTGGGCCCGCCGCCCAAGATCATGATCTTGCGTCGATCGGTGGGCTGCGCTTCGCACTCGTCCTCGTAGGTCGAGTAGAGGTAGGGCGTGTGGGCCTCGAACTCGGCCGCACACGTGTCCACCCGCTTGTAGACCGGGCGAATGCCGGCGGCGTGTCGCCAGCCACGCACCGTGGCCTCTTCAACCCCGCGGAGCGCCGCGAGTCGTCGGTCGGAGAAGCCCTGGCGCTTCATGGCGCGCAGCACGTCGGGCGCCACCTCGGTGAGCGCCTCGAAGGCCGCTTCGTAGTCGAGCAGCGTGCGCACCTGGCGCAAGAACCACGGATCCCAGCCGGTGCGCTCGTAGAGCTCCTCGTCGCTGACCCCGTGGCGCATGGCGTCGGCGATATAGAACAGCCGATCGGGGTGGGGCCGCAGCAACTTCTCGCGGGCGGCCTCGGCGCTGGCCACCAGGGGCTCCAGGCCGTAGCGATCCACCTCCAGGCCGCGCAGTGCCTTTTGCAGGCTCTCGGCGAAGGTGCGGCCGATGGCCATCACTTCGCCCACCGACTTCATCTGCGTGCCCAGCACCGCCTCGGCGGTGGGGAACTTCTCGAAGGTGAAGCGGGGCAGCTTGGTGACGACGTAGTCGATGCTGGGCTCGAAGCTCGCGCGCGTCACCTTCGTGATATCATTGGAGATTTCGTCGAGGGTGTAGCCCACGGCCAGCAGCGCCGCGATCTTGGCGATGGGGTAGCCGGTGGCCTTGCTGGCCAGCGCGGAGGACCGGCTGACGCGCGGGTTCATCTCGATGATGACCACGCGGCCTGTCCGGGGATCCACGCCGAACTGCACGTTGCTGCCGCCGGTATCCACGCCGATCTCGCGGATGCACGCCAGCGAGGCGTCGCGCAGGATTTGGTATTCCTTGTCGGTGAGCGTCTGGGCGGGGGCCACCGTGATGCTGTCGCCGGTGTGCACCCCCATGGGATCCACGTTCTCGATGCTGCAGATGATGACGACATTGTCCTTTGTGTCGCGCATCACCTCGAGCTCGTACTCCTTCCAGCCCAGGATGGACTCGTCCACCAGGACCTCGCCCACCGGGCTGGCCGCCAGGGCCGCGCCCGCCAGGGGCGGCAGCTCCTCGGCGGTGTAGGCGATGCTGCTGCCACTGCCCCCGAGCGTGAAGCTGGGCCGCAAGATGAGCGGGTAGCCGAACTCCTCAGCGCAGGCCTCGATCTGGGTCGCGGTGCGGCAGATACGGGCGCGGGGCATCTCCAGGCCGATGGAGGTCATCGCGGCCCGGAAGGCATCGCGATCCTCGGCCTTGCGGATGGCGGCCACCTTGGCGCCGATCAGCTCCACCCCAAACCGGTCGAGCACGCCGGCATCGGCCAGCGCCAACGCGGTGTTCAGCGCGGTCTGGCCACCCAGCGTCGGCAAGAGGGCGTCGGGGCGCTCCTGCTCGATGATCCGGGTCACCGTCGCCACGGTGATGGGCTCGATGTAGACGCGATCAGCGGTTTCGGGATCGGTCATGATGGTCGCGGGGTTGGAGTTGACCAGGATGACCCGCAAGCCCTCGCGGCGCAGGGCTTTGCACGCCTGCGTCCCCGAGTAGTCAAACTCGCATGCTTGACCGATGACGATGGGACCGGAACCGATGATGAGGATGGAACGAAGGTCGGCGCGAAGCGGCATGGCGGGCGCATCCTAGAGAGGGGCCGGGAACTGCGCAACTCGACTGCGCATGGGCCGTGCCAGCTTCCCTCCACCGACGCGCCGTGGCACCCTCGGGCCATGGCCACCACCCGTCGATCCTTGCTGGTCGGCAGCGCACTCTTCCTGGGTCTGGCGGGCCTCGGGGTGGCCTGGGCTCTCCGACGGGCAGGGCCTCAACTCCCTGATTTGCCTGAACTTTCTCGGTGGCAGTGGGGGGCGCTGGTGGTGCTGGTGCCCGCCATCTACGGCCTGGACGCCCTGCGCTACCGGGTGCTCGGGCGGGCCGCGGGCGCCCCGATGGGGTGGGGGGCGGCGCTGGAGGCGAGCACCGCCAACTTCTTCTTTTCGTGGCTCACGCCCGGGGCTGCTCTGGGCGCACCCGCCGCCGTGGTCACTTTGCGACGCCGTGGCATCACCCTCGCGGCGGCCAGCTTGATCGCCTTCGGCAAGTCCATGACGGGCACCCTGGTGCTGCTCCTCCTGGCGTTCCTCGCCCTGGCGCTGGGCCTCGGGCCGGCCTTCAGCCCCGCGGTGGTGATCCCGCTCGCGGTGGGCGCCGGGGTGGTGGTGGGGGTGCTGGCCTTGCCCGTCTTGGCGGCGGCCCACGGGGGCCTGCGGGGCTGGCTTCAGCGCGCGCGGCCGGGGTGGCGGGGGCGTCTCGGCAGCGGCTTGGGAGACGCCGCGGCACGCCTGGCCCGCTTGCGGTTGCACGACCTCGGCTGGATTTTCCTCAGTCATTTCGCATATTTCGTGGCTTTTGTTGGCGTGGCGGTGGTGCTGGTCTCAGCCTTCGGCGCCACGCCGATGAGCCACGTGGTGGGGGCCTCGACGGTCTTCACCGCCTTCACCTACGTGGCACCCACCCCCGGCGGCGCGGGCCTCAGCGAAGGCGCGGCGGACCTGTTCTTCGCTGGCCTGCTGGCGCCCGGCCCCGCGGTGGCGGCGGTGCTCATCTTCCGCGCGCTGACCTTCTATCTGCAGGTGGTGGTGGGCCTGATCTACCTCGTGGCGGCGGGCGGTCGGCGCATCCTGGACGTCACCTGATGTGGCTGCGGGCCGCCCAGGTCGTGGCAGGGTCGGGGCCCACGCCGCTGCCGTGGCCAGCCATGGCGCGCGCTTGCCCGGTGGCCTTTGCCGCCGCGCCCCCTGAGCTGACCGGCTGGGCCCGTTGGCGGTGGCTCGCTGCGCAGCTGCCCGCGGGTCCGGCGCTGGTGGCCTCGTGCAATGGCCTTGCCGAAGCGCCGTGGGCAGACGCGTTTGCGGTGGCCGATCCCGTGGTCAGCGCCTCGTGTACCTCGGGCCTGCACGCGGTGGCGCTGGCCCGCCATCGGTTGCGGACGCAGCCCACCCAGGCCGTCCTGGCCATTGACCTGTTGTCGGCGGCCAACCACGCCCACTTCGAGACGCTGCGGATCATCGACGCCGCGGCCGCCCCTTTTGCGCCTCACAACCCCGGCTTTGTGCCCGGCGAAGCGGCCGTCCACCTCCTCCTGGCCGCCGAGGGGTCCGGCACATGGATCGCTGGACCCGTGCTCGGCGACGACCTGGGCCGCCTGCTGGCCACGCTGCCCGAGCCCCCGATCCACATCATCGCCCAGGGCACGGGGCCCGAAGGTCCTGATCAGAAAGAGCTTTTGGCGCTGCCGCCTGGTGTGCCCATCACCACGATGGCCGCGCACCACGGCCATGCGCTGGGGGCCTCGGGGCCGCTGGCGCTGGCGCGGGCCGCGGCGATGCAAGGCGCGGGGCCGGTGCTCGTGGTCAACCGTGCGCTCACGGGGGCCTGCGCGGCGGTGCTGGTAGGTGGGTCGGCGCCCTGGCCCCAGCCGCACTTCGCCTACGGTCCGCCGCGGGATCCCGGTCCGTTCCACCACCCGCTGCTGCGGCGCCTGGCGGCGGAGGCGGTGGCGCACCGGCCGCCCAGCCCGCCGGACCTGCTGGTGATGCACTGGGATCGCCCGCTGACGCCGCCGCCCGCGGCCCTCGTGGGCGGGCGCCTGCTGCCCAGCGCGGTCCGCGAGATCACCCCGGGCTTTGCAGCGGCGCTGGTGGCGCAGTGCTGGGGTTTTGGGGGCCCGGCGACGGCCTTGGTGGGCCGCGCGCCGTGTGCGATGCTGGCGGACGTGCCGGCCTGGGTCGTGCGGGTGGAGGGGGATGATGTCCACTGGCCTGAGTGAAGCGCCGGGTCGATCCGGACTCCTCGCGGGGCGCCGTATCCTGGTGACGGGCGGCTCAGGCGGCATTGGGCGTGGCATCTGCGCGGTGGCCGCCCGCGAGGGCGCCCGGGTGGCCTTCACCTGGCACCAGGACGCCCCAGGCGCCGCCCGCACCGCCGAGCTCTGCGGCCCGGAAACCCTCGCAATTCAAGCGGATTTGCGCGATCCCGCCGCTGCCGGTCCGGTGGTGGCCCAGGTGGAGGCCGCCCTGGGGGGCCTCGACGCGCTGGTGAACAACGCCGCCTACAGCGAAGCGGTGCCCTTCATCCTGCTGGACGATGACGAGCTGGACGAGCTGATGCAGCTCAACTTGTTTGCGCCCTTCCGCCTCACCCGCGCCGCCCTGCGCCCGATGATCCGGCAGAAGTACGGCCGCATCGTCAACGTGAGCAGCTTCGTGGGGGCGCGCACGCTGCCGGGCCCGGTGCACTATGCCGCCAGCAAGGGGGGCCTGGAGGGCTTCACCCGCAGCCTCGCCCACGAGGTGGGGCCCTACGGCGTGCTGGTGAACGCCGTGGCCGCCGGCATCTTCGAGGGGGGCCTCAAGAGCACCATTCCCGCCCACCACCAGGACCGCTACCTGCAGGCCTGCGCCCTCGGGCGGTTTGGCCGCGCCGAGGAGTGCGGTGAGCTGGTGGCCTGGCTCGCTTCCGATCGCAATGGGTACGTCAACGGCGCCATCATCGTGCAAGATGGGGGCACTACAGGCTAAGGGTTTGAAAATGCTGCCGATTTTGCCTTCCAAGCGCGACCGTGATGGCGCCTTCCTCAACTACACGCGCTCCATCTGCCCGGAGTGCAAGAAGCTCATCGACGCTCACATCGTGCTGAAGAACAGCCAGGTCTTCATGCAGAAGCGCTGCCCGCAGCACGGGCCCTTCGAGGTGCTGGTGTCGAGCGACGCCGACTACTACATGCGCTCGCTCACCTACACCAAGCCGGGCACGCTGCCCCTCGGCTTCACGACCCGCGTGGAGCACGGCTGCCCCATCGACTGCGGCCTCTGCGAAGACCACCTCCAGCACACCTGCTCGCCCATCCTCGAGATCAACGACAAGTGTGACCTGACCTGCCCGGTCTGCATCGTGCGCAACCAGCAGCGCTACCAAATGCCGCTGGAGGTCTTTCAGCGGGTGGTGGATGGGCTGATCGAGAAGGAGGGCGAGCTGCCGCTGCTGCTGCTGTCGGGCGGCGAGCCCACGCTGCACCCGCAGTTCTTCGAGTTCTGCGATTACGTCCTGCGCGGGCCGCACCAGGGGCGCATCAAGCGACTGCTCATCTCGACCCACGGGCGG
>Ga0075163_10002484_pt1 | contig 24736 bp, 18 predicted proteins | sample JI1023141ADNA_FD_71478 | JGI IMG/M metagenome (GOLD analysis project Ga0075163, IMG submission 71478) | Wastewater effluent complex algal communities from Wisconsin, to seasonally profile nutrient transformation and Carbon sequestration -... | ecosystem: Engineered > WWTP > Effluent > Algae... | reverse complement strand
TTTCGCATGTTCGGCATCGTCGGCATCTTTGCCTCTTTGGCGCTGCTCATCTTCCTGGCCCACCGCGGCTGGAACGTGATCTTCATCTCGCCCATCTGCGCCGCCGTCGCGGTGGCCTTCAACCTGGGCGATCTGCCCTTCTTCGCCAGCTACACGCAGATCTTCATGCCGGCCCTCGGCAGCTACTTCGCCACCTACTTTCCGCTGTTCCTGCTGGGCGCCGTGTTCGGCAAGCTGATGGACGAATCGGGCTCGGCGCGCGCCATTGCCCACCAGATCGTGCAGTGGGTGGGCGGCCAGCGCGCCATCCTGGCGGTGGTGATCGCCTGCGGGCTGCTCACCTACGGCGGCGTCTCGCTGTTCGTGGTCGCCTTCTCTGTGTACCCCATCGCCGCCTCGCTGTTCCGCGAGGCGCGGATCCCCAAGCGCCTGATACCGGCGGCCATCGGTCTGGGCAGCTTCACCTTCACCATGGTGGCGCTGCCGGGCACGCCGGCGATCCAGAACGCGATCCCGATCCCCTTCTTCAAGACCACCATTTACGCCGCCCCGGGCATGGGCCTGGTGGCAGCGGTGTTCATGTTCGCGGCCGGCATGCTGTGGCTGTCGTACCGCACGCGCAGCGCCCACAAGGCCGGCGAGGGCTACGGCGACCACAAGGAGGAGTTCGCCGCGGTCGACAACTCGAACCTGCCGTCCTTCTTCATGGCCCTGCTGCCGATCCTGATCGTGATCGCGCTGAACTTCCTGCTGTCGAAGTACGTCATCCCGGCCTTCGACCACAGCTACCTGGCCACCGCGAAGTTCAAGCACATCGACCTGAAGAAGGTGCTGTCGATCTGGGCCATCATCGGCGCCATGCTGGCGGCCATCGTCTTCATCGCGCTGGCCAATCGCTCGCGCATCGCCGATCTTCGCGACACTTTCAACAAGGGCACCATGGGTTCGCTGCTGCCGATGGCCAACACCGCCTCGGAGGTGGGCTACGGCGCCGTGATCGCCGCGCTGGCCGCCTTCGCCGTGGTTCGCGAAGGGCTGCGCGCGGTGACTTCCGACCCGGTGGTGTCGCTGTGGCTGGTGGTCACGGTGCTGGCCGCCATGACGGGCTCGGCCTCCGGCGGCATGAGCCTGGCGCTGGGCGCGATGGGCGAGTACTACGCCACCGCCGCCGAGGCCGCGCGCATCAACCCCGAGATCATGCACCGCATCGCCGCCATGGGCTCGGCGGCGATGGACATCCTGCCGCACAACGGCGCCGTGATCACCCTGCTGGCGATCTGCGGCCTGACGCACAAGCAGTCGTACTTCGACCTGTTCGTGGTCGGCAGCCTCACCGCGTTCTCGGCCAGCCTGCTGGTGCTGGGCCTGTACCTCACCGTGGGGGTGTTCTGATCATGGGTACCCTGCTGCGTGGCCTGCTGCTCGGGCTGTTCGCCTGTGTCGGCGCGCAGGCCCAGGAACTGCGCCTGGTTGCCGCCGAACTGCCACCCTACACCTACCAGACCCCTTCCGCCTCGGTTTCCGAGCAGCCGGGGCCGGGCCACGGCGTCATCCACGACCTGGTCAGGGAACTCGCGCGGCGCGTGGGCCATTCCGGCCGCATCGAGTACATGCCCTGGTACGTCGCGCAGGAGCTGGCGCGCAAGGGCCCCCGGGTCGGCATCCTGGCCCTGACCCGCTCGCCGGAGCGCGAGCCGCATTACAACTGGATGGTGGAAGTGCTGCAGGACGACCTGGTGCTGGTCGGATCGCCCGGGGTGGACGTGTCGGATCTCGCGCGCGTCAAGGACCGCCCCGTGGGCGTGCTGGCCAGTTCCGGCGCCGAGGCGCTGGTGCGGTCCCAGGGCTTCACCAAGGTGTCGCCCCAGCGAGAGGAGTGGATGAATGCCAAGCGCATGAAGGACCGCAGCATCGACGCCTGGGTGGCGCCGCGCGCGATGGTGACCCACGCGATGCGCGAAGTGCGCGGCAACCTGGATGTGCTGCAGTTCGGCCAGGTGATCCGGGTCTCGCGGCTTTACCTGGCCACCTCGCCTGACCTGCCGCCCGCCGAGTCCGGCAGATGGCAAGCGGCCTGGGCGGCCATGCAGGCCGACGGTACCGCGGCGGCCATCGTGCGCAAGCAGATGCACCCGCGGGTCGATCCCGTTGACGACCAGAAGCGACGCACGCGTGAAGAGCCGTTCAACTAGCCCGCCTGCCCGCCACAACGACAACCCGAGGAGACACCGCATGAACGAGCTCTTGGAGCCATCCCGCCTGTCCATGGCGCCCACGCTGGCTCAGCGCGACAAGATCGTCACCGCCGCCGATGCGGCGCGCCTGATCCACAACGGCGACACGGTAGCCACCGGCGGCTTCGTCGGCATCGGGTTCGCTGAAGAAATCGCCATCGCCATCGAGGAGCGCTTCCTGAACAACGACTTGGCCAGCCCCCAGCCCAGTGGCACACCGCGCGACCTGACGCTGGTGTACGCCGCCGGCCAGGGCGACGGCCAGCACAGGGGACTGAATCACCTGGCGCACGAGGGCCTGGTCAAGCGCGTCATCGGCGGCCACTGGGGCCTGGTGCCGGGCCTGCAGCAGCTCGCCGTCGGCAATCGGATCGAGGCCTACAACCTGCCGCAAGGCGTGATCTCGCACCTGTTTCGCGACATCGCGGCGGGCAAGCCCGGCCACCTCTCGCGCGTCGGCTTGGGCACCTTCGTCGACCCGCGGCTGGGCGGCGGCAAGCTCAACGAGAAGACCACCCAGGACTTGGTCCGCCTGATGCCCATCGACGGGGAGGAATACCTCTTCTACCAAGCCTTCCCCATCCACGTCGGCATCATCCGCGGCACCACGGCCGACCCCGATGGCAACATCACCATGGAGAAGGAGGCGCTGACGCTGGAGGCGCTGGCCATCGCGATGGCGGTGCGCAATTCGGGCGGCATCGTCATCGTGCAGGTGGAGCGGCTGGCCGACCGCAACGCGCTGCCGGCGCGGCAAGTGAAGGTGCCGGGCGTGCTGGTCGACTGCGTGGTGCTGGCCCGGCCCGAGAACCACTGGCAGACCTTCAGCGAACCCTACAGTGCCGCCTTCAGCGGCGAACTGCGCGTGCCGGTGAGCGCCGTGGCGCCGATGGCCATGGGCTCGCGCAAGATCATCGCCCGCCGCGCCGCGCTGGAGTTGGACGCCAACAGCGTGGTCAACCTGGGCATCGGCATGCCGGAAGGCATCGCCGAGGTGGCCAACGAGGAGAAGATCGCCAGCCTGCTGACGCTGACGGCCGAGCCCGGCGTGATCGGCGGCGTGCCCGCGGGCGGCCTGAACTTTGGCGCCGCGGTGAACTGCCAGGCCATCATCGACCAGCCCTACCAGTTCGACTTCTACGACGGCGGCGGCCTGGACATCGCCTTTCTCGGCCTGGCTCAGGCCGATCGCGAGGGCAACCTCAACGTCAGCAAGTTTGGCCCCAAGCTGGCGGGCGCCGGCGGCTTCATCAACATCAGCCAGAACGCCAAGAAGGTGGTGTTCGTCGGCAGCTTCATGGCCGGGAGCACGCGCAAGTTCGTGCAGGCGGTGGAGCACCGCACCTTCAGCGGCCAGGTGGCCGTGCAGCGCGGGCAACGGGTGCTCTACGTCACCGAGCGCTGCGTGTTCCGCCTGTGCGCGCAGGGGCTGGAACTGATCGAGATCGCGCCGGGCGTGGACCTGCAGCGCGACGTCCTGGACTGCATGGACTTCGTGCCGGTGATGCAGGCGCCGCCCACGCTCATGGACGCACGCATCTTCCGGCCCGAGCCCATGGGCCTGCGCGAGGACATGCTGAGCCTGCCGCTGGAACAGCGCCTTGCCTACGACCCGCAACAGAACGTGCTGTTCATCAACTTCGAGGGCTTCACGGTGCGCAGCGCGGCCGACGTGCAGGCCATCCAGACCCAGGTGGAACAACGCCTGAAGCCGCTGGAACGGCGCGCCTGGGCCATCGTCAACTACGACAACTTCAGCATCCAGCCCGAGGTGCTTGACCTCTATTCCGAGATGGTGCGGGACATGGTGGAGCGCTACTACAGCGGCGTCTCGCGCTACACCACCAGCAACTTCCTGCGCATGAAGCTGGGCGACGCATTGCAGCGCCGCGGGCTCGCGCCGCACATCGTGGAGAACGCCATGCAGGCGCACCAACATATGGGCGCACAGGGCCGCGGGGACGCCTCGGCGGCAGGCTAAAATCACCAGTTCGCCAAATTTCCCGGGCGGTTGCTCCCGCAGAGCGAACCGCCCGCATCATTTGAAGCGTTGCGCGGGTGGCGAAATTGGTAGACGCACCAGGTTTAGGTCCTGACGCCAGCAGTGGTGTGGGGGTTCGAGTCCCCCCCCGCGCACCAGACATCAACTTGTAGAGAGAACACCATGGCCGTAAATGTCGAAACCCTTGAGAAGCTCGAGCGCAAGATGACGCTCACCCTGCCCGTGGAGACCATCCAGAACGAGGTGGGCGCCCGCCTGCGCAAGCTGGCGCGCACCGTCAAGATGGACGGTTTCCGTCCCGGCAAGGTGCCGATGGGCATCGTGACGCAGCGCTACGGTTACTCGGTGCAGTACGAGGTCATGAACGACAAGGTGGGCGAGGCCTTCTTCAACGCCGCCAACGAGGCCAAGCTGCGCGTGGCCGGCCAGCCCACCATCACCGAGAAGGACGGCGCGCCCGAGGGCCAGATGGCCTTCGACGCCGTGTTCGAGGTGTTCCCCGACGTGAAGATCGGCGACCTGGCCACGGCCGAGGTCGAGAAGGCCACCGCCGAGGTGACCGAGGAAGCCATCGAGCGCACCCTGGACATCCTGCGCAAGCAGCGCCGCAGCTTCGCCCAGCGCGCGCAAGGCGCGCCGGTCGAGGACGGCGACCGTGTCACGGTGGACTTCGCCGGCAAGATCGACGGCGAGCCGTTCGAGGGTGGCAAGGCCGAGGACTTTCAGTTCGTCGTCGCCGAGGGCCAGATGCTCAAGGAGTTCGAGGACGCCGTGCGCGGCATGAAGGTGGGTGAGAGCAAGACCTTCCCGCTGGCCTTCCCGGCCGACTACCACGGCAAGGACGTGGCGGGCAAGACGGCCGACTTCATGGTCACCGTCCAGAAGATCGAGGCCGCGCACCTGCCCGAGGTCAACGACCAGCTTGCCAAGTCGCTGGGCGTGCAGGAAGGCACCGTCGAGGGCCTGCGCGCCGACATCCGCAAGAACCTGGAGCGCGAGATCAAGTTCCGCCTCGTGGCCCGCAACAAGCAGGCCGTGATGGACGCGCTGCTGGCACAGGCCGAGCTGGACATTCCCAAATCCAGCGTGCAGGCCGAGATCGACCGCATGATCGAGAGCGCCCGCGCCGACCTGAAGGCGCGCGGCATCAAGGACGCCGACAAGGCGCCCATCCCCGACGACGTGTTCCGCCCGCAGGCCGAGCGGCGCGTGCGCCTGGGGCTGACGGTGGCCGAGTTGGTGCGCGCCGCCAGCTTGCAGGCCAAGCCCGAGCAGATCAAGGCCCAGGTCGAGGAGCTGGCCGCCAGCTACGAGAAGCCCGACGAAGTGGTGCGCTACTACTATGCCGACAACCGCCGCCTGGCCGACGTCGAGGCCATGGTGATCGAGAACAACGTGACCGAGCACGTGCTGGGCCAGGCCAAGGTCACCGAGAAGGCGCTGGGCTTCGACGAACTGATGGGTCAGCAGGGTTGATCGATTGCTATTGGTTGAATAGCTGCTGACGCAATATTCACGCGGGTAGAGGCCGATTTTAATCTGAAATCGGCACCTGTCCCGCAGCCTGCGGGCCAGCGGCGACAATGGGGCTTGGAATCTGCGGGTTCCGGCCCCATTTGCTTGTTCATCCCCCTTCGGAGCTTTCATGAGCGCTTTCGACACCCCCCAGAACCTCGGCCTGATCCCGATGGTGATCGAGCAGTCCGGCCGCGGCGAGCGGTCGTTCGACATTTACTCGCGCCTGCTGAAGGAGCGCGTGATCTTCCTCGTGGGCGAGGTCAACGACCAGACCGCCAACCTGGTGGTGGCGCAACTGCTGTTCCTGGAGAGCGAGAACCCCGACAAGGACATCTCGCTGTACATCAACTCGCCCGGCGGCAGCGTGACGGCCGGCATGTCGATCTACGACACCATGCAGTTCGTCAAGCCCGACGTGTCCACCATGTGCCTGGGCTTCGCGGCCAGCATGGGCGCCTTTCTGCTTGCGGCCGGCGCCAAGGGCAAGCGCTACTCGCTGCCCAACAGCAAGGTCATGATCCACCAGGTGCTGGGCGGCGCGCGCGGCCAAGCCACCGACATCGAGATCCAGGCGCGTGACATCCTGCGCACCAAGGAGCAGATGAACCGCATCCTGGCCGACCGCACCGGCCAGCCCTACGAGAAAGTGGTGCACGACACCGAGCGCGACTACTACATGACCGCCGACGAGGCCAATGCCTACGGCATCGTCGATCAGGTGCTGGCCGCTCGTCCCTGACCTTCCCGCCGCCAGTGGCATGCGGGCAACGGCGCCGCCCGGCGCCGTTGCCCGTTTTGGTTATCATGGCCCGATCCACCACCAGACTGTCTTTCAATGGCCGATAAAAAAGGCTCTTCCAGCGAGAAAACGCTTTACTGCTCGTTCTGCGGCAAGAGCCAGCACGAGGTCAAGAAGCTGATCGCCGGCCCCTCGGTGTTCATCTGCGACGAGTGCATCGACCTGTGCAACGACATCATCCGCGAGGAGGTGCCCGCCGCCGCAGCGGAAGGCGAGGCCCGGTCCGACCTGCCCACGCCGGCCGACATCAAGACCAACCTCGACAACTACGTCATCGGCCAGGAGAAGGCCAAGCGCACACTCGCCGTGGCGGTCTACAACCACTACAAGCGCCTGAAGCACAAGGGCGACGCCAAGGGCGGCGAGGTGGAGCTGGCCAAGAGCAACATCCTGCTGATCGGCCCCACCGGCTCGGGCAAGACGCTGCTGGCGCAGACGCTGGCGCGCCAGCTCGACGTGCCTTTCGTCATGGCCGACGCCACCACGCTGACCGAGGCCGGCTACGTGGGCGAGGACGTCGAAAACATCATCAGCAAGCTGCTGCAAAGCTGCAACTACGACGTCGAGCGCGCGCAGCGCGGCATCGTCTACATCGACGAGATCGACAAGATCAGCCGCAAGGCCGACAACCCCAGCATCACGCGCGACGTCTCGGGCGAGGGCGTGCAGCAGGCGCTGCTCAAGCTGATCGAGGGCACCATGGCCAGCATCCCGCCGCAGGGCGGGCGCAAGCACCCGAACCAGGACTTCCTGCAGATCGACACCACCAACATCCTCTTCATCTGCGGCGGCGCCTTCGCGGGGCTGGAGAAGGTGATCGAGGCGCGCACCGAGGCCAGCGGCATCGGCTTCGGCGCCACCGTGCGCAGCAAGCAGCAGCGCTCGATCTCCGAGGTGTTCCGCGAGGTGGAGCCGGAGGACCTGATCAAGTTCGGCATCATCCCCGAGCTGGTCGGCCGCATGCCCGTGGTGGCCACGCTGGCCGAGCTGACCGAGGACGCGCTGGTTCAGATCCTCACCGAGCCCAAGAACGCGCTGGCCAAGCAGTTCGCCCGCCTGCTGCAGATGGAGGGGGTCGAGCTGGAGATTCGCCCCTCGGCGCTCAAGGCCATCGCGCGCCGGGCGCTGGCGCGCAAGACCGGCGCGCGCGGCCTGCGCTCGATCCTGGAGCAGGTGCTGGTCGACACCATGTACGAGCTGCCCCACACCGCGGGCGTGGCCAAGGTGGTGGTGGACGAGAGCACCATCGAGGAAGGCCAGTCACCGCTGCTGGTCTACCGCGAAGCCGCCAAGAAGGCCTGATTTCAGGTCAAATCGGTCTCCATCCCGCGCCCCTTCTGCGCGAGAAGCTATCAATAACAGAGCAACCCGGCGTGCCGCCCGCGCCGATGCGCCGGATTTCCACTGGCCGCGCGCACGAACCGGGCGCCGGGTTGAAAATGTGCCCTGAGCGGCCATATCTGGCCTGATCACCCCAAAGGATTCTTCATGTCCGGAACCGCGCCCCTGCCCGCCACCCCGATCGACCTGCCGCTGCTGCCGTTGCGCGATGTGGTGGTGTTCCCCCACATGGTCATCCCGCTGTTCGTGGGCCGGCCCAAGAGCATCAAGGCGCTGGAGACGGCCATGGCCGCTGACCGCCGCATCATGCTGGTGGCGCAGAAGACGGCCGCCAAGGACGAGCCCGCGGTGAGCGACATGTTCGAGGTCGGCTGCGTCTCCACCATCCTGCAGATGCTCAAGCTGCCCGACGGCACGGTGAAGGTGCTGGTCGAGGGCCAGCAGCGCGCCACCGTCACGCACATCGAGGACGGCGAGGCGCACTTCATCGCCACCGTCACGCCGCTGGAGGCGTCGGACGCCGACAAGAACAACGCCGAGGTCGAGGCGCTGCGCCGTGCGGTGATGCAGCAATTCGACCAGTACGTCAAGCTGAACAAGAAGATCCCGCCCGAGATCCTGACCTCGATCGCCAGCATCGACGAGCCGGGCCGCCTGGCCGACACCATCGCCGCGCACCTGCCGCTGAAGCTGGAGAACAAGCAGACAGTGCTGGACCTGACCAGCGTGAAGGACCGGCTGGAGAACCTGTTCGAGCAGCTCGAGCGCGAGGTGGACATCCTCAACGTCGACAAGCGCATCCGCGGCCGCGTCAAGCGCCAGATGGAGAAGAATCAGCGCGACTTCTACCTCAACGAGCAGGTCAAGGCGATCCAGAAGGAGCTGGGCGAGGGCGAGGAGGGCGCGGACATCGACGAGATCGAGAAGAAGATCAAGGCCGCGCGCATGCCCAAGGAGGCACGCAAGAAGGCCGAGGGCGAGCTGAAGAAGCTCAAGCTCATGTCGCCCATGTCGGCCGAGGCCACTGTGGTGCGCAACTACATCGACGTGCTGGTCGGCCTGCCCTGGAGCAAGAAGACCAAGATCAAGCACGACCTGACCAACGCCGAGACCGTGCTGAACGAAGACCACTACGGGCTGGAGAAGGTCAAGGACCGCATCCTCGAATACCTCGCGGTGCAGCAGCGCGTGGACAAGCTCAAGGCGCCGATCCTGTGCCTGGTGGGGCCGCCCGGGGTGGGCAAGACCTCGCTGGGTCAGTCGGTGGCCAAGGCCACCGGCCGCAAATATGTGCGCATGGCCCTGGGCGGCATGCGCGACGAGGCCGAAATCCGCGGCCATCGCCGCACCTACATCGGCGCCATGCCGGGCAAGGTGCTGCAGAGCCTGACCAAGGTGGGCACGCGCAACCCGCTGTTCCTGCTGGACGAGATCGACAAGCTGGGCATGGACTTCCGCGGCGACCCTTCCAGCGCGCTGCTGGAAGTGTTGGACCCGGAGCAGAACCATACCTTCAGCGACCACTACGTCGAGGTCGATTTCGACCTGAGCGACGTGATGTTCGTGGCCACCAGCAACTCGATGAACATCCCGCCGGCGCTGCTGGACCGCATGGAAGTCATCCGACTGTCGGGCTATACCGAGGACGAGAAGACCCACATCGCCATCAAGTACCTGCTGCCCAAGCAGATGAAGAACAACGGCCTGAAGGACGGCGAGCTGTCGGTCTCCGAGTACGCCGTGCGCGACATCGTGCGCCACTACACGCGCGAGGCGGGCGTGCGCTCGCTGGAGCGCGAGCTGTCCAAGATCTGCCGCAAGGTCGTCAAGGGGCTGCAGCTCAAGCAAATGACGCCGCAGGTCGAGGTCACGTCCGACAACCTCAACGAGTTCCTCGGGGTGCGCAAGTTCACCTACGGCCGCGCCGAACAGCAGAACCAGGTCGGCCAGGTGGTGGGCCTGGCGTGGACCGAGGTGGGGGGCGACCTGCTCACCATCGAGGCCGCCACCATGCCCGGCAAGGGCACCATCCAGCGCACCGGCCAATTGGGCGAGGTGATGAAGGAATCCGTCGAGGCCGCGCGCACCGTGGTGCGCTCGCGCGCACGGGGCCTGGGGCTGAAGGACGAGGTGTTCGAGAAGCGCGACATCCACATCCACGTGCCCGACGGCGCCACGCCCAAGGACGGCCCTAGCGCCGGCGCCGCCATGACCACCGCCATGGTGTCGGCGCTGACCGGCATCCCGGTGCGCGGCGACGTGGCGATGACCGGCGAGATCACGCTGCGCGGCGAGGTCACCGCCATCGGCGGCCTGAAGGAGAAGCTGCTGGCGGCGCTGCGCGGCGGCATCAAGACCGTCATCATTCCCGAGGAGAACGTGAAGGATCTGCAGGAGATCCCGGCCAACGTGAAGGAGGGCCTGAAGATCGCTCCGGTGAAGTGGATCGACAAGGTGCTGGAGATCGCGCTGGAGCGCCAGCCCGTACCGCTCACCGACGACGATGTGGCGACCGCCGGCACGCCGACGCCCGAGAAGAAGGCCACGGAGCGGCGGGGCGGCGCGGTCAAGCACTGAACCCGGGTCAAGGCACGGCGCGAGGTAAAAATTTTTGAGCGCATGCCGGAGACCCCGGAAATTCAGGCTAGAATGCAAGGCTTGCAACGCGGGAATAGCTCAGTTGGTAGAGCGCAACCTTGCCAAGGTTGAGGTCGCGAGTTCGAGCCTCGTTTCCCGCTCCACACACCCGGCAGCCGGTTCACCATCGCCGGTTGCACAGCAGAAAAAGGGAAGCATCCGCTTCCCTTTTTTTCAGCTTCGGTGCCAGGGCGCGATAGCAAAGCGGTTATGCAACGGATTGCAAATCCGTCCAGTCCGGTTCGACTCCGGATCGCGCCTCCATCTCTTTCCCCTCTTGAGTTGTCTGCCTCTTTCCACCTTCTGCCGCCGCAATGGGCGCATGACCCTGCGACAATGCACGGCTTGGCCCCGGTGGTGAAACTGGTAGACACAGCGGACTTAAAATCCGCCGCTTCCTGAACAAGGAGCGTGCCGGTTCGATCCCGGCCCGGGGCACCATCCGCGAAGAACAGGACAACGCCATGAATCACGACGACGCACCCTTCGAGATTCACGTGCACGGCGACGTGAAATTGCGCCCCGATGTGGGTTTCGATGCCTTGCAGGAGGCCCTCAGACCCCTGTGGAAGTACGCGGGCGCGCGCTCGCTGGCCGACGGCGCGGCCAGCGCCTACGAGGACGAGCCCGGCATCCGCTTCGACCCGCACCAGCACCTGCTGCAGATCTGCTGGACGCTGTACGGCGACGATGACTTTCGGCACCAGCTCGACGATATGTGCATGAACCTCAACGAGGTCAGCGATGCCGGCGCGGCCATCGAGGTGACCTTCTATGACGCGCAATACGACGAGGAGGACGAGGACGAGGGCCGCGAGTCGCGCGACGACTTCCTGCTGCTGTTTGTCGGCCCGACCCCCGAGGCCCTCATGCAGGCGCAGCGCGATCTGCTGGTGGAAGACGTGGTGAACCTGATGGAGCGCCACTTCGACGGGGCCGAACTCGGCGGCGTCGTGGCGGAGATCGACAAGCTCTTCTCGGCGCGCTTCGACGCGCTGGTGAGTTCGCTGGAGATCGGCAAGCCCCCGCGCGGCGCAGGAGGCGGTTCGCCCGGCCACGGCGGCGGTCGCCGCCCGCGGCATCTGCATTGAGCGGCCCGAAAAAACCGCCCGAAGGCGGTTGTCGAGGCCTGCTGGCGATGAGGCGGCTTGTGCTGGCCGTCAGGCCGCAGCCACCTCGATCCCCTTGAACTCCCCCGAGGCGATCCGCTTCTGCCACTCCGCGGGCCCGGTGATGTGCGCGCTGGTGCCGCCAGCGTCCACGGCCACGGTGACGGGCATGTCCACCACGTCGAATTCGTAGATGGCTTCCATGCCCAGATCCTCGAAGCCGACGACCCTGGCGGCCTTGATGGCCTTGCTGACGAGGTAGGCCGCGCCGCCGACGGCCATGAGGTAGGCGCTCTTGTGGTTCTTGATGCTCTCGATCGCGACCGGGCCGCGCTCGGCCTTGCCGATCATGGCGATGAGGCCGGTCTGCGCCAGCATCATGTCGGTGAACTTGTCCATGCGCGTGGAGGTGGTGGGGCCGGCGGGGCCCACGGCTTCGCCCTTGACGGGATCGACCGGACCCACGTAGTAGATGACGCGGTTGGTGAAGTCCACCGGCAGCTTCTCGCCCTTGGCCAGCATGTCCTGGATGCGCTTGTGCGCGGCGTCGCGGCCGGTGAGCATCTTGCCGTTGAGCAGCAGGGTGTCGCCGGGCTTCCAGCTCGCCACTTCCTCTTTGGTGAGGGCGTTCAGGTCCACGCGTCGGCTCTTGTTGTAGTCGGGCTCCCAGTCGATCTTGGGCCACAGGTCGAGGCTGGGCGCCTCGAGGTACACCGGGCCGGAGCCGTCGAGCACGAAGTGCGCGTGGCGCGTGGCGGCGCAGTTGGGGATCATGGCCACGGGCTTGGACGCCGCGTGCGTGGGGAACATCTTGATCTTGATGTCCAGCACGGTGGCCAGGCCGCCCAGGCCCTGCGCGCCGATGCCCAGCGCGTTGACTTTTTCGTACAGCTCCAGGCGCAGCTCCTCCACCTGGTCGAGCTTTTCGCCGCGGCCAGCCTTGGCCTGCAGCTCATGCATGTCCAGGTCTTCCATCAGGCTTTCCTTGGCCAGCAGCACGGCTTTCTCGGCCGTGCCGCCGATGCCGATGCCCAGCATGCCGGGCGGGCACCAGCCGGCGCCCATGGTGGGCACGGTCTTCAGAACCCAGTCCACCAGGTTGTCGCTGGGGTTCATCATGATCATCTTGGACTTGTTCTCGCTGCCGCCGCCCTTGGCTGCCACCGTGACATCCACCGTGCTGCCCGGCACGATCCGCACGCTGACGACGGCGGGCGTGTTGTCCTTGGTGTTCTTGCGGGCGAACTGCGGGTCGGCGACGACCGAGGCGCGCAGCGTGTTGTCGGGGTGGTTGTAGCCGCGGCGAACGCCTTCGTTGATGGCGTCTTCCAGGCCGCCGGTGAAGCCTTCCCAGCGCACGTCCATGCCCACCTTCAGGAACACGTTGACGATGCCGGTGTCCTGGCAGATCGGGCGGTGGCCGGTGGCGCTCATCTTGCTGTTGGTCAGGATCTGCGCCATGGCATCCTTGGCCGCCGGGCTCTGTTCGTGCTCGTAGGCGCGTGCCAAGTGGGTGATGTAGTCGGCCGGGTGGTAGTAGCTGATGTACTGCAGCGCCGCAGCGATCGACTCGATCAGGTCGTCCTGTTGGATCGTGGTCATGTTTTCTTCCGTGGGTGGTGGGCCGATCTCGGATGAGATCGATTCTTGTTTAAGGCTATCCTCGGGGTTTCGCGTGCCGACGGCACGTCCCGCATTTTGACAGCGGAGCTTTCTCCATGACGACACGCACTGAACGCGACACTTTCGGCCCCATCGACGTCCCGGCCGACCGGCTGTGGGGCGCGCAGACGCAGCGTTCGCTGCAGAACTTCGACATCTCCGGCGAGCGCCAGCCCAAGGAGATCATCGACGCCCTCGCGCTGGTCAAGCGCGCCTCGGCGGTGGTCAACCAGCGGCTCGGCCTGCAGGACGCGAAGAAGACCGACGCCATCGTCGCCGCCGCCGACGAGGTGCTGGCGGGCCGGCATCCGGGCGAGTTCCCGCTCGTCGTGTGGCAGACCGGCTCGGGCACGCAGACCAACATGAACGTCAACGAGGTGCTGGCCAACCGCGCCAGCGAGCTGCTGGGCGGCGAGCGCGGCGAGGGGCGGCTGGTGCACCCGAACGACGACGTCAACCGCAGCCAGTCGAGCAACGACGTGTTCCCCACCGCCATGCACGTGGCGGCGGTGCAGGCCGTCACGCACAAGCTGCTGCCGGCCGTCGCCAGGCTGCGCGCCACGCTGGCGAGGAAGTCCGAGGATTTCATGGACATCGTGAAGATCGGCCGCACCCACCTGCAGGACGCCACGCCGCTCACGCTGGGCCAGGAGATGTCGGGCTGGGTGACGCAACTGGACCAGAACGACAAGCACATCCGTGCCACGCTGCCGCACCTGAGCGAGCTGGCGCTGGGCGGCACGGCGGTGGGCACCGGGCTGAACGCGCCCAAGGGCTACGCGGAAGGCGTGGCGGCCGAGCTGGCGCGCCTGACGGGCCTGCCTTTCGTCACGGCGCCGAACAAGTTCGAGGTGATGGCAGCCTGCGATGCCTTCGTCAACGCCCACGGCGCGCTCAAGACGCTGGCGGCTGGCATGAACAAGATCGCCAACGACGTGCGCTGGCTCGCCAGCGGCCCGCGCAGCGGCATCGGCGAGCTGAGCATTCCCGAGAACGAGCCGGGCTCGTCGATCATGCCAGGCAAGGTCAACCCGACGCAGAGCGAGGCGGTGACCATGCTGGCCGCGCAGGTGATGGGCAACGACGTGGCCATCAACATCGGCGGGATGTCGGGCAACTTCGAGCTGAACGTGTTTCGCCCGATGGTGGCGCACAACTTCCTGCAGAGCGTGCGGCTGCTGGCCGACGGCATCGTCAGCTTCAACGACCACTGCGCGGTGGGCATCGAGCCCAACCGCGAGCGCATCGCCGAGCTGGTCAGCCGCTCGCTGATGCTGGTGACGGCGCTGAACACCCACATCGGCTACGACAAGGCGGCCTTCATCGCCAAGAAGGCGCACAAGGAAGGTACGTCGCTGCGCGAGGCGGCGATCGCCTCGGGGCACCTCACGGGCGAACAGTTCGACGAATGGGTGGTGCCCGAGAAGATGACGGGCCGCTGAAACGCTATGTTTTATATAGCTTCAGGCGCTTGATCCACGCAGGCTAAAGGCCAATTTGGCCTTGAAATCAATGACGCGCCGCGCTCGGTCCCGACATCAGCCGATCCGTGTAGGCGATGGCCATGGCCGAGAGCAGGAAGGTGATGTGGATCACCGTCTGCGCGATCAGCACCTTGTCGGAATAGTTGCCGGCGTTGATGAAGGTCTTGAGCAGGTGGATCGAGCTGATGCCGATGATCGACATCGCCAGCTTCACCTTCAGCACCGACGCGTTGACGTGGCTCAGCCATTCTGGCTGGTCGCGGTGCCCTTCCAGGTCGAGGCGGCTGACGAAGGTTTCGTAACCGCCCACGATCACCATGATCAGCAGGTTGGAGATCATCACCACGTCGATCAGGGCCAGCACCACCAGCATGATGACGGTCTCGTTCAGCGACGTGACCGGCGCGTCGCTCTTGTAGCCGATGCTGGTGACCAGCGCCTGCAGCGCCGCCTGGTGGCCGAAGGCCGCCTCCACCAGGTGCCACAGCTCGACCAGGAAATGCATCACGTACACCCCCTGCGCCACGATCAGGCCCAGGTACAGCGGCAGTTGCAGCCAGCGGCTGGCGAAGATCAGCCCGGGCAGCGGGCGCAGCGGACGGTTGGTGGGGGAGTGGACGGGGTCGGACATGGCGCGGAGGGTGACGCCGGAGGGAGCCGGCGACCGGAAAATCGCGTATTGTAGGGATGGTGCGGGAGGGTGGCCGCCGAGCCGGACGTCCGGGGATCGTGGGCCAGTCAGTGCGTTGTAAGAGCCCGGCGCCATGATGACCGCATTCGGCAGGCATGCCGCCCGTCCGATGTGTGTGCAACAACGACGAAGGAGACACGGCCCATGAGCGCCATCGAATCGGTTCTGGTTGAAAACCGCGTATTTCCCCCCAGCGACGCCCTGGTCAAGGCGGCCCGCATCTCGGGCATGGACGCCTACAAGGCGCTGTGCGCCGAGGCGGACAAGGACTTCACCGGCTTCTGGGGCCGCCTGGCCAGGGAGCATGTCGTGTGGGGCAAGCCATTCACGCGCGTGCTCGACGAATCCAGCAAGCCCTTCTACAAGTGGTTCGACGACGGCCAACTCAACGCCAGCGCCAATTGCCTGGACAAGCACATGGGCACGCCGGTCGAGAACAAGACCGCCATCATCTTCGAGGCCGACGACGGCGCCGTCACCCAGGTCACCTACAGGGAGCTGCTGGACCGCGTGAGCCAGTTCGCCAACGCGCTCAAGGCCCACGGCATCCAAAAGGGCGACCGCGTCCTGATCTACATGCCCATGACCATCGAGGGCATCGTCGCCATGCAGGCCTGCGCGCGCCTGGGCGCCACGCACAGCGTGGTGTTCGGCGGCTTCTCGGCCAAGGCGCTGCAGGAGCGCATCGCCGACGTCGGCGCGGTGGCCGTGATCACCGCCAACTACCAGATGCGCGGCGGCAAGGAGCTGCCGCTGAAGGCCATCGTCGACGAGGCGCTGGCCATGGGCGGCTGCGAGTCGATCCGCCACATCTTCGTCTACGAGCGAACGCCCACCGCCTGCGCCATGGCCGCCGGCCGCGACAAGACCTTCAAGGACATCCTGGAAGGCCAGAGCACCGAGTGCCCGCCCGTCATGGTCGATGCCGAGCACCCGCTGTTCGTGCTCTACACCTCCGGCTCCACCGGCAAGCCCAAAGGCGTGCAGCACGCCACTGGCGGCTACCTGCTGTGGGCCAAGCTGACGATGGACTGGACCTTCGACCTCAAGCCCGAGGACGTCTTCTGGTGCACGGCAGACATCGGCTGGGTGACCGGGCACAGCTACATCGTCTACGGCCCCCTGGCCGCCGGCGCGACCGAGATCGTGTTCGAAGGCGTGCCCACCTACCCCAACGCCGGCCGCTTCTGGCAGATGATCGAGCGCCACAAGTGCAGCATCTTCTACACCGCGCCCACCGCCATCCGCTCGCTCATCAAGGCGTCCGAGGCGGACGAGAAGGTGCATCCGAAAAGCTCGGACCTCGATAGCCTGCGCATCCTGGGCAGCGTTGGCGAGCCGATCAACCCCGAGGCCTGGATGTGGTACTACAGGAACGTGGGCGGCGAGCGCTGCCCGATCGTGGACACCTTCTGGCAGACCGAGACCGGCGGTCACATGATCAACCCGCTGCCGGGCGTCACGCCGCTGGTGCCGGGCTCGTGCACGCTGCCGCTGCCGGGCATCTTCGCCGCCATCGTCGATGAGTCGGGCAGCGAAATGCCCAACGGCTCAGGCGGCATCCTGGTCATCAAGAAGCCCTGGCCCAGCATGATCCGCACCATCTGGGGCGACCCGGAGCGCTTCAAGAAGAGCTACTTCCCTGAGGAGTTGAAGGGCTACTACCTGGCCGGCGACGGCGCGGTGCGCGACGCCGAGCGCGGCTACTTCCGCATCACCGGGCGCATCGACGACGTGCTGAACGTCTCGGGCCACCGCATGGGCACGATGGAGATCGAGTCGGCCCTGGTGGCCAAGACCGACCTGGTGGCCGAGGCCGCCGTGGTGGGCCGCCCCGACGACATGACGGGCGAGGCGATCTGCGCCTTCGTGGTCCTCAAGCGCCCGCTGCCCAGCGGCGACGAGGCCAAACAGATCGCCAAGGAACTGCGCGACTGGGTGGCCAAGGAGATCGGCCCCATCGCCAAGCCCAAGGACATCCGTTTCGGCGAGAACCTGCCCAAGACGCGCAGCGGCAAGATCATGCGCCGCCTGCTGCGCAGCCTGGCCAAGGGCGAGCAGATCACGCAGGACACCAGCACGCTGGAGAACCCGGCGATCCTGACGCAGCTCGACCAGACGTACTGACGGTCGAGCAGGCAGCAAAAAGCCCGCGCATCGCGCGGGCTTTTTGTCGGCCCCGAAGGGCTCACTTCAAGCCCATGATCCAGCCGGCCAGCTTCTTGGCGTCGGCCTCGGTCACGTTGGCGTTGGGGGGCATGGGCACGGCGCCCCACACGCCCGAGCCGCCTTTCATGATCTTGGCGGCCAGCTTGTCCACGGCGCCGCCGTCGCTGGCGTACTTCTGGGCCACGTCTTTGTAGGCCGGGCCGACCAGCTTCTTGTCCACCGTGTGGCAGGCCATGCAGTTCTTGGCCTTGGCCAGCGCCTCATCGGCCATGGCAGGGGACGCTGCGGCCACGGCGGCCAGAGCGGCAAAACTCAACAGAGCACGCTTCATCACTTCTCCTTCATCGTGGGTAGTTGCGCTACAGTCAACTCAACGCGATTGTAGAGTGGTGAGTTGACGGCTATTGGCGGTACCCACCCGTGCGGCTCCAGGAACAGACCATGTATTTGCTGGGATTGGGAATCGCAAACTTGACCGCATCAACCGCCAGCGCGAGACCATTGGCCAGAAGCCCCGGGCGGCGCCGCCGCCGCGCCGCCGTTGAATCCAAGAATGAAAATTGCTTGCAGCCGGTATCAATGGTTCGCCGGCAGCTATCATTTCTGAATCAACCGTGCTGCTTCAGGCCGCCGGATAGTCGTCCAGCACCGCGCCTTTGCTGGCGCTGGAGGCGTTGAACGCGAACTTGGCCTGCACGCCGCGCGTGTAGCGGGGTGCGGGGGCTTGCCAGCCTTCGCGGCGTTGGGCCAGCTCGGCCTCGGGGACGTTGAGTTCCAGCCGCAACTGATGCGCGTCGATGGTGATGGAGTCGCCCTCGCGCACGAAGGCGATGTTGCCGCCCGCCGCCGCCTCGGGCGCCACGTGGCCGACCACCATGCCCCAGGTGCCGCCAGAGAAGCGGCCGTCGGTGACCAGGCCCACGCTCTCGCCCAGGCCGGCGCCGATCAGCGCGCCGGTGGGGGCCAGCATCTCGGGCATGCCGGGGCCGCCCTTGGGGCCCAGGTAACGCAGCACCATCACGTCGCCGGCCTTGATCTGGCCGGCCAGGATGGCGGCCAGCGCCGACTGCTCGTCGTCGAACACGCGTGCCGGGCCGGTGATGACCGGGTTCTTCAGCCCGGTGATCTTGGCCACCGCGCCTTCGGGGCTGAGGTTGCCCTTGAGGATGGCCAGGTGCCCTTCCTTGTACATCGGGTTGCCGATGGGGCGGATCACTTCCGGGTTGGGCGGCACGTCCGGCACGTCCTTCAGCGTCTCGGCGATGGTCTTGCCGGTGATGGTGATGCAGTCGCCGTGCAGCAGGCCGGCGTTCAGCAGCAGCTTCATCACCTGCGGGATGCCGCCCGCGTTGTGCAGGTCCACCGCCAGGTACCTGCCGCTGGGCTTCAGGTCGCACAGCACCGGCACCTTCTTGCGCATGCGCTCGAAGTCGTTGATGGACCATTCCACGCCCGCCGCGTGCGCGATGGCCAGGAAGTGCAGCACCGCGTTGGTCGAGCCGCCGGTGGCCATGATGACGGCCACCGCGTTCTCGATCGCCTGCTTGGTCACGATGTCGCGCGGCTTCAGGTCTTTCTTGATGGCCTCGATGAGGATCTTGGCCGACTCCTTGGCCGAGTTCTGCTTCTCGTCGTGCGGGTTGGCCATGGTGGACGAGTAGGGCAGGCTCATGCCCAGCGCCTCGAAGGCCGACGACATGGTGTTGGCCGTGTACATGCCGCCGCACGATCCCGTGCCGGGGATCGCATGCTGCTCGATGTCCTTCAGTTCCTGGTCGCTGATCTTGCCGGCGGCGTTCTCGCCCACGGCCTCGAACACGCTCACGATGTTCAGGTCCTTGCCCTTCCACTTGCCGGGCAGGATGGTGCCGCCGTAGACGTAGATGCCCGGCACGTTGGCGCGCAGCATGCCCATCATGCCGCCGGGCATGTTCTTGTCGCAGCCGCCGACGACGACCACGCCGTCCATCCACTGGCCCTGCACGCAGGTCTCGATGCAGTCGCTGATGACCTCGCGGCTGACCAGCGAATACTTCATGCCCTCGGTGCCCATGGCCATGCCGTCGGAGATAGTGGGCGTGCCGAACACCTGCGCGTTGCCGCCCGCTTCCTCGATGCCGGCGATGGCCGCGTCGGCGAGCTTTTGCAGGCCCGAGTTGCAGGGCGTGATGGTGCTGTGGCCGTTGGCCACGCCCACCATGGGCTTCTTGAAGTCGTTTTCCTGGTAGCCCATGCCGTAGAACATGGAGCGGTTGGCGGCGCGCGCCTTGCCTTCGGTGATGTTGGCGCTGCGGCGGTTGATCTGGATCGGCTTGGTGTCCATGGCGTTGTCGTGGGTTGGTGGTCGCGAAAGCGTCCGATTGTGCCCCCATGGATTGATTGATACCAATCCGATCTCAACGCACCATTGATATCCCTCGCATATCAATCATCAGGCCGGGACGGCGTCGGCCTGAAGAAATTCAACTGTTCTGCGTGACCCCGGTTTGCCTGGCGATGGCCTGCCAGCGCGTGATCTCCTCGGTGAGGAGCTTGGAAAAGGCCTGGCCGCCGCGCGGCATGGGGTCGATGAAGGCCGTGGCGAGCCTGGCCTTCACGTCGGGCAGGTCCAGCACCTTGTCGATGGCGGCGCCCAGCGTCCGCAGCACGTCGGCCGGCGTGTTCGCGGGCGCCATGACGCCGTACCAGGCACTGCCCACGACGCCGGGCACGCTTTCACCGAAAGTCTGCACATCCGGCAGCCTGGGGTGGCGCGCCGTGCTGGCGATGGCCAGCACCTTGAGACGCTTGGCCTCGATGTGCGGCATGCACGCGGGCACCGAGTTGATGACCATGGGCACCTGCCCGCCCACGGCGTCGGTCAGCGCCAGCGCGCCGCCCTTGTAGGGCACGTGCACCAGCGGCATGCCGGTGCGCTGCTTGAGCGTTTCGCACAGCAGGTGCGGCCCCGTGCCCCGGCCCGGCGAACCCACGCCATGGCTGTGCGCCTCATCGCGCGGCAGCGCGATCAGCTCCTTCAGGCTGTTGGCGGGAAAGGCCGGGTTGGCCACCAGCAGTTGGGGCGACGAGCCCACGAGGGTGAGCGGCTTGAAGTCCTTGATGGGGTCGAAGGGCAGCTTGGGCAGTACCGCCGCGTTGGTGGCGTGGGCCGCGTCGGCCAGCAGCAGGGTATAGCCGTCCGCCGCGCTCTTGGCGGCGGCGTCGGTGCCGATCAGGCTCGAGGCGCCGGCCTTGTTGTCCACCACCACGTTCCACCCGGCCGTCTCCGTGAGCTTCTGCGCGATGAGGCGCCCCACCATGTCGGAGCCGCCGCCGGGGGCGTAGGGCACGATCAGCCGGATCGGGCGGTTCGGATACGCGTTGGCGAGCGCGGCGGTACTCAGCGAACCGGCCGCGAGCGCAAGGGCGGAGCCGGCGAAGGCACGGCGGGAAAGGGTGTGGTCGGTGGTGGGCATGGTCAGGACTCCTGGGGGTTGCGCAGCGTTGCGGAAGAAGGGCGGGCGCGTGGTTCAGCCGAGCAGCGCGCGCGCGGCCTGGCGAAAGCCCTCGGCGGCGGTGTCGATGCAGGCTGCGCCGATGTGACGGTGCGTGACCAGCCGGATGCGGCGCGGACCCCAGGGGCGGATCAGCACGCCGTGCTGGGCGAGTTCGCGGGCCCAGGCGGCGCTGTCCGGCACGGCGTCGGGCAGTTCGACGAAAACGATGTTGGTGATGGGCGCGGTGATGCCCACGACGCCGGGGCGCAGCGTGCGCAGGGCATCGCCCAGCCGCCGCGCCGTGGCGTGGTCGTGCGCCAACTGATGGGGCATGGTCTCGATGGCCTCCAGGCCCGCCGCGGCCAGCAGGCCGATCTGGCGCTGGGTGCCGCCCAGCATCTTGCGCAGGCGCCGCGCGCGGGCGATGGTCTGCGCCGGGCCCGCGAGAACGGCGCCGGCCGGGGCGCTCAGGCCCTTGGACAGACAGATGGAAACCGTGTCGGCATGGCGCGCCACCACGGCGGGCGCCACGCCGAGCGCCACCGCCGCGTTGAACAGGCGCGCGCCGTCCACGTGCACGCGGGCTCCGGCGCCGTGGGCCAGGTCATGCACCGCCTGCATGTGCGCCAGCGGCAGCACGGCGCCGCCCGCGTTGACGTGCGTGGTCTCCATGCACACCAGCTCGGTGGGCAGGGCGCCGGACGGCCGCAGCGCGGACGCCAGGGCGGTCAGGTCCATGGCGCCCGCCGCGCCGGCAAGGCCCACATAGGCCGTGCCGCTCAGCGTGGCGCCGCCGCGCTCGGTGAGGAACATGTGCGCGCTGGATTCGAGCACCACCTGCCCCTGCCGCCGCACCTGCGCCAGCACGGCCAGCAGGTTGCCCATGGTGGCGGTGGGCACGTACAGGCCGGCCTCCTTGCCCAGCGTGCGGGCGGCCAGGGCCTCCAGCTCGCGGGCCGTCGGGTCGCCGTCCAGGCCGTCGTCGCCCAGCGCGGCGGTGCGCATGCGCTCGTACATCGCGGGCGTGGGCCGGGTCACGGTGTCGCTGCGCAGGTCGATGAGCGGCGGGGCCTGGCCGGGGAGCGGTTCCAGGGCGGTCGGCGGAACGGTCAGCGTGTCGGTCATGGGCGCCAGTATTTCAGCGCCTGACCAATGCGCAAAATGCGTTGTTGCATGCGGTTCATACAATACTGATATGAGCAACCGCCGCATGTCCCTCAAGCACATCGAGGCGTTCCGCGTCGTCATGCAGGCCGGCTCCATGACCGAGGCGGCGCGCCGGTTGCACACCTCGCAGCCGCAGGTGAGCCGCCTCGTGGCGCAGCTCGAGGCGATCGCCGGCTTCGCGCTGTTCACGCGCAGCGGCACGCGGCTGCTGCCGTCGCTGGATGGCAAGCGCTTCTTCCAGGACGTCGAGAAAGCCTTCGCGGGGTTGCAGGGCCTGGAGGCGGCCGCCGCCAACATCCGCACCTTCGGCGGCGACCGGCTGGCCGTCGCGGCCATGCCGCGCATCGCCGGCGGCGTGCTGAGCAAGGCGGTCGCGCAATTCACGCGCGACCACCCCGGCACCCTCGTCACCATCCATTCGGGTGCGGCCGCCACGGTCAACACCTGGGTGAGCGGCGGCCTGTGCGAGTTGGGCCTGGCCGTGCTCTACGGCGACGACGTGCCCGGCATGCGGGTGGAGACCCTGCTGCGCATGGACTGCGCCTGCGTGTTGCCGCGCGGCCACCAGCTGGCGCCGCAGCGGCAGGTGCAGGCCAGCGACCTCGACGGCGAGCCTTTCGTCTCGTTCCCGCTCGGCAGCGGCCCGCGCGAGCGCATCGACCAGGTGCTGGCGGCCGCGGGCGTGCGGCCCCGCACCGTGCTGGAGTCGGACCTGGGCGCCTCGGTCTGCTCGCTGGTCGCGCTGGGGCTGGGCGTGAGCGTGATCAACCCGCTGGCGGCGCTGGACGAGCAGCGCAACCTCGCGCTGGAGGTGCGCCCGTTCCGCCCGGCCATCACCGTGCGCCTGGCGATCCTGCTGCCGCCCGATGCGCCCCACTCGCGGCTGGCGGCGGTCTTCAGCGACCGCGTGCGCCGCGTGATCGACGCCGAGCTGGCGCATATCCAGCCCTACCGCCGGTGAGTTATCTCCAGAAGCCCCGATGCGGCGCGGTGATCTCGTCCGCCAGCGCGGGCACGGGGCCCAGCACGTCGGTGGGGCGCTGGCCGTTGGCGAACACCGTGCGGCAGGGCAGGGCCAGCGTGGGGTTGGCGGGATGGTCGCCCGTGAGCGCCCGCAGCGCCGTCTCGTCGGCGCCGTACAGCACGCGGCCGATGCCGGCCCAGTAGATGGTGCCCGCGCACATGGCGCAGGGCTCGAAGGTGGTGACCAGCGTGCACTGCGCCAGGTACGCGCCGGGGTAGTTGGCGGCCGCCGTGCGCGCGAGGGTGCTTTCGGCGTGATTCACGGTGTCGATGTTGCCCTGCTCGGCCAGCACGGTGTCGCCGTCCGGCGCCACCAGCAGCGCGCCGAAGGGGTGGCGGCCCATCGCCATGGCGCGCTCGGCCACGGTGTTGGCGCGCCGCAGCAGGCGCGCGATCTGGTCCGGCGACAGCGCTTGCATCACTCGCCCTGCGAACCGCGGTGCGCCCAGGCCGTGGTGTGCTTCTCGATGGCGCTGAACAGCTCGTACATGGCCATGGCCATGGCGCCGATCACGAACAGGCCCGCGAAGGCCAGCCCCATCTGCATCGACGAGCCGGCCGATACCAGCAGGTAGCCGATGCCCTCGTTGGCGGCCGTCATCTCGCTGACGGTGGTGCCCACGAAGGCCAGCGTGATCGCCACCTTGAGCGAGCCATAGAAGTAGGGCATGGAGCGCGGCAGGCCCACCTTGACCAGCACGTCCCAGCGCTTGGCGCCCAGCACGCGCAGCACGTCCTCCAGCTCGGGCTCCAGCGTGGCCAGGCCGGTGGCGATGTTGACCATGATGGGAAAGAAGCTGATCAGAAACGCCGTCAGGATGGCCGGCCCCGCGCCGATGCCGAACCACACCACCAGGATCGGCACGAAGGCCGCCTTGGGCAGCGCGTTGAAGGCCGTCATCAGCGGGTAGAACGCGGCATAGGCCAGGCGGGACGAGCCCACCAGAAAGCCCAGCAGCACGCCCACCACGATGGCGAGGCCGAAACCCGCCATGGTGACCCAGTAGGTGCGCCAGGCGTGGCCGGCAATGACGCCCCGGAACTCCACCAGCTTCTCGCCGATGGCGCGCGGGCTGGGGAAGATGAACTCCGACACGTTGAAGCCCGAGCAGATCAGCTGCCACAGCACGATGATCGCCAGCAGCAGCGCCCAGGGCGCCCAGCGTTCCACATGCCTTCTGCGTTGCGGGGTCATTGGCTGATCTCCCCGCCGGTCTTGCGCAGCGCGCCGATGTGGCCGCGCAGCTCGTGCACGATGTCGGTGAACTCGCGCGTGTAGGTCAGCTCCAGCTCGCGCGGGCGCGGCAGCTCGATGTCGCGGCGTACCACGAAGCGGCCCGGGCTCTTGCTCATCACGTACACCGTGTCGGCCAGGAACACGCTCTCGCGCAGGTCGTGCGTGACCAGGATGACGTTGAATTTCT
>Ga0075163_10002483_pt1 | contig 24736 bp, 19 predicted proteins | sample JI1023141ADNA_FD_71478 | JGI IMG/M metagenome (GOLD analysis project Ga0075163, IMG submission 71478) | Wastewater effluent complex algal communities from Wisconsin, to seasonally profile nutrient transformation and Carbon sequestration -... | ecosystem: Engineered > WWTP > Effluent > Algae... | reverse complement strand
CATTTTATACATTTTACATTATTGTAATGCAATAAGCCGCTTTCACTTACGTTATTGGTTTACCTAATATTCCTTTTAAAACCAAAACGTACCCCCTTATGGAGAAAGTGATAGCTGTGGTTGTATCCTATAACCGTCAGGCACTTTTAGCGGAATGCATCAATGCATTGAGAACTCAATCACGTAAACCAGATGCGATATTAGTGGTGAACAATGGAAGCACCGATAATACAGCAGTATGGCTCGATGCCCAGCCTGATGTTTATCATATTACCCAAAACAATGTTGGTTCAGCCGGTGGATTCAATACCGGAATTAACTGGGCTTATAAAAACGGTTATTCCTGGATCTGGTGTATGGACGATGATGGCTATCCGAAGCAGGATGCCCTTGAAATGTTGTTAAAGCATGAAGGTTTCGAAAGGTCATTGCTCAATTGTGCTGTAATCAACAAAGAAGACAAAAAAAGTTTCGTTTGGAATACGAACAATTATAAAACGATTGATGAAGTAAAGGAATCCGTGATCGAAGGCATTGGTCATCCATTTAACGGAACAATGATCCATCGTTCTATTGTTGCCAAAGTGGGAACACCCAAACCAAGCCTCTTCCTGTGGGGCGATGAAACTGAGTACTACTACCGCATTACCCGTAGGTATAATATCCCGGTTAAAACAGTGGCCAGCAGCATTCATTATCATCCGGCTTCTGCTTACACCTATAAGCAGGACTGGGATTATAAAAGTTCATGGAAAATGTACTTCTATGTAAGAAATCGCTTTCACATCCTGCAGTCGAAATGTTCTACCAAAGCAATGGCGGTGATCAGCTATCTTGTTTTCCTGGTAGCTTTTGCAGGCATTGTACTCGTATTTCAGAAATCAGATAAACTCAGGAAACTCAGTTTTATCGCCTGGCCGATGACAGATGCATTCAGGAATAATTTTTCTGCAACACCACCGATGATCCTGCAGAAGCTCAATGAAAAATATTCAAAATCATATTCAGAATTGTGGTTGACACCCGTGAAGAATTTCTTTTACTCACTGTTTGTGCCATCCATACCTGATACCTCTAAAACAGCAACTGCTTAATATTTTTATTACCCTAAACAGCAACCGGCCCGGCAATTTTGTCGGGCTTATTTTTTAGTTTGTTATTGAAGTATAAAATGAAATAAAGAGAGATTACATAAAAAGGCAAACCAGGAATTTTATATCGTACCAGTGAACCGAAATTGAGCGTGGTGGCGCCCACAAACAAAGAGAAGATCACCGAGAATAAAAAGCAGTACAGTACAATCGGCTTTTTAATAATCGTGACCATAAATTTTTTCAATCCAACTTTGAAAAGCGTGAATAGGGTAAAGAGCATCATGGCCAGACTTTCCAGCGACGATAACAAGGTAGATGGCTTTTTCACTTCCCAGATGAATGGCCGGAACAAGGTTGCCACCACTGCAGCCGGGGCCATTTTCAACAGGCTATTGGCGGTTCCATCAAATTCCACACCCAAAGAAAAATTCGAGCTGGCATAACTCGACTGGTTCTCATAACTCTGCTGATAGTTTTTGATACTTTGTGTAACACCCTTGCTGGCATAATCGCCCAGCGCATCTTTCATACTTCCCGTTATCCTGATAAATCCCAGTACACTACCCAACAGAAACATACTCACCAGCATGATTTTAGCAAAACGGTTTTTGATCAGCGTTACGTTTTTCAGCATCAGGAATAAAATGAAAAACGGCAGGTAAGATACCAGAATATAAATTTTAAGGATACTCAGCAAATACGCAAAAAGGAAAAAGATGGTGCCGTATAACAGTTTGCTTTTTTTGGTATAAAATATACTGTAAAGTGAATATGTCATCCAGCCAATGGCACCTGTACACAAAGGATCTTTTAAGATGCCCGAACTCCAGAATACAAAGGTTGGCAGGTAAAGAATTGCAATGGCGAATTGTTTGTGTAAGTGTGGATATTGTTCATAAAAGAACCGATACAATCGCCAAACACCGGTATAAGAAATCATCGAGAAACATAAGTTGATTGCCAGGAATTTTCCGAATGTAAAGAACGACAACACGGCCACAATACGGGTTACCAGGAAATTACTGTCTTCTCTGAAATATCCCAGGTTATAAATATCAGCCAGTAATGCCTGGTCAAAATCTTCTGCTTTAATAAACAGCAGGTTGATATTGGAAGGATCTTTTAAAATCAGTTTGTAAATATTATAACCCTCAGGGTGGTACAATGCCGATGAATCACCTGCTGATACATAGAGAATAAAAAGACTATAAGCAAGCGAACTGAAAACTTTGATCCAGAAACCATTCCGGTGATATTTTTTCAACAGCGGATCCTTATATCTTTTTCTGCGCCAGGCAAAAATGATATAGAAGATAAAAACATAAACAATGAAAATGATGTAGTCAAAAAAATTCATCAGAATATTGATGTTGTTGTACCGGCAACAGGCGCAGTGTAACAAATTTATCTTAAATAATCATTCTGCATTCAACAATATGAACTTATTTTGCCCCATCAAACCATTCATGCATTATGTGCGGTATTGCGGGTTCTGTCAATTTTAAACTTTCATACGATACGATCAACCGTGTCATGCATCATCGCGGGCCCGATGAGCAGAATGGATTTGCAGCAGATAATATCGACTTTTATCATCTTCGTTTGTCGATACTCGATATAAGCGGTGGTAAACAACCCATGACACTCCGCAACCGTTACACGATCATCTTTAACGGAGAGATTTACAATCATGCAGCCATCAGGCAACAGTTTTCATTAACCGGACAAACCAATTCTGATACGGAAACGCTTTTGCTGCTGTATGAAAAAACGGGTGTTGATTTTTTACAGTACCTGGATGGAATGTTTGTACTGGCTATTTATGACAATGTAGAAAAGACCATGTTTCTGGCCCGCGACAGAGCCGGAAAGAAACCTTTATACATATACAACGACGAACAGAAAATCGTTTTTGCCAGTGAAATGAACTGCCTTAAAAGTCAGCTCCCGCTTCAGATTGCTCCCGAAAATTTTTATCATTACTTACGCATCGGTGTTTTCTACAGAGAACTGACACCTTATCAGCATGTAAAAGAATTACCCGGCGGAGCTTATGCTTTGATCGATTGCCGTACAGGTAAAATAAATATTCAACGCTGGTGGGATATTCATCCTTTTTATCTGCAACAGCAAAAAGACAATCTCGAAGAAGCACTGCACAAAACGGATACATTTTTACAACAGGCTGTCAAACGCAGAATTGAATCCAGTGATCTGGAAGTAGGATGTTTTCTGAGTGGTGGTATTGACAGTGGTCTTGTAACGGCAATGGCCAGCAGCATTTCTCCCAAATTGAAAACATTCACAGTTTCTTTCAATGGAGAATACGATGAAGCACCCCTGGCAAAACTCGTAGCCGATAAATACAACACGGATCATACTGAAATCAGGATATCTTTCGATCACCTGGTGAACGATGTGGAAAGGATACTTTGTAATTACGGAGAACCATATTTCGACAGTTCTGCCATTCCATCCTATTATGTAAGTGAAGCAGCACGAAAACATGTAACGGTGATCCTTAACGGCGATGGTGCCGATGAACTCTTTGGCGGATATCGGCGCTATGTTCCTTTTGCCCGCTATGATTTCTTCAAACAGAATTTCATGGTTCATGCCGGAGCAAAAATGCTGAAAGCAGTACTGCCACTTTCACAGGATAAAAAATCGAAATACAATTATATAGTCCGGCTGGCTTCCTTTGCCGCAAAATCAGACCTGGAGACATATTTATCTGCCGGGCTCGACATCATCGAAGACTACGAACAAAATATAATAACTCCCGGTTACGATTACCTGCAGGAAATGCGGCAGGATTTTAAAAAGATCACTTCAGCACCATTAACCGGTTTGAAGAAGATCATGAACATGGATTTTGATACCAATCTTTTCAGCGATCTGCTGGTGAAAATGGACATTGCTACCATGGCGCATTCACTCGAAGGAAGAAGTCCGTTTTTGTGTAAAGAGCTGCTGGAATATACACCGGGCCTTCCCGATCAGTTTAAAATCAATGGCAGTCAGACTAAATTTTTGTTGCGTACCCTGGCTAAAAAATACCTGCCCGAAACCCTCATCAATCAGCCCAAACGCGGCTTTGAGATTCCTTTAAAGAATTGGGTAGATCATCAGTTGCACGATATGATCCGTGATTATATCATTGCACCCAATGCCTATAACCGCAACCTCGTTGATCCGGCATTCACTTTAAAACTCCTGGATAATAAAACAAATGTTCCTGCAGAGAAAAGAGCGAAAATTCTCTGGACTTTATTTTGCCTGGAAGTATGGTACCGTAAAGTTTATCTTGCATAATCCTGTATGAAGAAGATCGCCATCATCGAAAACAATATCATCGCAACCAATACGATCAGGCGAAAACTTACCAGTGCATTGATGGAGCAGGGTTATAATGTGGTGGTTTTAACTACGGGCAAGGAAGCAGAAATTGCATTGGCAAGGGAAAGAGGATTTAATATCATCGACGTAAAAAGCAGCAACAGCAATCCGCTCGACATTCTTAAATACATACGCAATATCCGTCGTGCTTTAAAGTCGTTCAGGCCCGATGTATGTCTCACTTTTACCATACGACCTGCTATCTGGGGCAATATGGTTACTTCAGGATTAAACATTCCAACCATTACGAATATCACTGGTGTTGGTCCTTTGTTCGAAAGCAAGAGCATTGTTTATCGTGCGGCACGAACACTCTATAAATTTGTGTTGCGCAAAACGAAGAAAATACTTTTTCAGAACACGGATGACAGAGATTTATTTTTGAATCACCGGTTCATTAAAGAAGAAGTGGCTGGTATGGTTCCGGGCTCCGGAATCGATCATGAATATTTCAAACCAATGAAACCGGATCATCAACCGGATCATTTTGTTTTTTTATTTATCAGCAGGCTGGTGAAAGACAAAGGAGTGCTGGAATATGTAGAAGCTGCCAGGATCATCCGTGCCGAATTCCCGGATGTTGAATGCCGCATGCTGGGGCCTTTGTGGGAACAGAACCTCCAATCAAATATTATTACAAAAAACGATATCAATGATTGGGTAAAAGAAGGTGCGATTAATTATTCAGGCGAAGCTACTGATGTCCGGCCCTTTATTGCGGAAGCAGATAGCATCGTATTGCCTTCGTACCGGGAAGGAACCAGCAATGTTTTACTGGAAGCTTCCAGCATGGAAAAGCCCTGTATAACCTGCGATACCACTGGCTGCAGGGAAATTGTAAGTGATGGTAACACAGGTTTTCTGTGTAAAGTTGCCGATGCAAAGGACCTGGCTTTGCAAATGAAAAAAATGATTCAGCTAACAGCTGCAGATAGGGAACGGATGGGAAAATTGGCCAGACAGAAAGTAATCAGGGAATTCGACAAACAGATTGTGATCGATGCATACCTCAAAGCCATCGGTTCGGTAACAGCCTGATTCAAAAGCAATTCTCCAATATTAGGGTACAAATATTAAATTTGCGGGGAATCGGATAATTCAGAAAACAAGCACCATGATTATTATAGGATATTCGGGTCATGCTTATGTAGCTATTGGTATTCTTTCGGCTGCCGGCAGAAAAGTAAAGGGTTATTGCGATTTCGATGAGAAAGCATACAATCCTTTCAACCTTGAGTACCTGGGAAAAGAAACGGATGAGAAGGGAATGGAAATGATCAGGATGCAGGATTTTTTTATCGGCATTGGCGATAACGGCATCCGCAAAAAGGTTTTTGGCATTTTTGAACAGATACAACGGTTTCCTGTAAACGCAGTTCACCCATCATCAGCGATCAGCGGTTATGCCCAGATAGATCCTTATGGTGTGATGATTTCTGCAGGTGTTTGTATCAATCCGTTGGCTACAATCGGCAAAGGCGTTATTTGCAATACTGGTTCTATCATAGAACATGAGTGTGAAATCGGTAACTTCGCACATGTTGGTCCGGGTGCTGTGCTCTGTGGAAATGTAACAATCGGCGAAGGAAGCTTTATTGGCGCAGCAGCAGTTGTACGGCAGGGAATCAGGATAGGAAAAAATGCCATGATCGGTGCGGGCGCTGTTGTTGTAAAAGATGTGGGCGATGCTGAAACGGTTGCAGGAAATCCATCCAGGCTTCTGATTAAATAAATAAGAAAAGTAAATTAATTCTATACTTATGAAGGTATTGGTAACAGGCGGTGCAGGATACATTGGATCAGTTTTGGTTAGACAGTTGTTAAACAAAGGCTACCAGGTAAGGGCATTCGATAGTTTGAAATTTGGCGGTGATGCTTTGTACGATGTAATGCTTCATCCGAATTTTGAATTCATGATGGGTGATATCAGGGATGAACAGAAAGTGAATGAAGCACTGCAAGGCATAGACGCAATTGCACATCTTGCAGCCATTGTTGGTGATCCTGCCTGTAAAAAATACAGCGATGAAGCCAGGGAAACAAACTGGCTGGGAAGTGTTGCACTTTTTGAAGCAGCAGAAAAAGCAGGTGTTAAACGTTTTGTTTTTGCCAGCACCTGCAGCAATTATGGCAAAATGCCCGATCCCGATTCATTTGTAACAGAAACTTCAGAATTACGACCTGTATCATTGTATGCCGAACTGAAAGTTCAGTTTGAAAAATACCTGCTCGAAGAAAGAAAAGATTCCAATATCTGTAGTACTGCACTCCGCTTCAGTACCGTATATGGCTTCTCTCCGAGGATCCGCTTCGATCTTACCGTAAATGAATTCACCCGCAATGCAACGATTCATGGAGAACAGGAAATATGGGGAGCACAATTCTGGCGCCCTTACTGCCATGTAGATGACCTGGCCAGATCTGTAGTATTGGTACTGGAAAGTCCGGAAGAAAAAGTGCGTGCCAATGTTTACAATGTGGGCACTACGGAAGAGAATTACAACAAGGGAATGATCATCGAAGAAGTGTGCAAAGTGGTACCCAATGTTCAGGTAAATTATGTGGAAATGAATGAAGATCCCCGTGATTACCGGGTAAACTTCGATAAAATCAAAAACGATCTTGGTTATACAATAACTAAAAGAGTACCTGATGGTGTTAAAGAGATTTATACCTTACTCAAAACCGGCATTGTAACCGATTCTTTTGCACAGAAGTTCAGGAATATTTAAACATTGATCATGCACGGTTGAGAAATATGCTGAACGTGCTTCCGCTGCCATAATCACTTTCAACCGAGATGCTTCCGTTTTGCGCTTCGATCAGTTCTTTGCTGATCGCCAGGCCCAGGCCGGTTCCTTCTTTTTTACTTCCGGGAATGCGGTAATATCGATCAAATATTTTAGCGAGGTATTCTGGTGCTATACCCTGGCCGGTATCACTAACGGTTATGCATAACTTATTTTCATTTTCTGCACGGGCATTTATCAGTATCCTGGAATTTTCATAGGAATAGCGTATCGCATTGGAGATAAGATTGGTTAATATCCAGGTAGTTTTTTCACTATCAGCCAGCACAGGAAAAATGCCTTGAAGTAAACTGGTTTCCAGCGTTATTTTTTTCTGTGCAGCCAGGATTTTATTGGCATTTACAGCAAAACTGATCATTTCTGCAGGATCACAAAGTTCCATTTTTAACTGGATATTTCCGGTTTCTACCTGTGCCATATTCAGCAATTCGCCGGTTATTTTCAGCAAACGATCAGAATCTTCGGCAATACCCGCAACCAATAAGGCCTGTTCTTTATTCAGTTCTCCGGTTTTGTTGTTCCTGAGCAATTGTAAACCCATCTGAATAGATGCGATGGGTGTTTTCAGTTCATGCGAAACAGTGGCAATAAAATTTGTTTTTGCAAAATCAAGTTCTTTGAACGGCGTGATATTTTTTAAAACGATTACATTGCCGATTTTCTTTTCGGTTTCTTCTCCCGTTGGTATTATGTTTATCGGAATCATTTGTTTTTCAAAATAACTTTCCTTGTTATTGGCATAAATTTTTACCGGAACGTTGATTTTGTTCTGAACATCGCTGAAGAGCTCATGAATCAAAGACCTGATGAGGTCATTCGTTACTGCAATGTCCTGAATTTTTTTTCCGGCTACTGCCGTATTGCTTAGTCCGGCTATGCGCAATGCCACATCGTTCATAAACAGCACCTGGTTGTTTTCATCCAGACCAATAACCGGATCACTCATATTATTGATCAGCGTTTCAATACGCTTTTTTTCCATCATCAGTTTTTCCAGATTGCTGGTTTTATATTCCTGCAGCTTTTCTGCCATGGTATTGAAAGCCCTGGCCAGTTCTCCGAACTCATTGTGGTTTTTAAAATGTACCTGCTGAGAATAGTTTTCAGCTGCAATCGCTTTGATACTTTCTGTTAATTCCTTTACCGGATTGGCAATGTTACCAGGAAGATTTACAAACAATGTAAAAGCAACAATGAAACAAATACAACCTGCAATGGCAATCCAGAGATTTGCTTTTGAAGCTGTATCGGAAGCAATACTGTTTTTACGCTTAATGGCCTGCATGTTCAATAACATAATATCCGTAATATCTGTTTGAATCACATGCTGCAAAATACTGTCGGAAGGATTTGATATCAATTGCTCAAAGTCTTCGTATAATTTATTGGTTAAAAGATCTTCACCGGGTTCGGTAATATTTTTTTTCTGTAACTGCAGATTGTTTTCAAATATCAATTTGTTTTCAGGCTTACGGATGTCTTTGTTTAAAGCTGAAAGCATTTGCCTGGAATAATCAAGTGTATTGTAATTGTCAACCAGTATATTTTTTGTGTCGTTCGAAAGCCGGTTGATGCTAACTGAACTGATGACAATCAGCAATGCGATCATAAAGAACAGAATGCCGATTCCTAATCTTAGTTTTGCTTTGATTTTCATTTTCGTTCATTTAGACTTCTGCAATCAACTTAAAATTACAAGGTCTGTTTCACTGGCAGACAGTTTCTTCAGCAATTCATGGAAAATATTTGTGGCCAGGATGATCTTCAGCAGGTTCAGGTGAGGTTTGCCAATACAGATCGTGGTAATATTTCTGGTTTCTGCCTGTTCAATGATTGCCCCGGCTACCTGCCTGGCTTTCACTTTGATAATTTCTGATCCTAGTTCCGTAGCAAGTTTGAAATTATTGATCAGGTGCCGTTGTTTATCGAGCGGTATTTTATCAGATGATTCCCTGGGCAGTTGCACATAAAGCGTATACCATTTACTGTTATAGTAATTGGCAAGCCTGGCTGTTTTGCGAATAACCGTTTTGGCTGTTTGCTCATTCGAACTTATACAGGCAAGAAATCTTTCATGTTTGATGGAAGTGTTCCGGGTGATTTCTGTTTCAACTTTCCTTTCCACCTGCGAGGCCACTTCTTTGAGAGCAAGTTCTCTGAGTTGCAGAATGTGTTCACTTTTAAAAAAATTCGACAGTGCAGCAGTTATTTTATCTTCTTTGTATATTTTTCCTTCTTTGAGCCGGGCAATCAGTTCATCTGCAGTAAGATCAATATTCACCACTTCATCAGCCTGTGTAAGTACACTATCGGGAATGCGTTCTTTTACTTCAATGCCGGTGATGGTTTTGATTTCTTCATTTAAACTTTCAATGTGTTGAATATTTACTGCACTGATCACATTGATACCGGCATCCAGTACATCCATCACATCCTGCCAGCGTTTACTATTTTTACTTCCTTCAATATTGCTGTGTGCCAGCTCATCAATAATCACCACTTCGGGTCTCAAGCTGATGATTGCCTGAACATCCATCTCCTCCAGTTCTTTTCCCTTGTAGAACAATTGCCGCCTGGGTATTAAAGGCAATCCATCCATTAGTTCATGGGTTTCTTTTCTTCCATGCGTTTCGATGTATCCGATTTTTACATTAATGCCATTTTTCAATAAGGCGTGCGCTTCCTGGAGCATCCGGTATGTTTTTCCAACGCCGGCACTCATTCCAATATAAATCTTGAATTTTCCCCGCCTTGATTTTTTTATCAGGTCGAGAAAGTGCTTAACATTGTTTTCCTTATCGTGTATAGGCTCCATTGGTTTGTACTTTATTTTCTCACCAGTTTATCCGCCTGCACAGGAGTTACGATCAATGGATATTTTTCAATGATGAGATTGCTTTTGTCGAGCCCGAAATTGATGTGCTCTTTTACACTCAGGTATTTTAAATTGTAATAGCTTCTCATGATGAAATTTTTCCAGAAAGGCATATCATTATCAAAAGAGAGAAAGCTGTCCATGATTAAAAATTTAAAATCACCGATTTTATTATCCTGGTAAACAGATTCACAACGCTTTGAAATATCCACTTCATTCCGTTGAATCATATCATTAACTACTTCCCTGAAATAATAATCAATACGTGGTTCTATGCGGAAGCCAAGGTTGAATTCTATAAAATAAACATCATTTTTAACAACCGTATCTACACTGTAAAAACGGGCATAAGGTTCATCCAGAACGTTTACATGAATGAACCAGTAGATGTCTGCTCTTTTCGGTGTTCCCCGGTGCAGAATAGAATCAATAATGGTTTGTTCGATTTTGCGTTCACTGGTGGATGCAGTGAGGTAAACGAGATTGGTACTCATTTTAGGAATTCCCTCATCCTGGCTCAACTGTTTGATTACCGGCAGATGATTTTCAATCAGCACCAGTGGCGTAAGTGCTGATTTTACTTTTTTCCCTTTCCACCAGATATACATTACCAGAAACAACGAAGCACCAATGATTAAGGTAATCCATCCGCCTTCTGCTATCTTCTGCAGGTTGGCAATGAGAAACGCGGTTTCGATGCAAAGGAATAAGCCTGTAATCAGTGCTGTTAAGAGAAACGGAACACGCTTGCTATGCAGATAAAAATTAATCAGCAATGTACTCATCAACATGGTTAATGTTACACTCAAACCAAAGGCTGCTTCCATTTTTGTACTTTCTTCAAAGTAAAGTACCATGGATATGCAACCAATCATCAGCATCCAGTTAATAACGGGAATGTATAGCTGCCCTTTTATCTTGCCCGGAAACAATACCAGGTGTCTTGGCCACAAACCCAGCCTGATTGCTTCATTGATGAGTGTAAAACATCCGCTGATCAGTGCCTGTGAAGCAATGATGGTCGCAATGGTTGCGATGATTACACAGGGCAGATATATCGCATCTGGCACTGTATGATAAAAAGGACTGATGCTTCCAACGGTTTCGCCTACATGATCGAGCAGCCAGGCGGTTTGACCGGCATAGCTGAGTACCAACATGATTTTAATAAAGATCCAGCTTATTCTTATGTTGTTTCTTCCGCAGTGACCCATATCACTGTACAATGCTTCTGCTCCCGTTGTACAAAGAAAAATACCACCCAACAACCAGAATCCACCCGGTTCATTAACCAGCAACTGGTAAGCGTAATATGGATTAATCGCTTTTAATGCTGCTACATTATGGCTCAGTGCCATTGCACCCAATACACCAATCAGACCAAACCAGATGACCATGGCCGGACCAAAAACCTTTCCTATTTTATCTGTTCCGAATTGCTGAAATACAAACAAGCAAATTAGGATGACGATTACTATCGGAACAATGTTTAATCCGGGTATTATTTTTTCAACACCTTCTATTGCCGATGTAACAGATATCGGTGGAGTAATAATTCCATCGGCAATTAAAAATGCTCCACCAGCCATTGCAGGAAATATCAGCCACTTGCCCCAATAACGCCTGATCAGTGCATATAGTGAGAAGATACCACCTTCACCTTTGTTATCGGCCTGGAGGGTGATGATTACATACTTCAATGTTGTTTGAAAAAACAGGGTCCAGAAAACGCAACTCAAACTTCCAAGTGCAGTGATTTCGGTAATTGTTTTTTCATGAAAAACTGCATTCAGTGTATACAATGGAGAAGTGCCGATATCGCCAAATACGATACCAATGGCAATCAATGAACCGGCCAGTGTAATCCGCTGATGAAATGTTTTATGATTCAATGCAATTGATTTTATCTGCAATTATCCAAATTCAGATTTATAACCTGAACAGCAAAGCAAGAATAATCCTGTCTTCAGTTTTAACAAGGTCGGGTCTCCAGTCTGCAGGTAATGTTGTTGTTGAATATCCTGTTGGCGAAGTAACACCACCTTTGCCGGCAAAGTATGGAACATTGGCTTCCCGGTGAACATATTCAACCCTGAAAGTAAGACTTTGATTGGGCATAAAATCGAGATTGGTTGAACAATCCCATCCCCTGAATTTATCTCCTGGATTTGCACTGAAAGGAAATGCTCCTTCTGTTTGTGTTGGATTGGTTGGATTTGGCAAAGGACTTGCCTGGCCTGTTGGATAGAGCACCAGGTACCTGCCAGGATTGTTCATCAGTCCACCGCCTACGGTCCAGGCGAATTTATTTTTGTTAAACCAGATCCTGTTATAAATCATCCCGCTCATAAAATATTGAGCCGGTCCTTTTGCAGAATCTCCATCTTTAAAACCATTTACACCACCGCCTTTTTCAAATCCGATATCGCCGGTTAATGAAAATGCAGCCCTGCTTATACCACGGGATGAAGGATTGTTGTAGTAGCGGTAAAGAAAACTGTTATCTGAATGAAATCTTTTTCTTTCAGGAATACCTGCAGCATCAGTTCCATAATAGTTATTGGTGAGGGCTTTCAGATTACTGTTGTTCGACATGTAAGTGAAGTTGAAACCTACACCGGGCATTTTATTGAACCTTCCGTAACTCTGCCATCCATTGATAATCCATGGTTCAATTTTGATATTTTTTGTTGGATGAATCTGGATTCTTATCCCATTAAAAAACCAGGGTGTGTTGTCGGATGTAAAAGATGCCTGGTACTCCCAATTTTCGGGTTGATAGTAAGAATTCAATCCGATGTAACTCATAAACATACCCGCATCAATATTGATTCCATACCATTTGTTGATATGATATCCGGCATATGCTTCACTTAAGTAACGGTATACATTCGCCAGTTGATATTGACCTCTGTACGGACTGTAATCATTTCTGGGAACAACAACAGACCTTGTACCGAACTGAGTCATGATCCTGGCTCTGGCACCTTTGTAATAAAAGTCTCCACCAAAATGTAATGCTGATAGTTGTACTTCATTGTTCCTTGCCAGGGCAGTAGAACCAACAACAGTATTATCGATCGGCTTATTAAATGAATGGGTAAAATTCACATCCATGAGAATACTGGGAGTAAAAAATTTCATGTCTTTGAAAACAGAATAAGCTCTTCTATCGCTTCCATTCTGCCAGGTTTGATCGATTCCATCAAAGGGAATTTTTTCTGTTACAGTACTACTGTCCGTTTGAGCCATTGTTTGCACTGCATTAAAAAGCATGATGCATACCAGTAATTTTTTTTTCATTTTTTTCTTATTTAATTGTATCCAATGCCAGGTTCAGTTGCAGAACATTGATCGTTGCCGGACCGAACAGGGGTTTGTTGGTTTTATTTTCTATGAGTGATATGATTTTGTTTTCGTTTATATTTCTGCTGTTTGCAATGCGCTTTACCTGTACCAATGCTGCTGCAGGTGAGATGTGCGGATCGAGTCCGCTACCGGAAGCCGTTACCAGTTCAGCCGGAATGGAAGATTTTTTTATCCCGGGATTGTTCACAAGAAATGAATCGATCCTGGCCTGGATTTCTTTCAGATAAATTTCATTCGATGCGCTTTTGTTGCTACCGCCTGATAAAGCTGCATTGTAGTTATTGGCTGATGGCCGGCCATGAAAATATTTTTTATCGGAGAACTGCTGACCGATCAGTGTGTATCCCACAGTTTTTCCATTGCGCAATATTTTTTCTCCATTACCATTACCGGCAGAAAATCTTCCGGCCAATGCAATGAACAATGGATATATAACGGCGCAGATCAGGATCATTACCAGCGTAAGCCTGAGTGAAATGAATATGTTTTTTTTCATGTTTTAAAATTTTACAGGAATATTCCTATCGTCATATCAATGAGTTTGATGCCGATAAATGGAAACAGCAATCCACCGACACCAAATACCAGTAAGTTTCTTCTCAACAGCGCACTCGCTCCGATCGGTTTATAAGCAACTCCTTTCAATGCCAGTGGAATCAACAGCGGAATGATGAGTGCATTAAAAATGACCGCTGATAAAATGGCACTGTTGGCATTATTGAGGTGCATGATATCCAGTGACTTCAATGCCGGAATGGATGAAATAAACAATGCCGGAACAATGGCGAAATATTTCGCTACATCATTGGCTATAGAAAAAGTGGTGAGTGTACCCCTTGTCATCAGCAATTGTTTTCCGATTTCTACAATCTCGATCAGTTTGGTGGGATCATTGTCGAGGTCAACCATATTGCCGGCTTCTTTTGCCGCAGCTGTACCGCTGTTCATAGCAACACCAACATCGGCCTGGGCCAGTGCGGGAGCGTCATTGGTGCCATCACCCATCATGGCAACCAGCTTGCCTGCCTGTTGTTCTTTTTTGATATAATTCATTTTATCTTCCGGCCTCGCTTCAGCAATGAAATCATCCACACCTGCTTTTTCGGCAATGTATTTTGCGGTAAGCTGATTGTCGCCTGTAACCATCACCGTTTTCACACCCATCTTTCTCAACCTTTCAAATCTTTCGTGGATGCCTGGTTTGATGATATCCTGCAATTCAATTACGCCGAGCACTTTGTTGTTTTCAGTAACCACCAACGGAGTGCCACCATTTTTTGAAATGGTAAGGATATTGTTTTCCGTTTCAGCAGGAAATGTGTTGCCAGCCTGCAATACCATTTTTTTTATGGCATCTGCTGCGCCTTTTCTGATCTGAATATTGCCCGGTAATTCAATTCCACTGCTTCTTGTTTCTGCAGTAAAGCGAATGAAAACAGCTTGTCTTGTATCGAGTGATCCAACAGGTATTTTAGCCAGTTCAAGAATGGATTTACCTTCCGGTGTTTCATCAGCAACAGAGGATAAAGCACAGGCTTTCGAAAACTGCTGAATGTCGATTCCCGGTGCTGGAAAGAAATTTGTTGCTTTCCTGTTACCAATTGTAATGGTGCCGGTTTTATCAAGTAAAAGTGTATCAAGGTCTCCTGCTGTTTCAACTGCTTTACCGCTTTTTGTAATTACATTGGCCCTGAGTGCCCGATCCATTCCAGCAATGCCAATAGCGCTTAACAAACCGCCAATCGTAGTTGGGATCAGGCATACGTACAGTGAAATGAATGCAGCAATCGTGATGGGTGTATTCGCATAATCGGCGAATGGTTTTAAGGTTAAGCAAACAATCAGGAATATGATGGTAAAGCTTGCCAGTAAAATGGTAAGTGAAATTTCATTCGGAGTTTTTTGTCTGGATGCTCCTTCAACAAGCATGATCATCTTGTCGAGAAAACTCTCACCAGGTGATGTAGTAACCTTTACGGTTATACGATCCGACAATACTTTTGTTCCTCCTGTTACCGAACTTTTATCTCCTCCTGCTTCCCTGATCACAGGTGCACTTTCCCCGGTGATGGCGCTTTCATCAATGGTTGCAATTCCGGATATGATTTCCCCATCAGACGGAATGATGTCGCCTGTTTCAGCCAGAAAAATATCTCCTTTCTGCAATTGCGATGAAGAAACATTGATGATGTTATTACCATCGGTTATTTTTTTAGCGGGTGTTTCTTCTCTTGTTTTCCGCAAACTATCTGCCTGTGCTTTTCCCCTCGCTTCTGCAATGGCTTCCGCAAAATTGGCAAAGAGCAGTGTAATAAACAGGATGACAAACAGGATGATATTATAAGTAAGACTTCCCTGATTTTTTTCACCCATAGCAATCCAGCAGCAAACCAATAACATGATGATGGTGCCGATGTATACAGTAAACATCACCGGGTTGCGAATCATTTTTGCTGGTGATAATTTTAAGAAGGAATCACGCAAGGCCATTTTAAGCTGATGGCGATCGCCGGTTATTTTATGTGTTGCTTTTGTATTCATTTTTATAACTTTTACTCTGATCTTGTTTATGGCATATTTACGTATTCTGCAATAGGACCAAGAACCAGTGCAGGGAAATAGGATAATGCTGTTATGATCAGTATGATGCCGAATGTGAGTAAGCTGAAAGTGACCGAATCAATTTTCAATGTACCAGGCGATGCAGGAATATATTTTTTCCGGGCCAGCAGACCAATGATTGCAACCGGACCAATAATCGGAATAAATCTTCCGAGTAACAGAATGATGCCGGTTGAAATATTCCAGAAAATATTGTTGTCTGATAGTCCTTCAAATCCACTTCCATTGTTGGCATTTGCTGATGTGAATTCGTAAAGCATTTCGGAGAATCCATGATAACCGGGATTGTTTAACCAGTTAGCTGGAGTTGTTGCCCAGTCGGCATTTCCATGCTGTGTAAATATGTATGCAGCCAATGCGGTTCCTCCTTTTACGAGGAAGGCAGAAAGTAATGTAACCATTGCTGCAATTTTTATTTCTCTTGCTTCAACTTTATGACCGAATAATTCCGGTGTTCTTCCTACCATCAATCCGCCAATGAAAACGGCGATGATGATATAAATAAAGTAGTTCAATAATCCTACACCACATCCTCCGTAAAAAGCATTGATCAGCATTGCGAGCAATTGCATCAGTCCAGATAGTGGCATAGAACTGTCGTGCATGCTGTTTACAGATCCAGTTGATATAACGGTAGTGGCTATACTCCAGAATCCAGAGATTGCAGCACCAAATCTTACTTCTTTGCCTTCCATTGAACCAGTGTTCTGCAGTATACCCATTTGGCTGATTGCCGGATTGCCTGCTATTTCCCAATACATTGCCGGTAAAGCAAGCATCAGGAAACCGATTGTCATGGTTCCGAAGATGATCAGGGATAATTTTTTTCTCCTTAGATAAAATCCCATGGCGAATATGAGCGCAATTGGTATGAGCAGCTGCGCCATCAGCTCCGTGATAGCGGTATAGTAACTGGGATTTTCAAATGGATGTGCCGAGTTGGCTCCAAACCAACCGCCACCATTGGTACCCAGGTGCTTGATGGCAATCATAGCGGCAGCGGGTCCTTTGGAAACCTGAACAGTATCACCCTGCAGTGTTACGATGGTATCCTTGCCTTCAAAGCCCGACGGTGTACCGTTGAATGCCAGTATGAGTGCAATGATCACGGATATGGGTAATAGCAACCGGGTGATGGATTTGATGAACAACACCCAGAAATTTCCCAATACCGTTGTTGTTTTACTTTTAATTCCGTTGAACAATGCAATTAAACAGGCAATACCGGTTGCAGCACTTACAAATTGCAGGAAAGTGATCACAAACAGTTGTGTGAAATAGGTGAGCCCTGTTTCGCCGGAATAGTGTTGCAGGTTACAGTTTACCAGGAAGCTGATGGAAGTATTAAACGCCAGATCGGCAGATTGTGCTGCATTGTGATCGGGGTTTAAAGGAAGTTTATCCTGGAAGAGCAGTAATACAAATGCATATACAAGCCAGAGCATATTGATGGTAAGCATACTTCTCAGAAATTGCTTCCAGTTCATATTTTCCGCTGCATTGATACCGCAGCATTTATAAATAAACTTTTCAATCGGGTTCAGAAAATCCATAAAGGTTTTGCTTCCCGAAAAAGTTTTCGAAATGTAATTGCCCAATGGATATGCCAGTAAGATTACCAGCAGGTAACTCAGCAATGTACCAGTAACTTCAGTAAACATGCGTCAGAATTTTTCGGGTTTGAGTAATACATAAACCAGATAGCAACCAATGACTAGTCCGGTTATAAAAATTGCAGTTATCATCGTTATATATTTTCGAACCAGTTGATGATTTTGTAAAAAAGCCAGAAAAGCACCAGTCCGGTTAAGAGGTATAGAATCGCAAGCATAGCATTGTTGTTTTAATTGCCTTTCGGCATGCTGCTACCTATGCTGCAATCGGCAGGCCATGTACGGTCGTTTCTCAGCGGATGCCTGTAAACAAAGGGAAGTAGCGGGAGCAGGAGATTGCCCCATAACAATAAAGCCTTTCATTTCGAAAGGCCTGTACTATCAAAATGAAAGGGTTTTAACTGATATTGTAGTCTTCGAGTTTACGGTAAAGGGTGGTGAGGGCAATATTGAGCAGGCGGGCTGCTTCCGTTTTATTTCCACTGGTGTAATTCAAAACTTTTCTGATATGTATTTTTTCTGCACTGGCGAGATCAAATGCAGAAAGTTGTTGATGTGTTGCATTGCCTGATTCTGCGTATTTCCATTCGGCCGGTAAACTGTCTGTTTCCAGCTGATCGGTTTCTGTTAAAATAACACTCCGCTCCAGGATATTCTTCAGCTCCCTGATATTGCCCTGCCATTCGTGTTGTTTCAATGCTTCCAGGTAAGCTGTACTGATCTTATCTATTTTCTTGTTGGTCTTCGTATTGAAATTGGCCAGAAAATGCCGGGCGAATGCTTCAATATCGGATACCCGTTCCCGTAATGGTGGAAGGGAAATCTGGAAAACCGCAATTCTGTAATACAAATCCTGCCTGAACTGCCCTTCCTCAACCAGTTTCTGCAGGTCGCGATGGGTAGCTGCGATGATTCGGACATTCACTTTAATGGGTTTGTTTTCTCCCAGCCTCATGAGTTCACCCGATTCAAGTACCCTTAATAATTTTGCCTGAAGTTCAAGAGGCATTTCGCCAATCTCATCCAGAAAAACAGTGCCATTATTCGCTTCTTCAAATATTCCTTTTGTGTCTTTTGATGCTCCGGTAAATGCACCGGCTTTGTGCCCGAACATTTCATTTTCCAGCAGATCGCGGTTAAAAGCTGCACAATTAATAGCGATAAAATTGTTTTTGTTTCTGTTACTTGCTTCATGAATAGCATGCGCAAATACTTCTTTACCGGTTCCAGTTTCACCAGTAAGCAGAACTGCCGTATCTGTTACGGCAACTTTTAAACCGGTTTCTTTTGCTGCCTTTATTTTTTTTGAATGACCGATGATGCTGTCGAAAGAATATTTTTCGCCAAGCTTTTTTTCGAGCCGGCTGATTTTAGCCGACAAAGCAACTTTTTCAAAGGCCCGGTGAATCAGTGGAAGAATTTTATCGTTGTCATCTCCTTTGGTGATATAATCAAAGGCGCCGTTTTTAATGGCCTGAACACCATCTGCTATATTGCCATAAGCCGTTAGTAGAATAATTTCCGTGGCGGGAGATTTCTCTTTAATTTTTTTACACAGTTCAACGCCACTGATATCAGGTAATTTTACATCACAAAGAACTACATCAGGCGAATCAGATTCTATTTTTTTGAGTGCTGTTTTCCCATCACGGGCATGGATGACGTCATAGCCTTCCAGACTGATAATCCTGGAAAGCAGCGACCTCAACTTCTCTTCATCATCAACAATCAGCACCTGGTTCATTGGAATAAATTAGAATGTAAAATTAATCTTTTTGCTTCAGCACAAATCACCTGAGTTAATTCAAAAGTTTTGCAGTTATTCTTTCCGTTTGCGCCGCCTTTTTTAATAGATTTGCTTTCTGGTAAATTTTAAGTACTTAAAGAAAAAATGGTATGCTCTTATTAAGCGGTCCCAATATGGGCGGAAACGTTTGGAAATATGTGAAAGACTGTCTGGATACCGGCTGGGTAAGCAGCGTGGGTGCTTATGTAGATCAGTTTGAAAAAATGAGTGCCGAATTTGCCGGAACAAAATATGCAGTGGCCACCAGCAGTGGTACAACTGCATTGCATATCTGTTTAGTTATGCTCGGTGTTAATGAGCATGATTATGTAATTGCTCCCAACATAACGTTTATCGCTACCTGCAATTCCATTTGTTATACAGGAGCACGACCCATCCTGATAGATACCGATGAGAACAACTGGCAGATGGATCTTGACTTACTCGAATCCTTTCTCGATAATGAAACCGAACAACGCAATGGCGTTTGTTATCACAGGAAAGATGGCAAACGCATTCCGGTGCTGATGCCGGTGCATGTGCTGGGTAATATCTGCGATATGGACAGGCTGATGCAGATCGCAGCCAAACACAACCTCACCGTTGTGGAAGACAGTACCGAAGCATTGGGTAGTTATTACAAAGGAAAGCATGCCGGAAGTTTCGGGCTCATGGGAACCTTTAGTTACAACGGCAATAAAATCATTACTACCGGTGGTGGTGGAATGATCGTTACCGATGATGAAGCCCTGGCCAAAAAAGCCAAACACCTTACTACACAAGCGAAAAGTGATTCTTTTGAATATATTCATGATGAGATTGGTTACAATTACCGGCTTGTTAATGTTGCAGCAGCAATGGGTGTAGCACAAATGGAGCAGTTGCCAGATTTTATCACCCGGAAAAAGGAAATCATTGCGCTGTATAAAAAACAACTGGAAGGCGTAGGCGATATTTCATTTCAGCAGGTAAGCGACAACGTTAATCCCAACTGGTGGATGCCGACTATTAAAACCAGCCGCCAAAGAGATGTGCTTAAAATTCTGAACGATCATAAAATGCAGAGCAGACCTTTCTGGGTTCCGATGAACCAATTGCGCATGTTTACCAGTGATATTTATTATCAACAAAACGATCGCTCCGATTTTGTTTACAAACATTGCCTGAGCATTCCCTGCAGTACTTATATAACCGATGAAGATATCATGGCAGTATCTGCCAAAATCAGGGAAGTGTTTTAAAGCATTGAACCGTTCATCAGCAGGGATTCCTTATCTTGCAGCTATACCCGATTTGCTTACGAAGCTGCAATGCTATGTATAGATTTATCAAGCGCCTTACCGACATACTGATCGCCTGCATTGCCCTTGTTCTGCTTTCTCCTTTGCTCATTCCCGTTATATTGATCTTATTAATTACCGGTGAACACGAAGTTTTTTACCTGCAGAAAAGAATCGGTTACCTCAACAAGCCTTTTTACATCTGGAAGTTTGCAACGATGGTGAAGAACAGTCCGAACATCGGCACCGGCGAAATCACCCTCCGCAATGATCCCCGGGTAACACCCATGGGTAAATGGTTGCGGATGACCAAGATCAATGAACTTCCCCAGATCATCAATGTACTGAAAGGAGAAATGAGCATTGTAGGTCCCAGGCCTTTGATGGAAGTAAGTTTTAACCTCTACAGCGATGAGGTGAGAAAAGTCATATACCAATCCAAACCCGGGATCACTGGCATCGGATCACTGATATTCAGGGATGAAGAGAAAATACTTTCTGAAGCGCCTGATCCAAGAAAGGCATATGAATCTATTTATCCATACAAAGCGGCTCTGGAAATCTGGTACCGCAAGCATGCCTCTTTTTATACAGATACGATGATCATCTTCCTCACAGGATGGTCTGTTTTATTCCCTTCTAATAAGCTTGTTCAAAAAGTTTTTACAGATCTGCCACAAAGACCTTCCGGCTTATAATTATTTTGTTTTATTTTTAATGATACATTATTAAACAAAAGCCTTTTTGGTGTGTTACAGTATTATTAATTTTATCGCATGAATTCCTTCACCATCAAAGACCTGGAAAATATTTCCGGCATCAAGGCACATACACTCAGGATCTGGGAACAGCGGTACCATTTTCTGAAGCCCAGTCGCACGTTTACCAATATCCGGTATTACAGCAATGATGAGCTGAAAACGATTCTCAATATAGCCCTGCTCAATAAATATGGGTATAAGATCTCCCATATCGACAAGATGGGGAACGATGAAATCAAAGAGAAAATTCTCTCTCTGAACCAGGCGCAGGCCCAACAGGAAAGGATTGTGAATGAGATGATCCAGCACATGGTCGACATGGATATGGATGCTTTCGAAACAACCCTGAGCAATTATATCATGGCCAGGGGCATCGAAAGAGCGATTACCCAGATCATCTTCAGTTTTATGGAACGTATTGGTATTCTATGGCTTACAAATCATATCAACCCGGCACAGGAACACCTTGTTTCTAATATCATCCGTCAGAAGCTGATAGTTGGCATTGAATCTGTATCTACTTCTCTCAGGTTGAACAAGACGCTTATTCTATTCCTTCCGGAAGCAGAATATCATGAATTAGGACTTTTGTTTATGTATTATATGTTGAAAAGCAGGGGTGCGAATGTGATTTATCTCGGTAGTAATGTACCGATCTCAGATGTTGCCTATGTGGCCAACCTGAAAAAACCAGATTACCTCTATTCACATATAACAACACCTGGGCAAAACTTCAATTTCGACCGGTTTATCCAGAATATTGCTAAGAATTTCCCGAAAACTCCCTGCATTATTTCCGGACAATTAACCCAGTCCTATGAAAAGAAGATTCATCCTCCGGTGACATTTAAAAAGACATTCCCCGAAGTGATGGAGTTCATTTCCAGTTTGTCTAATTAATTTAACATATTTATTAAACAAAAAATTTTTTGCCCCGACTTTTTTTGTTTAGTTTTATACTATAAATCTTTAAACAGAATATTATGGCAGCGTTAGACTTTGATCAGGTGTTGGTTCAGCATGCAGATTTCCTGAAGCCATTTGCGTTTACCCTTACCCGCGATAATGAATCTGCCCGTGACCTTACGCAGGAAACCCTGTATAGGGCACTCGCCAATAAGGAAAAGTATCATGTTGGTACTAACGTGAAAGCATGGATGTACACCATCATGCGCAATATATTCATCAACAACTATCGCCGTAAGTCGAGGCAACAGACCATTTTTGATCATACTGCCAATGATTTCCTGCTCGATTATAATCAATCAGCCGTTGCAAATAAAGCAGAATCCAATCTGTCGATGAAGGAAATCCAGGCGGCCATCCAGAATTTACCCGACATTTTCAGAAACCCTTTCATGATGTATTATGAAGGTTATAAATACAATGAAATTTCTGAATACCTGCAGGAGCCATTGGGTACCATTAAAAGCAGGATACACTTCGCACGCAAACTGCTCAAAGAAGAATTAACGAGGTACTAAACTCTAATCTGTTCCATCGGGTTATTAATTGTATTTTACAGTAGTGAAAAAAGTAGTGGTCATAGGTAGTGGCTTTGCAGGCATGTCTGCAGCATCTTTCATGGCAAAGGCAGGATGGGATGTTACCATTCTTGAAAAACAATCCATGCCCGGAGGAAGAGGCAGAAAGTTTGAAGAAAACGGATTTGTTTTCGATATGGGCCCAAGCTGGTACTGGATGCCCGATGTTTTTGAACGTTATTTCAATTGCTTCGGAAAAAAAGTAGCCGATTATTATGAACTGATACGATTGGATCCCTCTTATCGTGTATACTATGCCGATGGTCTGGTAGACATTCCGGCAGATTATTCCCAACTGCAACGCATGTTCGAAGATATTGAACCCGGCAGTTCCCTCAAACTGGATGCATTTCTCAAAGAAGCCGCTTATAAGTATGATGTTGGTATTCATAAACTGGTACACAAACCAGGAAGAAATCTTACAGAGTTTCTCGATTTAGATCTTGCCAAAGGATTGTTGCGGCTGGATGTTTTCACTTCCATGAAGAAACATGTAAGTAAATATTTTACGCATCCCAAACTCATCCAGCTGATTGAATTTCCCGTACTTTTTCTCGGCGCTTTACCTGCTGATATTCCTGCATTGTACAGCCTGATGAATTATGCCGATATTAAACTCGGAACCTGGTACCCGCAGGGCGGAATGTATAATATTGCAGATGCCATGTATCAGTTGGCTCAGGAGCTCGGTGTGAAATTCAGGTTCAACTGTGATGTTAAAGAAATCGTGATTGAGAAAAACAGCGCAAAAAGAGTACGGGCAACCGATGCGCAAAATAATACGGTGCTCATGGAAGCCGATGTGGTGATTGGTGGTGCAGATTATCATTTTATTGAATCTTCTTTACTGCCTGAATCCTGTAGAACTTATACCGAGCAATACTGGAACAAAAGAGTAATGGCCCCTTCCTGTTTGTTATATTACATCGGGTTGAATAAAAGATTAACAGGAATAACACATCATTCTCTTTTCTTTGATGTAGATTTCGATCAGCATGGAAAAGAAATATATGATGAACCACAATGGCCAAAGGAACCGTTGTTTTATGTAAGCGCTCCTTCGGTAACCGATCATACGGTTGCGCCCGAGGGTTGTGAAAATCTTTTTTTCCTGATTCCTGTGGCTACAGGTCTTTCAGGTGATTCTGAGGAACTAAGGCAACATTATTTTGAGAAAATTGTTAAACGTTATGAGCAGCAAACCGGGCAGAACATTTCGGGCTCGATCGTTTTTCAACGTTCTTATTCAGTGTCGGATTTCATAAGCGATTACAATGCTTTTAAAGGCAATGCTTACGGACTGGCCAATACGCTGATGCAGACAGCGATATTAAAACCTGCATTGAAAAGTGGCAAAGTGAACAATCTATATTATACGGGGCAGCTTACAGTTCCCGGTCCGGGTGTACCACCTTCACTCATCAGCGGTGAAGTAGTATCGAAGGAAATATTAAAAGCGTTTAAGTAAAACAGTTAGTTATGATGCAGCTATTTCACGATGTGAGCAGCGAATGCAGCAGGATTACCACAGAGCGTTACAGCACTTCATTCAGCAGTGCGATCAGGTTGCTTCACCGCGACCT